>Ga0315281_10009439_pt1 | contig 13536 bp, 6 predicted proteins | sample YL17G07_0_MG_FD_204540 | JGI IMG/M metagenome (GOLD analysis project Ga0315281, IMG submission 204540) | Sediment microbial communities from Yellowstone Lake, YNP, Wyoming, USA - YL17G07_0 | ecosystem: Environmental > Aquatic > Freshwater > Lake > Sediment | place: USA: Wyoming | collected...
GCCGATCTACCCACCAGGCTCTCGATCCCCAAAACGCAGATCGGGCCTCACCACGGTTCGGCCTCCCCGAAACCCCACTACCCTTCGGAGCAAGTATTCTAATGACGCTGGCTAAGATACAAGCCACAGTCAGTGCCCTCCTGACTGTGGGCTTCTCTCCCGAAGAGCAAAGCGGAAGCATCCACGTCTGCGGCGGGACAGGGAGCTTCCGCACTCCAAATTAGGGTACAGAGACGACGTAGATCGCCGTAGCGTCGCCGGCGGGGTCGTTGGGGGCGATGAGGGCCATGGTCTGGCGGGCGTCACCGGCGAGGGAGGAAATCGGCCGACCCAGCGCAGCCCCGGTAATGGGCAGGAATTCCTCTGGCGACGTCAAGCGGTTCACCTGGTTTTCACAGTAGCAATAAAGCGCCAGATCATTGGGCTGCCCCGCCGGCGCAGCGGCAAAAATCATGTTGCCCCGCGGGCCGGTCGTTTGGCCCTGAATCCGGCCCAAGGGCAGAGCCAAAGATCCCTCGGGCCGTTTGGCCAGGACTGGCTGTGCGGGCTCACCGGCCAAAACTGCCGTTCGCACGCTCTCCCCTTCCATCATCACCACCAGCATTTTGATGGGCCCCTCGCTGCCCGTGCGCCCCGCGAGCATTTCAACGCTCGCGTTGGCTTCCGGCTGCGGGCGCAGGTCCTGATAACTCCCAATTGCCAAGGCGCGGAAGAATTGCTCGCTCACCGCCTCGAGCGTGGTGCCACGCGGAACGAATACGGCTTCGTCGTGGCTGGCGAAGGCAGGAGTAAGCAAATCGCTGGGCTTGAGCGGCAGCTCAGGCGGAAGCGGAACAAGGTTGAGCCCCTGCGGAGTCCAGAGGAAGAGTCGTGTGGAAGGCTGTTTGCCGCCCAGGCGTGCGCCGAACAGAACGTTCCCCGTCGAGCTGACAACCGGCGCAGAGAACTCCTGAAACGTAGCGTCGGGAACGCCGGGGACTGCCCCGCCGCTGGTCGCGATGGCCAGCGCCGTCTCACCCTGGACGCGGAAAACCGCCGAGGTGGGGACCTCGTCCTTGAGCGTGGCCGTGAAGGCAATCACCCCGGAGTCGCTGAGGCTGGGCGCGCTGAACGACTCGTACGTGGTCTTAGGGACAGGGGAACGCAGCCCTGCGAAAGCTACCACGGAAAAGGTCACCCCGGACGAGCGGACGACGGCGCGTAATTCGCTCTTGGCGCCGCGCAAGGAGGATAGAAATGCGATCTCACCCTGCTTGTTCATCGCCAGGTTGGAAAATGGGCCGAAAACGAACCCCGGATGCCCTGGCACACCCCAACCGCTTGCCAGCAGCAGTCGGGTGTTCGACTGCGCCCGAGCCTCGCGCGTTCCAGCCAGCGCGAAGGCCGCGAGCAGCGCAAGCGTTCCTGCCACACAAGTTCGTAAAGGCCTTCCCCAAAGGCTGCTCATTGAGTATTCCTCGACGGAGAACAGCGAAGCTAGCACTGCGATTCATGGATCGTCAAGCGGGTTGTCAGGAAGCAGGAGTCAGGAGACAGGAGTCAGAAGTCAGAATGCGGCATTCAAGACAGAATCATGAACGGGCCTTTGACTGGCTACGCCGCTGCCATAAATGGGCAGCACTACCGTCGGCAGAAGCATCCGTTCCGATTCGGCGGGCGAGTCAATCAAATCACTTGCTGCCACAAACCCCCGGCGTGCGCCAACCTCCAGTCCAATACCGAGTTGCTGCTATCTTGCTTTCCTCCAATCACTTACAGTGAGCAGCGGCCGCAACCTCCACGACCACCGAGACGTGGCGGTTTTCCACTGCCGCGGTACTCAAACTGCCCAAAGGGCTCCCGAAAGACGGGAGGGACGCCAATGCGCGGCGGGGCTTGGGTGCGATGGGGGATTTCGGCGGGCGTGGCGGGAGTCATCATGTGGCGGGTTCCAATGCCGGCCCTGCGGTCGGCTTTTGGCGCGGTGGATGCGCGCTGGTTCGTGCTCGCGCTCGGGTGTGTCTTGGCGATGCTGGCCGCGCGCTGGATTCGCTGGCACCGGCTATTAGTAGCGGGCGGGGTAAAAGTCTCGCGTCGGGATTCAGCCCAATCGCTTCTAGGAGGGTTCACGCTCAGCGTGGTTACGCCGGGCCGCATCGGCGAGTGGGGCCGTTGCCTGTTTGCCGCGCCTTCGGACCGACCTGCGGTGCTCCTGCTCAATATCTTCGACCGTTTATTGGATATCTGGGCGCTTGGCTCCTGGGCGGTCATCGGCGCATTCGCCGTGGCGCCGAGGCCTTATGGCGTCTTCGCGTTGGGTGTCTGGCTGGCTTTCCTGCCCGTGGCGATGAGCCTTCCCGGCCTGGTCGGCAGCCTCGCCCACCTCTCCTGGTGGAAAGATGACTTCCGGGAAAAACTTCGCGACGCGGCAAGAGTTACTGAGAAAATCCCAACCGCCCCCTTCGCGGCCTGGGCGCTCGTTTCAACTTCACTCGACATGCTGACTTTCTATTTCCTTCTCTGTGCTTTCCAGCCTGTGCCTTTGAAGGCCGCGCTCGCCACCTTCCCGTGGATTGTGACGGCGGGTGGTCTGCCGATTTCGGTCGGCGGGATCGGGCCGCGCGAGGGCGTGGCGGCACTGCTTCTGGCGCGCTACGCCGTTCCCTCTGCGGTGGCGTGTGATGCGGGATTATTGATATTTGTTTTCTCAGCGCTGCTGCCGGCGCTGGTGGGCGGCGCCTGGCTGGCAGTATCCAATCCGCAGATTACGCAGATGGCACAGATTTGGAAAAGACAAACACGCAGCATTCAAGAAACGTAGACCCGGAGATAATCGGCCGGCCCACTCCCTCGAGGGTCCAAACCTCGCTGGTATGTCCACGTTTTAGACACCATCGCACTCCACCACTCCTGCCTGTGCCTGGACGTTCGCCCCGGCTTTCTTTCTGTGTAATCTGCGAAATCTGCGGATAGCCCTACTGTTTCGAGAACTCCTCCAGCAACTGCCGCTCAAGCTTCCGAAACGTCGCCGGGTCGCGGACGTATTCGGTGAAAGACTGAATCGCGGCCTTCGCCAGTCGCTCGGCTTCCGCGGGATTTTTCTCCTTCAAAGCGCGCAGCAGTTCGTAATCCTCGATCCCTTCCCGCATGGCTTCCAGACGAATCGAGCTGTAGACCGATTTACGCGCGGTGTCTGGATAGACGATGAAGGCGTCGCCGGGCGGTAGCAATTCCGTGTTGGCGTTGATTACCGGCTGGGTGTCGTTTATGGGTTCCGGTGACCAGTAGTTCCAGCCCCAGTGCAGAAAGCCGGTGAACCCGTAACGAAAATTGAACCAGTGCAGCAGGCGAACCTTCAGCAGCGGATAGTCGATCAGCCGGTTCAGGTAGCGCTTGTTGGGAAAGAGGCAGGTGTAGAACCACACTTCCCTGCCGGTCCGCATGCGGTCGTTGAGGAGGTCCATCTGGTCGTCGAACTTGCCCAGTTGCGGCACCCAGACGTCGCAATTCTCGCGCAGCTCGTCCGGCATGTGGTCGGCGTCCACGGCATCCATGGTGCGGATGCCCGGCATGGACCTCCGCACGAGCGCGACATAGCGCGCGTAGACAGGCGGCTCCGTCCCGTGCGCTTCGTCGAGAATGTGCTGGAGGTAGATTCCCTTCCATCCCTTTTCGTCCAAGTGGGCGTTGAGGGCGGAGAGAAATCCCGCGAGCGACGTTTCGGCGTGCGGGTCATCCGCCGTGAGGCTCTGCGTCTGGGCCTTACCGTCCGCGACCTGGAAGGTTTCGACCTGAAGGCTCCCCTCGTAGCTTTCTCCGCTGCGCCCCAGGAGGTGGCTGCCCTCGATGGTACCCATCGCTCCGGCTTTGCGGAACGTCTCAACCCAGCGATCGAAGTTGGCAAAGTCGTAGTGCAGCGTGCCGCCCTCGACGCGCGGCGCGATCAGGTCCATCACCGGCGTGATGATGACGTTCTGCCGATGCTCCGCCATCACGCGCGCGACGTTCTCGACCAACGTCCACCAATCCGGCGAGAAGATCGACGCATTGTAGAACTGCCGCGAGGCTTTGTCGGAGAGGTTGAACCAGTTGGTGACTTTCAGCGTGCGCGCTTCGGGCACTGCGGCGGGGACGACTCGGACACTGAAGCCTTCGCGCGCGATAACGCGGCTGCCTTCGCGAACCACCACGCTTCCGTGATAGAGCCCCGCGGCAGCATCGCCGGGAGCCGCCACCGTGATCCAGAATGCCTGCGTTCGGTTTGCCGTCAGGGCGATAGGAAATTCCAGCAACGGGTCGGGATACCAACCCGGCGCTTCGCCAATCAATTCATCCGGCGGCGTGTCCTTGGTGTGCGAGCCCACGACAACGTAACCGACAGGGCGGACGGTCGCACCGGAAATCGCCTTCCCGTCCTTGCTCCTCGGCGGCTCGATTTCCGCCGTGACGCCCGTGAGCGCTGCGCCCGACCGGATCGCCAGTTGCAGGCTGGCGTGGCCGCTGCGCGCGGCCGTGATTTCCGGCGCAGCCAGGCGATGCGTCTTCGGAGCCTCGGTCGGAAAGACCTTGACCAGCGAATCGACGAACCAGACTTTGACCCCCGCCCCCGGCGCGGCAACCGCACTTCCTGCCCAAAGGGAGCACGCGAGGAGGCAAGCCACATGGCGAGATGAGAGCATCGTATTCACCTTGAAAGTAGATTTGGTTCAGCGAGGGTTTCGGAAGCTTCGCGCAGTCCCTTCACAAAAGCAAGCGCGATTCGGAATTACAGCCAGCCCCGCTCAGTGCTCGAATATCAGGAAGTATTGGTATTTCAGGAACTCAAACTCTTTCGCCAAGTGAAAGCCGGCAGGTTCGACCTCTTTGATCATGTCTTTCTTGTCGATTTTCATGGTCTCGGGCGGGCCGACGGGCAACTTGCGCTTGTGGAAGTCAATGTTGACGAGACGCCCGCTCGGCCGCAGCGCCCGCGCCAGGAGCGGATAATACTTGTCGCGGTCGGCGATGTGATGGAGCACATCGCAGATGAAAATCAGGTCCACCGAGTTCGAGCCCAGCTTCGGGTCGTGAGGGTCGGCCAGAATGGTCTGGATGTTGTCGAGCTGTTCTTCTTTCGCGCGCCGCTCGATGTTTTCGAGCATCTTCGGGTCGATATCGACGGCGTACACCTTGCCGGCGGGGCCCACCACATGCGCCATCCGAATCGTGAAGTAGCCGGAACCGGCGCCCAGGTCCGCCACCTCATCTCCGAGCCTGAGCCCCAGAGTGTCCACGACCAGGTCGGGTTTCTGCCACTCGTCACGGCTGGGGTCCTCCAACGCCTTGATGTATTCGCTCGTCGATTCCGGCGGATGCTGCTGATGCGCCACCTGGGCGGGAAGAAATCGCCAGCCCAGGAGGCCACACGCTGCCAGCGCCACCAGCAAGACTCGCTTTCGCATTCAACCTCTCCCTGGCAGACCCGAACTGCCGCAACTTCGGGAATGCTCAGTGTCGAAGAATCCAGCCCTTCAGAATGTCGTTGAGATCCGAATCGAACGGGACGACTTGGAGATCAAACGCCGGCGTGTTCCCGTAAGTCTTGCGGACCAAATCGAGAGCCTTCTGGGCTTCTCCCGTTGGCATTTTTCGAACCACCGCGTCCGTGGGATTCACAACCAACAGGGGGCGCGGCGCCAGTGACGCGAAAACATCCGGCAAGTCGAAATCCTGAAGCGCGCCCGGCAACATCAGACTGACGGGTTGAGCGTATTCCTCGCGGCGCGCGATCTCGCCGTAGGAGGCGGGGGGCGAAGCGACGGCCGCCCAGGCCAATCGCGCGTCAATGGCGGCGGCGAAGAGCGCGATCACTCCAGCCCAGTTTCGCCCCACAATTCCGACCCGAGTGGGGTCGACCTCGGGACGCGAGCGAAGGTAAGCGGCGACGTGCAGCGCGTCCCAGACCCGCATGCCGAGGAGCGGCCGGCCAAGGAAGAAGCTGGCATAGGTGAAATCAGCATCCATGCCGTCGCGGGGTTCGAAGGTGTCGACGCCGGCCTCACGGACGTTCCGCGGTGATTTCGTCTCGCCAAACCCGCGCACGTCGGCGACGGCAACCACTCTGCCTTGCCGGGCGAGCGCTTCAAATACTTCCGGAGCGTCCAGGTCGCCCGAGCGGTCGCGCAGATAAAGCACCGCGGGCTTGGCTCCGGCCACAGTCCCGGAATAGATGACGCGCAACGGAACAACGATCCCCGGCTCGGTCTCGAGCAGGAGTTTCTCGATCGTCAAGCCGGCCGATCGGCTCTCTGCGATTTTCTGCGGATGCGGCTCGATAGCCGTAGCCGGCAGCGCGAGGCGCTGGCGCAGCTTGGCGCCAAGGTTGGCAGCAAAAGCGGAATCCCGCCGCTGCTCGTCCAGCCGGGCAAGTAGACGCTTCGCTTCCGCGCGGTTGAAATCGCTGGTGCGTTTTCCGCCCAGCGAAGTCGCCACCTGGCCCGTGGTGGTGCATTGGAGCGTTTGATCTTTTTCGGTGGCGATGACGGGCTCATGGACTTCGGTTTCCGAACCCTTCAGCCAATGCTCAAACCAGGCCGTCGTCGCCTCGCGCAGCGGCTGGCTGTACATATGAGGATGATCGAACTCCACCTTCTTGACGCGCTCGGGAATTCCCAGCCGGGTGTACAACCCTTGAACTTCCTTGAAGGTCTGGCGCGTGCCTTCGATGGGGAAGAAGTCGCGCATCGCCGCCCCAATCATGACCGGGCGCGGCGCAATCATGCCCACAAACTCCGGGTGATCGATTCCCGCCTCGAGCAGCCCTTGGACGTCCTGCTCAGGGTCGGACTCGGCGTCGTTGATGCGGTTCTCGATCTTCTTGGAGAGCGAAGTGATGAAGGTGACGATCGACGCCACCTTGATGCGCGGGTCGAGCATGGCGATATAAGTCGTCAGAGTTCCACCGCCGGAATTGCCGGTGATCCCAATGCGCGTCGCATCGACTTCGGGCAGGCTGGTGAGGTAGTCGAGGGCGCGCATGCCGTCCCAGATAAAATTGCGCGCCACGTTTTGACCGAGCAAATACTGCTGGAGGCCGGCCATGCCGTGCTGGTTAAATTCAAAGCGGCGGCGCGGCGCGAGAGAATCCCAGTACTCGACCCGCTCGCCCTGGCCCAAGGGATCCCAGGTCAGAACCACAAAGCCGCGTTGGACCAGCCCAATAAATAGGCGCTGATACTCAATATAGGCTTTCCCGTTCAGCGAATGGCCGACCGGTGAAAGCACCGCAGGATAGGGAGGCTTGCCCTGCGTGGGAATATACAGGTTTGCGGTGACGTAAAATTCCGGCAGGCTTTCAAAAACCACCTTTCGTACCACGTAACCCGGGCGCGTGATTTCGCCCACCACGCGCGCGTTGAGCGGAGACCGCTCGTCTGGCAGGCCGCCGATCAGTTCAAGGAATTTCTTCCGATTGGTATCTTGCCAGCTCTTGAGGTCGGCCTCCGAATGGATCGCCTCAAGGCGGGGCACACGTTTTTCATTCGCCTGCTTCGCCTGGGCGAGCAGGAATTTGAAAAGCATCTCCGAGTAGTCTTTCTCGAGGGCCGTGCCCTGCATGACGCGGAGTTCTGTGGCGCCTAAGCTGGTGTCGGCTGCCCAAGCCGGCAACGTCGCGAACATCGGGAAAAGCGTGAGAGCCAGTAGACCTCGAAGCAGTGTATTCATGGCGGGCATTGTACCTCAAACCCGACGGACCTGAGATTGCCAGGTCAGCGGGGGCATTTCTTGCGCTAGCGCCGTTCCAACTTATGCAGCCGATACTGCACAGTCGCCAGCAACCCGGAGGTTGCTCCTCGGCGAGCCAAAATGCCTTGCCACATTTAGCTGGAACGGCACTAGAATGGCGTTGAGATGCTTACGAGCCGCGGCATACCCACGCGCAAGGTTGGCCGGTTTATTGCGGCGGCGGCTGCCGTTCTCCCGGCCTTGCTGCTCGCGAGTTGCAGTCGCCAGACGCCGGCGCCGCAGGCGCGCGACGCCAGCGTATTGTTCATTACACTCGACACCACGCGCGCCGACCACTTGAGCTGCTACGCCAGCGAGGCGGTGTCGAGAACCAAGCGCGGGGCCCGGACGCCGCATCTCGATGCTCTGGCTGCCCGCGGAACCCGATTTGCCCACGCCACGTCACAGGTACCACTGACGCTCCCCTCACACGCCTGCATGTTTACGGGGACCTACCCCGAGGTCCATCAGCTCCGCGACATGGGCGGGTTCACGCTCGATCCCAAACATCTGACGCTGGCCACTATGACGCGCAACGCCGGCTACACCACGGCGGCGTTTGTCGGCTCGAAGGCGGTGGGCCGCGTTTTCGGCATCAACCAAGGCTTCGACACCTACGACGATCAGATGCCATCGCGTGAGCAGGAGGGAGGCAAGCTCCCGGGCGTCTTCGCCGAGCGCCGCGCCGCTGTTACCACCGATCGCGCGATGGAATGGCTGAAGCTGCACGGCAAGGAGCGGTTCTTTCTCTGGGTGCACTACTACGATCCCCACGAGCCCTATGAGCCGCTGGAGCCTTATAAGAGCGCGTACCCGAACGACCCCTATTCCGGCGAAATCGCCTACACCGACGAGCAGGTCGGCCGGCTGCTCGATTTCCTTGACCAGCAGAACCTGCGCGACCGGACGTTGGTCATCGCCGTCGGCGACCACGGCGAAGGATTAAACGACCACGGCGAAGGCACGCACGGCATCTTCATCTACGACGATACGCTGCACGTTCCGATGATGATTGCCGGGCCGGGTGTTCCGGCCAGCAAAGTCGTGAATTACCAGGTGCGATCCATCGATCTGCTCCCCACGGTCACGGAATTCCTCAACCTCACGCCCAGCCCCGCCGCGCAAGGGGTGAGTCTGTGGCCGCTCATCGAGCGTGGCCAGCCCCTGCCCGGCAAGGGCTCCAACTACGCTTACATTGAGACCCTCTACCCCAGGACTTACATGAACTGGTCCGAGCTGCGTGGCATGCGGACCGATCGCTGGAAGTTCATCCTCGCCCCGCACCCCGAGCTCTACGACCTGGAGCATGACCCTGCGGAAAAAGAGAACGTCATCGCCCACCACCCGGCGGAGGCCGACCAGCTTCAGAAAAAGATTTGGGAAGTCATCGGCCCCGCCGCCCGCGACCGGAAACTCACTTATGCACCGGTGAGTCAGGAAAGCCGGCAAGAGCTTGAGTCGCTCGGGTACGTCAGCGCCGGCACGCCGCGCGAGATCGTCCTGAACATGGCCGGCCCCGATCCCAAAGACCGGGTTTCCACGCTGCGCGCCATGCAGGAGTACGACCGCTCGATGAAGGTGAAATCCTTTGCCCGGGCGGCGCGGGCCATGGAGGGAGCTGTCAAGAACGATCCGGCGAATCCGCTGGCGCGCCTTTACCTTGCCACGGCCTACGAGCGACTGCGCGACTGGCGGCACGCCATCGAGACCTATCGTGGCGCGGTGGAGATCGGCGTCGCCACGGACCAGATTCTCGCCCGCCTCGGCAAAGCCTACTTGCGCGTTCACGACCTCGCGAACGGCCTCAAGGCGATGGAGGAGGCCGGACGTGTGAATCCCACCGACCTCGACAACCTTCGCAACCTTGGTATCGCTTTCTTGCAGGTGAAGCGCGTGCCGGAGGCTGAGAAGGCGTTCAAGGCGATCATCGTCCAGGACGACCGCTACGCCGCGGCTTATAACGGCCTGGGGCTCGTCGCGATTGAGCGTGGTGAGGGTGACGCGGCGCGCGTCAACTTTGAAAAGGCCGTCGAGTACGGCCCGGATGAAGTTGAGCCCCTGCTGAATCTCGGATTGCTCTATCAAAAAGCCGGCGATCGCGCGCACGCCCTCAGGTACTTCCAATTGTTCTTGGAGAAAGCGCCGCGCGAAGACTACGGTCACCTCTTGCCACAGGTTCGCGAGGCCATTAACGAGCTGCGCCAAGGCGCGTAAGGGCAGGGGTCGTGTAGCTCCCACCAACGAAGCAGCCTCCCCCCATTTCAGGATGCGGGATCCCCCAGGGGTGACAAACCGTCACAGGTCAATTTTTTCCCTTGACAAAGGTCAAATAGAAAGCTATTCAGAACCTATCGGAATTGTTCGTAAGAAATCGCTGTGCGTCGCGACATCGCGACCTCCAATAAGGAGAGCAGAAACTGCCGGTCGAATATATCAATCAACCCTGCTTGCCGCAGCCTCTCAAGAGAAGAGGTCTGTGGCGAACTACCTCCATGCGTCGGTAAGAGTTGGGACTGTTTAGAAGGAGGCTTTAATGCACAAGCTCAGCAAATTTCTCTGGGTGGCTCTTCTTTTAGTGCTGCCCACGCTGGCGTGGGCCCAGCGCGAACGGGGGACCATTGTGGGCCGGGTGACCGACCCCTCGGGGGCAGTCATTCCCAATGTTGCCATCACGGTCTCCAACGAGAAAACGGGCGTTCTGTATAACATCGCCACAACGGGCGAAGGGATTTACACGGTGTTCGCCCTTCCGGCCGGCCTCTATCGAGTGGAGGCCAAGAAAGATGGTTTCAAGATCAGCGTCGCCGAGCACATCGAGATCGGCACCGCCCAGCAGGCGACCATCGACCTGATTCTCCAGGTGGGCATCGTCACTCAGGAAGTGACGGTGACGGCAGAGGCGCCACTGCTCGACACGACGTCACCGGAAGTCGGCAGCTCGATGAACGACAAGCTGTTCCACGAACTGCCGCTCGCCATCGACGACATTCGAGAAGCGCAGCAGTTTATTTTTGCTAGTCTCCCTGGAACCACGGGCACCACCTTTTCGGGTTCCATTAATGGTGGCCAACTTTTTAGCCACGAGATCATGCTGGACGGGATCTCGATTGCCCGCTACGACATCTCGGGCGGCAGTCTGGATGAGTTCTCGCCTTCCGTTGACGCTCTTGGGGAATTTAAGCTCCAAGCCAACAATTACTCGGCCCAGTTTGGTGAGAGTCAAGGCGGCATTGTGAGCTTCCAGATGAAATCGGGCACGAACAACCTGCACGGAAGCCTGTACGAATACCACCGCAACCGCGTTCTTGACGCCGCCGGCTGGAACGTCAACACGTACGCTCCCAACGGCCTGGATGCGGCCGGTAATGCTGTCAAAGCTCAGAATATCCGGAACAATTTCGGTGGCACGGTGGGCGGGCCCGTCGTCCTACCCAAAATCTACAATGGCAAGAACAAAACCTTCTTCTTCTTCGCTTACGATGGGCTGCGCTCTGTGAACAGGCCGCGCGGGCGGCTGATCACCATGCCCACCCCGGACCAACTGGACGGCGACTTCTCGCGACTCCTCGACCTGACCAACCAGCTTGGCCCCGACGCCCTGGGGCGTCCGGTGTACCGCGGAGAAATCTACGACCCCGCCACCACGCGCACCCTGGGGACCGGTGAGGTGGTTCGCGATGCCTTCGGATTTGACCCCGTTACGGGCGCGCCCATTCCCGGCGAGGCAAACAAGATTCCCCAGGCCCGCTGGAGCACGGTCACGAGCAACATCCTTCCCTTCTACACGCAGATTCCTCTGGTGACCGATGCCCTGTTTCGCAATACCGCCGCTTCCGGGACGGGCCAGCCGTGGCTCAATGTGAATACCTGGAGCCTGAAGATGGACCACAGCATCAGCGCCCGGCACAAACTCTCGGGCATGTACAACCACAACTCGCGCCCGCGGGCCAATGGCGTTGTATTCTTCGGGGGTGGTCCCATCAACTCGGAACAGGTCCAATTAATTTACGGTCACATCGCGCGCGTTTCCGAAGATTGGATTATCAGCGACCACTTCCTAAACCATTTTGCTGTAGGCTATAACCGATTTGCCAATCCTAACTACGTAAAGGTACACGATGAGGACTGGGCGGCGAAGATCGGTTTGACCGGCGCCACCGATGCCCACTTCCCGCAATCCTGCTTCGGTACCAGCCTGTTCCATCCCGACGCCCTGCGCCTGGCGTGTATCGGTAATACGACCAACGGTTTCGCCGCCAGCAACAGTGTGATCTTTGTGGACGATATGAGCTTCACCCGCGGCAAACACCAATTCAAATGGGGGTTTGAGTTCCGACGCTACCAGTACAACTCACGCGACAAAGGGAGCACTTCGGGAGTGTTTAGCTGGTCGAACCTCCAGACCTCGCTGCCCGGGTTCACCGATGCCGCGGAGGAGGGAGGCTTTTACAACACCGGTTGGCCTTTTGCCAGCTTCCTGCTCGGCGACGCCGAGGACGCATACCGGAACGTGACCGTTACCCAAGTGGGTAACCGGCAGAGCCTGTACGTTCTCTACTTCCAGGACGATTGGCGGGCCACCTCCAAGTTGACGCTGAGCTATGGCCTGCGCTGGGATATCCCCACCCCCCGGACCGAGCCTTTCAACCGCATGTCGGGGTTTGATCCCACGGTGCCCAACCCCGGCGCGGACAACACCCTTGGAGCTCTGGTCTTCCTGTCGAAGATCGGGCGGAATTCTTTCCAGGATCGTTACTTCCGGGAATTCGGGCCGAGGATCGGCCTGGCCTACCAACTCAACAGTAAGACCGTGCTGCGGGCGGGCTACGGCATCACATACGCCCCGCCCATCGCGGACGCCTGGTGTTGCGACAACACTCAGGGTTTCAACAGCGAAATCTCGATTAGCGCCAACCAGCCCGACCCGCGAACTCCGGGGTCGGGATCCAGGGACTACGACCCTCGCCTGCAGTGGGATCTTGGGTTCCCAGCATTTGCGGGAACGCTTCCCAGTACCGACCCGGCGTTCCAAAACTTCGACCAGGCCGGCGGCTCCATCGCCTGGCTGAGGCGGGACTCGCTGCGCCAGCCTTATGTGCAGCTCTGGAGCGCGGGGTTCGAGCGCGAACTCATGATGGACTCCGTATTGGAAATTAACTATGTGGGCAACAAGGGCACGCGGCTCATCGCCTCGTTGTTTGGATCTGCGGTGAACGCACCCTCGACGAAGTACTTGTCGATGGTACACACTAATCCCGCCACGGGCGATACCTCGCCACTCGTCAACTTGAGCTTCGCGGACCTCACGGGCGCGGATTGGGCCGTGCTGAACGCGAACGGAATCACCGGAAAACCCTATGCCAGCTTCCCCGACGATGGGTTGATCGCCCAGGCGCTGCAACGTTACCCGCAGTACTCGGGGATCCGTGATGTCTATCCGAACTTTGGCGCCTCCACCTACAACTCGTTGCAGGCAAGTTGGCGGAAGCGACCTACGCATGGCCTGTCGTTCATCGCGTCTTACACGTTTTCCAAAACTATCGGAAACTCGGAATCGGGACACACATATCACAAGTACGGCTCACCCTACTCGGGTTACTACAACGTTGTGCAGTGGCCTGAAAACCGGCCCACGGAGAAGGCCGTGGCGGACTTTGATACCCCACACTCCCTCAAGTTCACCTGGGTGTACGAGCTGCCTTTCGGCCGGGGAAAGAAGCTCCTCAACCGAGGCGGAGTTGCGGACAAACTCCTGGGAGGCTGGAAGATCACAAGCGTGCAAAATTACCTCTC
>Ga0315281_10009441_pt1 | contig 13535 bp, 12 predicted proteins | sample YL17G07_0_MG_FD_204540 | JGI IMG/M metagenome (GOLD analysis project Ga0315281, IMG submission 204540) | Sediment microbial communities from Yellowstone Lake, YNP, Wyoming, USA - YL17G07_0 | ecosystem: Environmental > Aquatic > Freshwater > Lake > Sediment | place: USA: Wyoming | collected...
CCGGAATCCTTGGGCCGCACCCATGCGCCCTGGCACCTGTGCAGCAGCAAGACGACCCTGCACAAGGTTTTCCACGACGCGGAACACCCCTCGCATCTTTTGCTGCCGGTCATTCCGGCATGGCGCGGCTGATCGCCTTTGCACAATTACCGGGAGAAAGAAATGAAGTGGAATATCGTCAGGACGCTGCTTTGCGCCGCGTTGCTCGTACCCGCACTTGCCCTCGCGCAGGCCTATCCCAACAGGCCCGTGAAGGTGATCGTTCCCTACGCTGCCGGGGGCAACACCGACAGCATCGCGCGGATCGTGTCGGATTCGCTTTCGCGCTCGCTCGCCCAGCAGTTCGTGGTCGAGAACCGCCCCGGTGCGGGCGGGGCGATCTCGGCCGAGTTCGTGGCCAAGGCCCCGGCCGACGGCTACACGCTCTACGTCAGCGCCCAGGGCGTAGTGGCGATGCTGCCCAATATCCAGAAGGTGAGCTTCGACCCGCTCAAGGATTTCAGCCCGATCTCCAACCTCGGCACGAATCCGCTTGTGCTCGGGGTGCACCAGTCGACCGGGGTGAAGACGCTGAAGGAGTTCATTGATTTCGCCAAGAGCCAGCCGGGCAAGCTCTCCTACGCCTCCGGCGGCAACGGCTCGATATCGCATTTCGCAGCGGCGATGCTGGTGGAACGCGCGGGCCTGAACATGACCCACATCCCCTACAAGGGCGGCGCGCCTGCAGTGGCCGACCTGGTGGCAGGCCAGGTGCACATGTACTTCGGCAATTTCTCCGACATGGTGCCGCACGCGAAGAGTGGGCGCATCATACTGCTCGGCGTGTCTTCGGAAAAACGCGACACGAAGCTGCCGGATTTGCCTGCGATCGCCGAAACGCTGCCGGGATTCACCAGTGGCACCTGGAACGGTCTGCTGGCGCCGGCCGGAACGCCGCCGGCAATCATTGAGCGGCTATCGGCGGAATGCCAGAAGGCGATGAGGGACCCGGCGGTGATCGAACGTTTGGTGAAAATGGGCGTGGATGCCTACGGCTCCACCCCCGCCGAATTTGCCATTACGATCCGCAAGGATTTCGAGATGTATCGCGACGCGGCGAAGGCTATCGGGCTCACGCCGGGCTGAGATGCACGAGATCTGCGTGCCCGGTTTGGATTATTGCGCTGGGGTGGGCCTGCTGATAACTTACACGTCAGCCCGGCGTAAATATAAGATATGAGTGCTTTCCTCCGTGGGTGAGGAACAAGCGGTCCGTCCCCGGTTTCCGGGCCATGGTGCTTTCTTAGTGGGAGGAGTTATGAAGACGATTTCAAAATGGGCTCTCGTGGCCGTGACATTGCTTGCGGCCGGTACGGTGCTTGGGCAGGCCAAACCAACCACTCCACCCATGAACGTGCTGGTCGCCAACTCGACCGCCAACGACGCGCAGGCAGCAATCACGGTCAAATTCGCCGAGTTGCTGACCAAGTACTCCGATGGCCGTTTCGCCGCCAGTGCGCGTACCGGCGGCTCGCTGGGCACCAACAGCCAGATGTTGGCGACGCTGCAGGCGGGCGCGCTGCCCGGAATGATCATCCCGACCGGATTCATGGCTGCGGCCGTGCCGGAGATCGGCCTGTTCGACTTGCCGTTTCTGCTTCCAGGCGCACCGGCCAAGATGACCGAGTTCACGGTCCGGAGCAAAGCTGCGGCGAGGATGAAGGAAGTGGCCGAGCAACGGGGCATCCTGGTCATCGGCTTCTACGGTGTCGGTTCGCAAAGCCTGCTGACGAGGTTTCCGGTAACCAAGGCGGCGGACATCCAGGGCAAGCTTTTCCGCGTCATTCCCTCGCCGCCGCGGGCGGGTGCCTACAAGGATTGGGGTGCCGTTCCCCGGTCGATGGATTTGGCCGAGGTGTACTCCGCCCTGCAACAAGGCACTATCGTCGGCATTGAGAACCCGCCCGATGTCATCTACAAGATGAAGCTGTACGAAGTGGCCAAGTACTTCACCCTCACCGAGCATTCGGCCTTCCTCAATGCCATCCTTGTCAGCAAGAAGTGGTTCGACGCGCAGCCGAAGGATTTGCAGGAGGTGGTGAACAAAGCCGCGAGGGAAAGCCTGATCTATGCCGACGAACTCAACACCAAGGCGCAGATCGACGCCCTGGATGCAATGAGAAAGGACAGCAGCATCACGGTCGCCAACATGCCCGCAGCCGAAATTCAGAAGATGAAGGACCTCAACCGCGAGGGTATCTGGAAATCGCTGAAGAGCGACCCGCAGAGAAGCGCGATCGTGCAACTCCTCGAGCAAGACGTAGCCAACTATTTCAAGTAGACGGGCAGTGCGGCAAGTTTGCAACGCCGCTCATTCCGCGCTCGCCCCCGACAGCTTGATCAGCCTGGCCTTGAATGCGAGGTCGCGCTGGATGAAGGCGGCGAATTCCTCGGGCGTACTGGCGACCGGATCGAGTCCGCGCGAGAGCAGCTGCCGCTCGCGGAATTCCGGATCCGCGAAGATCGCCACCACATCGGCGCGAATGCGCGCGATGGCCTCCTTCGGTGAGCCGCCGGTGGCGAACAGCCCCATCCAGGCGTTCGGGTCCGCCTCGGGGTATCCCGCTTCCTTCAGTGTCGGCACATCCGGCATCACTGGCAGGCGCTCGGCGCGGGTGACCGCCAGCGCCCTGGCCTTGCCCGAGCGGATCAGACCGAACCAGGTGGCGGCGCTGGCGAGCGAAAGCTGCACCTCGCCGGCGCCGATGGCGCGCACTACGTCGGCCGGCCCCCTGTAGGGCACATGCGTGATCGACGCCCCGGTCTGCGCCTTGATCGCCTCGAACAGCAGATGCGGCTGGCTGCCGGCGCCCCAGGACGCATAGTTCACGGGCTTGGAGCGGGTCTGGGCGATCAGTTCCTTGAGCGAACCCGGGCCGACGTCGGTGCTGGCGACCAGCAATTGCGGCAGGTTGATCAATTGCGTCACCGGCGCCAGATCGCGCACCGGGTCATACGGCAGTTTCTTGTACAGGTGCACATTGCTGGTGACGGTCGCCTCGGTGGTGATCATCAGGGTGTAGCCGTCGGGCGGCGCCTTGGCCACGGCATCGGCGCCGATGATCGACGCTGCGCCGACGCGGTTCTCCACCAGCACGCTCTGGCCCCAGCGCTGGGTGAAGCGCTCCGCCAGCGCGCGGGCCAGGATGTCGATGGCACCCGCAGGCGGCCAGGGCACGACGATGCGCACCGGTTTGCTCGGCCAGGACTGGGCCAGTACGGCGCCTGCATGCAGCGCTACGCACACCAGTGCAATGCTGTACAGGACGCGAAGGACCTTTGAGGTCGATTTCATTTTATCCAGTAATGAAAGCAGGTGATTGATGGAAACGACGATCAATTCGCACGCCAATCGTCGCGCGGATCGTTGTGACTGAGGTCACGGTTTCAGCGATCCGAGCGGAATCTGCATGGCCGGGACCGCGCCATGGAGTCTATACTCAATAAAGAGTTCTCATGAGGCAGTCGGCACGGGCAGCTATTCATGATGAGAAAGCCCCTGATATCGGCGGTTCTGGCAGTGCTCATTGCGGTTCTCGCAGCCTGCGACCAGTTGAGGCCGGCGTACAACGGCATCGACGTCACGGGTGCCAAGTGGGGCAGGGACTTTCGCTTGACGGACGCCGACGGGCGCGAGCGCTCGCTCGCCGATTACCGCGGCAAATACGTGATGGTGTTTTTCGCCTATGTGTATTGCCCGGAAGTCTGCCCGGCGGCGCTGATTCGGGCCGCCGAGGTACGCAACGGACTCGGCGCCGACAGGGAGAAGGTCCAGGTCATCACGATCACCCTGGACCCTGAGCGGGACACGCCGGCTGCCATCGGGAAATACGCCGTCGCCTTCGATCCGAGCTTCGTTGGTTTGTGGGGCACTCCCGAGCGCATAAAGGAGGTGGCGAAGGAATTCCGCGTCTACTACCAGAAGGTGCCCATCGGACAGTCCTACAGCATCGACCACACCGCGCTCACCTACATCTTCGATCCCGAAGGCCGCCTGCGGCTCGCCATGGGGCATCAGCAGACTACGGATCAGTACGTCGCCGACTTGCGCAAGTTGATGAGTTCAGGCGCGTAAGCTTCCGTCGGGCTCCGCACCCGACTTGAGGCACGCTAGAAGATGAGCCGCGGTCGCTTGCCTCACTCTCTCTATCGCGACGCCGCGAAATGCGCGAGTGTGGTGAGATCGGCGTCGGAGATGCCCTATCCACGGGCATTTCCAGGCGTCATCCCTAGTCAAGCCGGAAACCGGAGGCGCGGATGATCGGCGCCCACGTGGCCGTTTCGTCGCGCACGAAACGGGCTGTTTTCTCGGGGGTTGAGTCGAGCGCGGGCTCGGCGCCGGCGGCTTCGAGGTCCTTGCGCAGACCGCCCTCGGCCATGGCTTTGGCGGTGGCCTGGTGCAGCGCATCGATCACCGGCTGGGGCGTGCCGGCCGGCGCGAAAATGCCGCTGAAGATCTGCGCACGCATGTCCGGCATGCCCGATTCCGCCGCGGTAGGGATGTCGGGCGCGATCTTCGCGCGGTGATCGTGCATCACCGCGATGATCCGCAGCCGGCCGGCGCGGTGGTGCGCGAGCACCGATGAATTCGGGAGCACGACCGTCATCGGGATGTGACCGGCAATCAGGTCCTGGATCGCCGGACCGTTGCCCTTGTAGGGCACGTGCTGCAGATCGAGGTTGCCGGCCTGCATGCGGAACAACTCCCCGGTGAGATGCACGAAGGTGCCCGCGCCGGCCGAGCCGTAGGAAAATTTCCCCGGGCTTGCCTTGATCAGCGCGATCAGTTCCTGCAGGGTTTTCGCCGGCACTGATGGATTGACCGCGATCGAGGGCGAGGTGACGCTTATCAAGGTGACTGCCGCGAAGTCCTTGAGCGGATCGTATGCCGGGTTTTTCGCTGCAACGGGATTGATGATCTGGGTGCCGGTCGTTCCGGTCAGGAGCGTGTAGCCGTCCGGTTTGGCGCGCGCCACTTCGGCCGTGCCGATGCTGCCGCCGGCGCCGCCGCGGTTGTCGACGACGATCGATCCGCCGAGGAAAGGCGCGACCTTCTGCGCCCATATCCGGCCGACGAGATCGGTCTCGCCGGCCGGGGCGAACGGAATCACCAGCCGGATGGGCCGCTCCGGGTACTTGCCCTGGGCGTCGGCCGGGCGCGGCGCCGCGCCGAGCGCCGACAAGGCGAGGCTACCTATTCCAAGACCCAACAGACTGCGTCTCTTCATGGCATGGTTCTCCGGGGTTGATTCCGAGGGCATTTGCGGACATCAGCCTGGAATCGGCCCCATGCCCGCATGCATAGCATAGCAGGGGACGCGCGGGACCCGAACTGGTCAAGGAAATGCATTTCACCGGTCCGGCGGCATTTGCCGCAACCGTGATATTGTCATCAGGCCTGCGTCATCCACTGGAGGGGAGGCCGCACGATGACGGTCCACCTGCGTGTTCTGGTTGCCGCTTTTCTGTCTCTTGCGCTTGCCCTGCCGGCGCTTGCGCAAGTCTGGCCGTCGCGCCCGATCAGGATCCTGGTGCCGTTCGCGCCGGGCGGCAGTTCGGATCTAGCGGGCCGGCTGGTGGCGCAGCGCATGCAGGAAGTGCTCGGCCAGCCGGTTGTGATCGAGAACCGTCCGGGCGCCGGCGGCATACTCGCGACCGATGCGGTGGCCAAGTCAACGGCCAACGGCTATACCCTGCTGCTGGCCGTTGCCGGTCCGTACATCACCGCGCCGCTGCTGCAGAACACGCCCTACGATCCGCTGCGCGACTTTGCTCCCATATCGACGCTGAACGGTAACCCGCAGGTGCTGGTGGTGCATCCGGGCGTACCGGCGACGAACGTGGGCGAGCTCATTGCACTGGCCAAGGCGCAGCCGGGCAGGCTGAATTTCTCCACCTCGGGCCCCGGCGCGCTGACCGAAGTGTCAGCGATTATCTTCATCAAGATGGCGGGCGCGGAAATGACGCTCATACCCTACAAGGGCGGAACGAGCGCTGTGACCGCTCTCCTGTCGGGCGAGGCCCACGCGCACTTCACCAACCCCTCTGAAGCGATTCCCCAGACGAGAGCCGGCAAGTTGCGCGCGCTCGCCGTCACCGGCTCCAGGACCTTTGCCCCGATGCCGACGGTGCCGACCATGGTCGAGGCGGGCCTGCCCGGATTCGTGGTTGAAACCTGGAATGGCGTGGTCGCTCCGGCAGGCACACCGCGCGAGATCGTCAACCGTCTCTCGGGCATTATCCAAGAGCTGGCCAGGGATCCTGTGGTACGCCAGCGGATGGAGGATACGGGCATGAGCCCGATGGGCGAATCGCCGGAGGAGTTCCAGGCATTCATTCAGGCACAGTTGAATCTGTGGTCGAAATTCTTCCGCGAATACGGCATCAAACCTGCCGGCCAGTGATCACCCGGTCGATCGACACGGAGCCGGTGGCCGTTGCCCCTGACGGGTTTGCCAGCGCCATGAGCGAGACAAGGCAGGCGCGGGCTTGCGTCTTGAAGCGCGCGAATACCAGCAGCTTGGATTGAGGCGCCGAAAGAATGGAGAATCCGATGACTCGCATTGCCTGCGTTCAGCTCTCACTGGTCGCCGACGAGGCGTCGAATTTAAAGAAGTGCCTCAGTCTGATCGACCAGGCCGCAGCCGAAAAGGCCGACCTCATCGTGCTCCCGGAGATGTCGAACTGGTCCGGTGGGCTGGTGCGGTCGCGCGCCGAGGCGCTCGAGCACGGCACGCCGGTTCCGGGGCGGTTTCTGGACGCGCTCGCCGAGCGCGCCGAACGCCACCGCTGCTTTGTCGCAGCGGGCGTAATCGAGCGGCTGGGCGACGAATCGTTTATCACGAGTGTGATCCTGGCGCCCGATCGGCGGATCGTCCTCAAATACCAGAAGCAGATTCCCTTCGCCGGTCAGCGCGTTTGGGCGTCGCCCGGGAGAGCCGGCAATCCGGTCGCCCAGCTGCCGTTCGGCCGGGTCGGGATCTATATTTGCGCTGACGGCCTGGTGCCCGAGACGGCACGAACGCTCACGCTGCAGGGCGCCCACCTGCTTCTGAACACGCTGCACTCGGGCGGGCCGGACGAGACTCACCTCCACGTGCCGGCCCGGGCGGTCGAAAATCGTGTCTGGGTCGCGAGCGCAAACAAGGTCGGACCGCGCGAGCTGGGCGCGGTCGGGTCCTATTGCGGAGGCAGCCAGATCGTGTCGCCGACCGGCGAGATTGCCGCCCGGGCAGACAATCAATCGGACGCCGTTGTCTGGGCAGACGTCGATTTGACGACGGCCGAAGACAAACTTCTTGGAGGCGACGATATTCTCCGAATCCGCCGGCCGGCGTGTTATCGGTCGCTCGTTGCACCACCGGAGCGGCCGAGTCAGACCCGCGGTCCGGCATCCCTCGGCGTCGCCGCCCTTCAGCCTACCGGCTACGGCGATTCGGCAGTGGAAGAAGCGGTGGAGGCCTGGCGCGAAGCTGCCGCGGCCGGCGCGAAGCTGATGGTCCTGCCGGGCTTGTTCCCGTACGAGCCCACGGCGGTTGCCGGCAATCCGGCCGGCGCGGCGGCTGACGGCGAACGGTTTCTCGCCCGCCTCCGGGAGATCGCCCGGGAAACTGCGACCTGGGGGGTGACAAGTATCGTCGAGCGCGAAGGCGATCGTTACTATCACACCGGGTTCCTCGTGGATCACCGCGGCGCCATTGCCGGCCGGTATCGCCAGGTGCATGTGCCGGCGGTACTCAGCGGCTGGGCGACGGCGGGAAACCGGCTCGATGTCTTCGACACCGCGATCGGTCGCATCGGCATCCTTTGCGGGGCGGACGCGCTGGTGCCCGAGGCTTTCCGCGTGCTTGCTTACCTTGGTGCGGAGGTCATCGCGGTGCCGGGTCAGTGGCGCGCCGGGTACGAAATCGATCTGGTCATGCCCGAGCGCGTCGCGGAGAATCGGGTGAACATCGTCGTCGCGCGCCGGTTTGACTCACCGGTGTCCCGCGGCTCGGCCATTATCGGGGTGGTTCCGTATCCGAGCGAGCCGCACTGGAAGGTGCGCTCACCCGACGTAATCGAGGCCCGGTCCAAAGCGCGATTCGTGGCACTGGGCGTCAATCTCGCCGCGACGCGAGACAAGACCATCGGAGCGCAGGGATGCGATCTGATGGCAAGCGCAATGCCCGCCGAATACGGCATCCTGGCCGACATCAATCCGCGCGCTGGAGCAAAGTGATCCGCGACCCGGGTATCCATCTCGAGTAGCATGGCGGCGGATCCCGCCCCGTTTCGGAACTGCTTCGCACTGATAACAACCGCGGTTCACATTTCAGCAGGGAGACGCGTTTGAAAACGGTTCTGATCGGAGATTTTCGCCTCGATCGCGTGGTGGAATCCGAAGATGTCTATTCGCCGCTGGATTTTCTTTTGCCCGGCATTCCCGCCGATCTGGTCGAACGCAATGCCGACTGGCTCAAGCCGCGTTACGTCAGTGAAGATGGGACTCGCCCCATCCTGGCCTTTCAAAGTTTCGTCCTGCGCACTGGGCGTCACACCATATTGATCGACGCCTGTACCGGCAATGACAAGGAGCGGCCGCAGCGACCGGCGTGGCACAGGCAAAACAACGATTTTCTCGAGCGAATGGCACGCGCCGGAGCGCGCCCTGATGCGGTGGACTTTGTCTTTTGCACCCATTTGCACGCCGATCACGTCGGTTGGAACACTCGGCTGCAAAATGGGCGATGGGTGCCAACCTTCCCAAGAGCGAAATATCTGTTCGCGCGCCGCGAGTATGAGCATTGGGAACGTGCTCACAACGACGCGGCGAAGAATGGCCGCGAGCTTCCCAATCACGGTTCCTATGCCGACAGCGTTTTGCCGGTTATGGAGGCAGGACAGGCGGTGCTGGTGGACACCGACCATCAAATCGAGGACGGCGTGCATCTGGAGGCGGCGCACGGGCACACGGCCGGGGCGTGCTTCATGCATGCCAGGAGCCGCGGTGGTCACGCCGTATTGATCGGCGATGCGGCGCACACACCGGTACAACTGGCCATGCCAAGCCTCAGTTCGCGCTTTTGCTTTGATGCAGCGGCATCGGCAAAAACGCGCATCGCCATGTGCGAGCGTTACGCCGACACCGCCACGACCATTCTCGCGGCGCACTTTCCGACCCCCGTGGCGGCGCGAATCAGGCGCCATCGCGACGCATTCCGTCTCGATACCGATTGAGCCGGGTCGGCGATGACGGGCTGAGTTCGTCCAGAGCGGCCGTTCGCCGACTACCGCATCGTTAGCCGGTCACACCGCTTCATTCGATCACGCGGTCCGCGCGTAGCAGAATCGAGTGCAGGATGGTGCTATTCAGAATTAGCGGCGCGAAGCTGGTGTCGCACCGCAAGGGCACGTGCGGGCTGGAAGATTTGCACGTTGCGCTATGCGACTTCCGGCGCGCCCTGCCACAGCATGTCGTAGCCGAGTTCCTTCGTCTCCGAGCACATCTTCGCCAGCGCCTCGAACCTGCTGGTGAAGGTCTGGTCGGCGTGCGATTTTTCGTGTTCCTCGAACGAGCGCCAGTAGGTGACGATGGCGTAATGCTCGTCCGCGGGAGCGGTTTCCCCGATCGAACCCTCGTCGGACACGAAACCCGAGAATTTGAAGACCTGGCCGCCGATGAAGCCGCCCTTGTCGCCGCCGTAGGTTTCCTTGACGACATTACACATTTCTCCCACCGCGAGCTCCACCTGTTCGAAGGTGACGCCCGGCTTGAGCTTGATGGTGTTCAACAGCATCTTGGCGCCGAATGGCAGCGTGATCGGTTCAAACATCGTTCCTCCTCTTTGCGTGACGGTGTCCGCCTGCACCAAGGTTACCTTGCCTCAAGGTAACTGGGGACCGCTAACAATATAATTGGGAATCGGTCATAAGTAAAAGTTGGCGCGGGCGGGCGGGGGTTATACCAAGACCCCAGTACTCTCTGGCGTTGGTCTGTGCAGATTACGCTGCTTTGAAACCGGGAGCGATACTGCGATGCGGCGTGCGCGCCAGGGGAATGTCCACCTCTTCGCCGACGGTCGCTTACCGGCCAAAACCAGCCGGTCACTTTTCCGGAAGGCGGACAGTCGCGTGGCGGTACCTGCGGCGAGAAATGAATGATTGATTTGGCGAAGCCCGCAGTAAGCCTTTTTGAAAACCGGCGCCCGGTAACGAAACCGGGGCAGGCGCGTTGCCGCCCCGAATTCGCCTACCGTGCCGCTCTCTCCGACCACCACAAACGACGCCCAAAACGCAGGGTGGGCGAAGTGCGGCTTGTCCGGGGTCTGCATTAGCGGTTCTCACGAACCAGGATTTGACCGCGTTGCCAGCGAGTTGAAAGGCGTTCGGCTTCGGCGCGTTGGGTTGGTGTCAACGACGATTCAATGTCCCGAGCGTTGGCAGCCGAGTCGAATCCATTCGAGGCCGCGAGATTGAACCATGCATAGGCGAGGACGGCGTCCTTGGCGACACCCTCGCCATGCGAGTATGCCCATCCAAGCTTGTTCTGCGCGTCGGCGTTCCCCTGCGCTGCCGCCTTCTGATATCACTCCACCGCCTTGGCGGCATCCTTGGGTACGCCCTCGCCTTGGTGGAATGCCCATCTAAGGTATCTCTGCGCGGCGGCGTTTCCCTGCGCTGCCGCCCTCTGATACCACTCCACCGCCTTGCCCAAGTCCTTGGGTACGCCTTCGCCTCGTTCGTACATCAGTCCGAGGCTAGTCTGCGCGTAGGTGTTCCCCTGCGCTGCCGCCTTCTGATACCACTCCATCGCCTTGGCGAAATCCTTGGGTACGCCTTCGCCATGGGCGTACCCCCATCCGAGGCTGACCTGCGCGTCGGCGCTCCCCTGTGCTGCCGCCTTCTGCCACCACTCCACCGCCTTGGCGAAGTCCTTGGGTATACCCTCGCCTTGGGCGTACATCACTCCAAGATTGTTCTGCGCGTCGGCGTTCCCCTGTGCCGCCGACTTCTGATACCACGCCACCGCCTTGGCGGCGTCCTTGGGTACGCCCTCGCCCTGGTGGTATGCCAATCCAAGCCTGTTCTGCGCGTCGGCGTTTCCCTGCGCTGCCGCCTTCTGATACCACTCCACCGCCTTAGCCAAGTCCTTCGGTATGCCTTCGCCGCGGTAGTATGCCCATCCAACGTTGTACTGTGCGTAGGCGTTCCCCTGCGCCACCGCCTTCTGATACCACTCGGCGGCCTTGGCCAAGTCCTTGGGTACGCCCTCGCCTTGGTAGTACATCACTCCAAGGTTGTTTTGGGCGTCGGCGTTCCCCTGCGCCGCCGCCTTCTGATACCACTCCACGGCCTTGGCCGCGTCTTTGGCGACCCCCTCGCCCCATTTGTACATGTCTCCAAGGCTGTCTTGCGCGTCGGCGCTCCCCTGTGCTGCCGCCTTCTGATACCACTCCACCGCCTTGGCGGCGTCCTTGGGTGCGCCCTCACCTAGTCGGTACATCCATCCGAGAAGAGCCTGTGCGTCGGCACCCTCCTGCGCTGCCGCCTTCTGCAACCACTCCACCGCCTTGGCCGCGTCCTTGGGTACACCCTTGCCTCCGTAGTACATCCTTCCGAGGTGTGTCTGTGCGGTGGCGTTCCCCTGTGCCGCCGACTTCTGATACCACTCGACCGCCTTGGCGGCGTCCTTGGGTACGCCCTCGCCTTGGTCGTATGCCCGTCCAAGGTTGTTCTGCGCGTCGGAATTACCTGCATTCGCCTGATTGAGCAACGCCGCGATTCTTTCGTCCTGAACGTCCTGTGCCGTCGGACGTTTGGCGGTGTCGCCACAGCCGCCGATTACCACGGCCACAGACATCACAAGGAGGGTGATTGCGCGCAGGCTTTTGGAGGCCATGGGCTGAGAAGATAATGACTGGAGAACCGATGCTAGAAGGGTGGGACCCGTAACGTCTAAGTGTATCGGAATGAGCCGTGGAACTGGCCTACCGCCAAGACGGCTGCAAATAGTCGGGTCCTGCCCCTCGGGGCTTCCACATTGCAGCCGTTGGCCCAGATTTCAGTAGGATCGCGGTGCCAAGGGCAGCAGCCGGCCAGGACCGGTCAGTCGCGCTCTTGCTCTATACCGGTCCCGACGACCTATTCCGACTCATCCTTCGCGCCCGGCGATCCATTGTCTAGCGTCTGGCGCTGCACGCTGTTGGGTGATTCCGCCTTCCGCCGCAGAACCGAACGCACTCCGCCAAACGCGAACCCTTTGTCGGGAACGGAGTCATTCGGGGTCGGCTTCTTGAATCGGCCGAAAGAGAAAACTGCCTTCGGTATTTTCTTTCCACTCATTGTGTAGGTGCCTGTAACTTGCGCCAGCGAAAATCACTTGCTCTCAGTTCAGATCCACCGGGGTTGCTGCAACGCTGACCGATCCGCGTCGGGCCCGAAAGGGTACTACCTATTTCGACGATACCACTTCACGGATGCCGTACCTTGGCAGTCAAATCGCCCGTCCTTCCTTTACCGTCATCGATTGCACGGCGAATTGCCTCTCGCTCAAAATCCATCAAAGACGGATGAAAATCGAAGCCTCCGAGTACGATGGAGTATGTCCAGAGGTGGCGGTTCCCATGCCTGGTAAAAACGTCGATTAGCCGTTCCATACACCTGCCCCTTCACTCTTTGTCAGTAGGCCGAATGCATTAATCAGCCTTCCACGCATGATACGCGGCAAACCCGACCGGGGTTGAGAGTAGTGCGGACAGGGAACTCTACACTCCAAGGGCTACTCGGTCGGGTGCTGCCCGTCGGGGCTTCCACATTGCGGCCGTTGGCCCGAATCTCAGCAGGATCGCGGTGCCAAGGGCAGCAGTCGGCCAAGACCGGACATCGGCGAGAAGCGCCTGTGCGTCGGCGCTTAGCGTCCGCTACATGCCGCCCAGATCGTGAATCGCGTCCACGACCATGCTCGTCCCAACCGCGATCATGAGTATGTCCGAGGCTACACGAACGTACTTGTAACCAGCCGGCGGAACTCCGATCTTCACGACCAGTTGTGGCGGAAGATCATAGATGACCACCTCGCGCGGCAGCGGCTGCCCCATCTTCCATTTTTTCGCCTGCCCGGGCGGCATGCAGCCGTTGTGCTTCTTGGCGAGGCCGGGCGGGCACTTGCCGCCCTGAAACTCCTTGGCGTAGTAGTCACGCACAGCCACGTGACGATTATGGTCGAAGTGCTTTTCGATACTGGCCTCCCGCCCGGCTCGATCGCGGCCTGCGGCCTCGTTGCGGCCCTTGTCAGACGCGCCCTTCTGACCATGATCCCCACCTTTTCCACCGCCGGCCCATTCGGGCTTGTCCGCCATGGCAGGAGCCGCCGCCACCGCTGCGGCAATCAGAAATACCAATCCACGCATTACGCAAGAAATGTCTCGCTTCATTCTTTGCCTCTCTTCTTGGTAGACGCCAAACTCGCTCAGACTGAGCGGGTATTATCAGCCGATCATTACATTTTGTTCTTT
>Ga0315281_10009442_pt1 | contig 13531 bp, 14 predicted proteins | sample YL17G07_0_MG_FD_204540 | JGI IMG/M metagenome (GOLD analysis project Ga0315281, IMG submission 204540) | Sediment microbial communities from Yellowstone Lake, YNP, Wyoming, USA - YL17G07_0 | ecosystem: Environmental > Aquatic > Freshwater > Lake > Sediment | place: USA: Wyoming | collected...
GTACTTCGGTCATGGCATTATCCTGCTCGCTTTATTCTTGGATTTTCGACACAAGATAGTGTGGCGAGAGCGTAAATTAGCCCAACCTATAGTGGTCCGCAACGGCATCGAGGCCGCGCGGGCAAGTTTTTCTGGTTTTTGTGACCTGGATCAAATCAGTCCGCCGGAAACGGCGGACACGAAAAGGACGGGGGGATCCCCCTCGACCCCGGGAAACGCGGCCAGGACTAGGCGGGATAGGGTTCCAGAGTGATCTGCTCGACCGGGCAGCCCATCGCCTTGGCGATGGCGTCGAGGCTCGTGTCATCGACCGCGACCGGCTGGAAGTCGTCTGCGCCGTTTTTGCTGTCGATGAATGACTTGGCAGCGCTCTCCGATGCCCAGACGACTACCGGGTCCGGGGCTACGCCTTCCACCTGGACGCAAATAGGGAAGCCGTCGGACTTGTAGACGATTGCGTACATGCGCACCCTCCAAATGCAACGGGGCCGCCAACCCCATCGAAATCGCACCGAAACCCGGTTTTAGAAAGGGTCTCAGCGCGTAACTTTAACTCAATTTTGCCGACGTTGCGCAAGCCCTGCCGGAAGCCGGCGCAAGCGGCCCGGGAGGACGGCTGCCTCGCCTGCTGCGGCGCCGGCAAAGACTGCGAACTCGCCCTCAGCGCGGGGCTTGCTTGATCTTGATCAAGCGCGCGGCGCTTTCCCGGCGCAAACTGCAGTTCATGCAAAACCGGCGCTGGTGGCACCTGTAGCATGCGACTTAAGTTTCTTGGCGGCGCGGGTGAGGTCACCGGCTCCTGCACCCTGGTGGAAGCCGAGGACGTGCGTTTTCTGGTCGATTGCGGCATGTTCCAGGGCGGGCACGACGCCTGGGCGAAAAACCGCGCAGCGTTCGATTTCGACTTGCTCCGCCTGGATTTCGTCCTGCTCACCCACGCGCACATCGACCACTCCGGCCTGTTGCCGCGCCTGGCTGCAATGGGTTTCCGCGGTCCGATCCACGTCACGGCAACGACGGCCGAGTTGCTCGAGGTCATCCTCGCCGACAGCGCCCATCTGCAGGAAAAGGAAGCCGAGTGGCGCTCGCGGCACGGCGACGCGCGCCGCCGCCATGCGATGCCGCCCTTGTACAACGTGGACCAGGCGCGCGCCTGCCTCGGGCAACTAAACACCGTCGCTTACGAAACCGAGTTTCGCCCGCATCCGGCCGTCAGTTGCCGCTTCCACGATGCCGGCCATATCCTCGGCTCGGCCATCGTCGACGCCCGTGTGCGCGCGCCTTCCGGCACGCGGCGCCTGGTCTTTTCGGGGGATCTGGGCCAAGCCGAAAGCGGACTGCTGCCGGCGCCGGCCCACATCGACGGCGCAGACGTGCTGCTGGTCGAATCGACCTACGGCAATCGCCTGCACAAGACGCCCGAGGAAACGCAGGCCGAACTGCTTGGCGCCCTATCCGGCACGCTGGCCAGGGGCAACGTCATCATCCCGGCCTTCGCCGTCGGCCGCACCCAGGCGGTGCTCTACGCGCTGGCCGAACTGGCGCGCGCGCGCAGGCTGCCAACGCTGCGCGTGTTCATCGATTCGCCCATGGCCGAGAAAGCCACGCTGATCACCCGCCGTCACCTGGAGCGGCTCACGCCGCAGGTGCGCGAGCTCGACCACTGGATGCAGCGCAATCCGCGCGAACTGGAACTGCGATTTACCCACGAAGTCGAGGAATCGATCGCGCTCAACCAGATCAGGAGCGGCGCCATCATTATTTCGGCGAGCGGCATGTGCGATGCGGGCCGCATCAAGCACCATTTGCGCTGGAACTTGCCGCGCAGCGACTGCGCCGTGCTTATCACCGGTTTCCAGGCCGAAGGTACCCTGGGTCGGCGCCTGGTGGACGGCGCGCGCAGCGTGCGCATTTTCAACGACGACATCCAGGTACGCGCGCGGCTCCATACCATAGGGGGCCTCTCCGCGCATGCCGACCGGGACGGGCTGCTCGCCTGGCTGCGCGGTTTTGCGCATGCGCCCGGACGCACCTTTGTCGTCCACGGCGAACGCGAAACCGCCGCCGGCTTCGCCGTCGAACTGAACCGCCGGCTCGGCTGGGCCGGGGTCGAAGCGCCGCAGCGCGGCGACGTTCACACCATCGTTTGACGCTCGGCCGAGCTAAGCGCGCTGCGGGTCATCCTGGAATTCGCCTAGTTCTTCCGATCGCGCAGCCCTGCCTGGTCGAGAATGCGGATGTTGCGGCCGCTGACCCGAATCAAGCCGGCCTGCGACAGCTCATGCAGGATGCGCGAAAAATGCTCGCGGGTGATGTTGAGCCGCGACGCCAGCGCGCTCTTGCTTGCCGCCAGCACGACATCGGCCGGCAGCGCGGGGCTGGCGTCATCGGGCAAGGCCGCCAGCAGATAGCGCGTGACGCGCTCGGTCGCGCTTTTCAGCGTATAGGCTTCGATGTCCTCGACCAGGCGATACAGGCGCAGCGACAGTTCTTCAAGCATACGCCGCGCGAACTCGGGGTTGTTCCCGATCGCATCCAGGATCGCGCTCTTGTGGACGAAGAGCAGCAGCGAATCGGCAAGCGCCTCGGCGTGCATCATGTGAGGCCTGCTGATGAACATGACGGGCTCGCTGAAACTCTGGCCCGGACCGAGGATGTCCACGACCTTTTCCGCGCCCGCGGGGACGAGCAGGGCGAGCTTCACCCGGCCGACCACGATCACGTGGACGCCGCCGCAGGGGTCGCCACGGCGGAACAGCACCGTGCCCGCCGTCACGCGCTGTTCGGTGGTAGCAACGGCGAGGGCCTCGAGCTCGCGCAGGTCCAGCTCGCGAAACAGCGGCAGGTTACGCAGAAAGTCCAGCGTGCCGAAGGAATCCCTGTGTGCGCCCATCTTGAGCCGCTAATGCGTCATCGGGAACTGCCGCAGATAAAGCGCAACGCCGCGGAAAACACCTCCGGCGGGCACCACGGGATACAGACTGCGCAGCACGAAGACGATCCTTCAGACCGGCACGACGACGGGAAACCGCCGCTAGATTACCTCATTCGCCGGCCGCAGGCCAGCCGCGGTCGCGGCGGCCGCGTTGCGCGCGCAGCTCGGCCAGCTTCTGCGCCGCTTCCGTCTGCGCGCGGCGCGCGAGCGCCTCCAGTTGTTGCTTGGCCGGGAGGTATTGTTTCGGCCAGGATACGCCCTCGATCGAATAACCCATTGCCGCGTATTCGGCCGCGGCGCGCAGGGTGAAGCTCGGGTCGGATAGATGCGGCCGCGCCAGGGCGCACAGGTCGGCGCGCCCGGAGGCGATGATGGTGTTCACCTGGTCGGCGCTGGTGATGGCGCCCACGGCCATGGTGGCGATGCCGGCCTCGTTGCGGATCTGCTCCGAAAACAGCGTCTGGTACATGCGGCCGTAGACCGGCTGCGAGGACGGATCGGTCTGGCCGGTAGACACGTCGATCAGATCGCAGCCGTGCGCTTTGAACAGCGCGGCGATTTCCACCGAATCCGTGCCCGACAGGCCGCCAAGGATCCAGTCGGTGGCGGAAATGCGCACCGCCATCGGCCGCTCGCGGGGCCATGCGGCGCGCACCGCGTCGAACACCCCCAGCGGAAAACGCAGCCGGTTCGCGAGCGACCCGCCATACGCGTCGGTGCGCCGGTTGGTGACCGGAGAGATGAAACTCGCCAGCAAATAGCCGTGCGCCATGTGAATTTCCAGCATGTCGAAACCGCAGCCGATCGCCCTGTTCGCCGCGGCCACGAACTGCTCGCGCACGGTATCCATGTCGGCGCGGCTCATTTCCCGCGGCGGCTGGCTGTCCGGATAGTAGGGGAGCGGCGAAGCCGCGACGATCGGCCAGTTGTCGCGGGCGAGCGGGTGGTCCATGTCTTCCCACATCAACTGGGTCGAACCCTTGCGGCCGGCGTGGCCGAGCTGCAGGCAGATCTTGGCCTGGCTGTGGCGGTGGACGAAGTCTACGATGCGCGTCCACCATTGCGCGTGCTCGGCGCGGTACAGCCCGGCGCAGCCCGGGGTGATGCGCGCTTCGGGCGAAACGCAGGTCATTTCCGTATAGACGAGTCCCGCGCCGCCCAGGGCGCGCGCGCCGTAGTGCACCAGATGCCAGTCGTCGGGCGTGCCGTCCACGGCGGAATACTGGCACATGGGCGAGACCACCACGCGGTTGGCGAGGCGCATGCCGCGCAGCGTGAACGGCGCGAACATCGGCGGCGGCGCGGCGAAATCCGGCTGCAACGCGATGTGCTCGGTTTTCGCGACCTCGCCCGCCCACCAGCGGTCGACGGCGGCGATGAACCCGGGGTCGCGCAGGCGCAGGTTCTCGTAGGTGATCTGCTTCGAGCGGCTCATCAGGGCAAAGTTGAATTGCACCGGGTCCATGTGCCAGAAACGCCGCACGTTCTCGAAGAACACCAGGCTCACGTTGGCCGAATGCTGGATGCGCTCCGCCTCTTCGCGGCGGGCAATTTCATAAGCGGGGAGCGCGGCCCGCGGGTCCCCGGCATGCGCGAGCAGCGCCGTATGCAGCGCGATCGCATCCTCCAGCGCGAGCTTGGTGCCCGAGCCGATGGTGAAGTGCGCGGTGTGCGCCGCATCGCCGAGCAGCACGACGTTGCCGTGGTGCCAGGTCGCACAGGCGATGGTGGGAAAATTGCGCCAGTGCGAGCGGTTGGTAAGGACTCTGGCCGCACGCCCGTCGGCGCCGCGCAGTTCCTCGGCGAACAGACGCTCCACGTACGCGGCCGTCGCCTGTTCATCCTCGATGTGAAGACCGGATTTCCGAAACGCTTCGTCCGTGGTCTCGACCACCAGAGTGCATTCGCCCTCCGCATACATGTAGGCATGCAGGTTCCAGATGCCGCAGTCGTTTTCGCGGAAGCTGTAGTTGAAACCGGGCAAGCTCATCCGCGCGCCCAGCCAGACGAACTTGTTGCTGCGCAGATCGACTTCGGGCCGGAAATACTGCGCCAGGCGTTCGCGCACCCGGCTGTTGATGCCGTCGGCCGCCACGATCAGGTCCGCGTCGCGGTGGGCGTCTAGCCCCGGGTCCTCGGTCTCGTAGCGGATGTTCACCCCCAGGGTGGCGGCGCGGCGCTGTAGTATCCGCAGCAAGCCCAGGCGCTGGATGCCGGAAAATCCATGGCCGGAGGACTTCAGCACGCGGCCGCGGAAATGGGTGTAGATATCGTCCCAATAGGCGAATCCCGCGGCGATGTCGCGATAGGATGGCTCGTCGGCTGCGCGCAGATTGTCGAGCGTTTCGTCAGAGAGCACGATGCCGAAGCCGAAGGTGTCGTCGGCGCGGTTGCGCTCGACCACCGTCACCTCGGCCGCGGGGAAACTCTTTTTCACCAGCACCGAAAAATAGAGCCCGGCCGGGCCGCCGCCGATGATGTCCACTTTCATTGCTGCGGTGCCGCTAGCGCAAGGTCGCCGAATCAGCGATGGATGTAACGTTCGAGCTGGCTGATGATGAACTGCTGTTCGGAGATCACGTCCTTGACCAGGTCGCCGATAGAGAGCACGCCTACTACGCGATCATCTTCGATTACGGGAAGATGGCGGATGTGCTTTTGCGTCATCAGCGCCATGCACTCTTCGCTGGTCTGCGCCGGGGTGACGAAGACGACCTGCCGGGTCATGATCTCGCTCACCGGCGTATCGGTCGAGGACTTGCCCTTCAGCGCGACCTTTCTGGCGTAGTCGCGCTCCGACACGATCCCCACCAGGCGCGTGCCGTCCATGACGAGCACGGCGCCGACATCCTTTTCCGCGAGGAGCTTGAGGGCGTCGAGCACCGCCGCGTCCGGATTGATCGAGATTACGCCAGTCGGTTTACCCTCGAACATTTGTGCGACGGTCTTCATCAGCTCTTCCCTTTCGGAATATGGTGTTTATTGCGTAATCGCCATTACCAAAAACCTTGCGCCCTGGTGCGGGAGGGGGAATCGAAAATCTGCCGTAACGCGGCTACTGTGGCCGATCTTCATAATTTGGTTTCTGCAAATACCCCAAAATCTACCCGCAGCACATGCACGCTACCCTCTGCACACTCGTACCTGCGAGGCGACAGCAGCATCTTACCCTTGGCATCGCCTGGAAGCATGGACACTTTGCCGTTACAGCGTGGCAAGGTCAATACTACGCGCGGCAGCGACGCGCGCCCGCCCGCAGCGCGAGCGAGGACGGACGCGGCGGCGATGCCGCCTTTAGACTTGAAAAGAGGATACATCTCGACAGGAAACATGGACGATTGTGGGTCAGCGGCGTCCACCCCTACTAACAGGGGGGTCAGGTCCGATATACAAGAGGACACATCCCGATAGAAGACAGAGTGGGAGTCCGGTCGGCGGATGGCTTGGAGCTGGATGCCAATCAGTCTTAGCATGAGACTGCATCGCACTCCCCCGTCTAATAATGGATCAACCCGGACACTGTTGTCGATAGGAAAAAGGGGATGTGCCACCTACTAACAGAACATCCCATTCGTACGGAGGGGAACAAGCAACGAGGAAGAGGAGAAGGGGAAAGACGGGGAAAGGACTCGATAAAAATACTCCGTCCTGACGCTCGCTGTCGGACAAACCGGTACTGTCGCCGCTGCCGGGGTTCCCGGTTTCGTACAGGGACGGCTCGTCGGCCAGGTCAAAAGTCGGCAATGCTGGAAGTGGGCGGAGCCGCTGTAACACTGGCCCGTCGACTAGTCCAAAACCGAGCTTTCTTCAATGGCGCAATATTACTTATTTACTTCTGCGAAGTCGGCGGGTACGAGTAGCGAGGCCACTTCTCATGCGTCTTTGTCCACTCACTGGCGCGGCGCTGTGCTTCGGCCGTTTGCTCTCGGGTCATATTCTTTTCCAGCAAGTGAAGGAATTGTTGCGCACCCGCTTGCCCATTCACCGCCGCGAGGCTAAGCCACTTATGCGCTTCAATGTCGTTCTTCGCTACACCTAGGTTTTTCGTGTACAAGACACCCAGGTTGAATTGCGCCGGTGCATACCCCTGCTCTACGGCCTTCTCGTACCAGATAATTGCTTGTTTGTAGTCTTGCGCTACGCCTTGGCCTTGGGCGTACATCGCGCCGACGTTGTTTTGACCAGGAGCAAACCCCTGCGCCGCTGCCTTTTCGTACCAGGACATCGCCTGCTTGTAGTCCTGCGCTACGCCTTGGCCGCTATCGTACATGGTCCCCAAAGAGGTTTGCGCCGGAGCATACCCCTGCTCTGCTGCCTTCTTGTACCAGAATACGGCTCGCCTATGGTCGCGCGCTAGGCCCTTGCCTTCATCGTACATTGAGCCTAAATTATTTTGCCCCGTGGCATCTCCCTGAGCCGCCGCCTTCTCATACCAGAAAACGGCTTGTTTGTAGTCCTGCACTATGCCTTGGCCTTGGGCGTACATGACACCCAAGCTAACTTGTGCGTCTGCAAATCCTTGGGCCGCTGCCTTTGCGTACCAGTACACAGCTCGTTTGTAGTCGCGCACTACTCCCTTGCTTTCGCGGTACATAGCGGCCAAGTTGAACTGCGCCTCTGGTAGGTCCTGAGCTGCCGCCTTCTCGTACCAAAAAACGGCCTGTTTGTAGTCCTGCACCACGCCTTGGCCCTGGGCATACATGACACCCAAGTTGAATTGCGCTTGTGCTATCCCTTGCGCGGCTGCCTTTTCAAACCAGGACATCGCCTGCGTGTAGTCCTGCGCTACGCCTTGGCCTTTGTCGTACATGAGACCCAAGTTGTATTGCGCTGATGCATTCCCCTGTAACGTTGCCTTGCGAAACGAACTTATCGCCCGTGCGTAATCCTTCCTCTGCAAGTACTTCACGCCGTCATCATTGTCGCCTGAAAAAGCAGGAACGGCGGCCAATGCTATGGCAATCCCAATCGCTGCTAAGACCCGCATATCGCGCTCCTTATCCAGCTGAGTAAATGTCTTTCAACAGCGCTGCAATGGCGATCAACGCCGCGATTACTGACACCGATATCGCAATTTTGCTCAATTGATTTGCTTTGTGGCTTATCTGGTTTGCTTGCCTCGCCAGAGTGAATTCTTCTTCCTTGTGCGCAATATCTTGTTGTCGGTGTTCCGTTTGCTTCTGCTGCTCGACAATAGCAAGCCGCGACTCTAGATATGCGTAATTGTCGCCTTGGAATCTGGACCGATTTCTTTTATTGATCTCCAGTTTCAGTTCGTCGCTTGACAGCGTGTCGATCATTATCTTCGCTTCGTCCGAAATCATAAACGTCTCCCCAACCAGGGCACTCTTGATTATTGAGACTACCGCCTAATTAGCGTGAAACTCACTCGCCACTGGAAGGCGACCTACACCCCGATCATGTACTCATAGAACCACTCGTTAAACTCAATCATCTTCGCAGAACGAGGGAAACCTAAGCGATCATAGTTTTCGGATGCGCGAACAATCATCCAAACCGCTGCCAGTTCGAGATTGACGGTAACTTTCGCGTCGTTGGCTGATGCCATGTGTTTCGCCGCATTTCGCGCAAGGTTTTCACTATCATTGAAATCCGCCCACTTCAGCGGCTGTCGGTTTAGCAGGGTATGAACTGGCTCGACACCTTGGAACTTGTACTGAAGCGATGTTTGCTCGCCTTGAAACTTAAGCGCCTTCCCCAGAATTTCCTCCGCAGCACCAGCAAGTGTCAACGCGGCAACGTAACTCTGTTTTCGCAGAAAGAGAGACAGAGCAATCTCAAGCTGCTCGACGGCTAAATCAACGCGGTTATAGGTCTGCTCGACCATGGCTACGGGTTATGGCGTTGTGCTGTGCACGTTGCCACCATGGACGTTTGCGCTTGCGGGCCGGCCGCAGCCCATTCACACCATCTACGATTCATCGAGCGGACTTTACTGCGTTATAAAGTGGACGAAGGCTCCAGGCTTGCTCGATCCACTGCTCACAATCGGTTGCATTTTCTGCACGCCATTTGTCGAGGATGACAGCCAGTGTCAGAACCTGGAGTAAAGCGTTGTCACGGGCCGGTTCGGAGATTCCCGGTATCGCGGAAAGGAAAATGATGATCACGTTAATGGCAAGATACACTGTGCCCAAGAAGTAGCTTCCGAGTACTACTCCCAACAGTACGAATCCCGACACTATTTTCATCTTGCGCCCTGCTCCTTTGTCCCCAGCAATCAAAACTTGGATATTTGCGGGGTATCCGGAATTTCCGCTTGGGAGTTTTTGTGCCCAGATAGTAATGTCTGGTGACGCGCTGTTCAGCCTGCTGCGGGAAATTAGATTGGATAGGATTGAATCATCGCGCATTACGCTCACAACGAAGGCATCGCGCTTCAGCACTTGCCAAAGACCCCTACCGGCAAACCACACCACAAACGCTAGTGTACTGAGTCATTAATTAGTTGAACGTTTTGTTCGTTCCCTGGTCTCACGGTAAGGTGAGTACTTGGGAGGCGAAGAATGAGAAGAGGTCCGCGGCTTGCGCCATTGGAGTTGACCGTGCAAGAGAACAACCAACTGATCGAGTGGACGCGACGGCATAAGACCTCGCAAGCGTTGGCGTTGCGTTCGCGGATCGTCATGGCCTGCGCCCAAGGGGCGAGCAACAGTGAAACGGCCGACCGGCTCCGGATTACGAAGCAGACGGTGGGTAAGTGGCGAAGCCGTTTTTCGGAGCGCCGGCTCGATGGCTTGCTCGATGAGCCTCGACCCGGAGCGCCGCGCCAGCACGGTGATGCGAAGATCGAGCAGTTGATTGCCACTACGCTCAATGAGCGTCCGCGTGAAGCAACCCATTGGAGCACGCGTCTGCTCGCGAAGAAATTGCATGTTTCGCAGAGCACGGTGAGTCGCGTTTGGCGAGCCTTTGGCTTGCAGCCGCACCGTGCCGAGACCTTTAAGCTCTCTACCGATCCGCTGTTTATCGACAAGGTTCGGGACATCGTGGGCTTGTATCTGAATCCGCCGACCAAAGCCATGGTGCTGTGCGTGGATGAGAAGAGCCAGATTCAGGCCTTGGATCGGACCCAGCCGATCCTGCCACTTGCGCCGGGTCTGCCGGAACGCCGCACGCATGATTACGAGCGGCATGGAACGACGAACTTGTTTGCGGCGCTGGACCTCGCTACCGGCCATGTCATCGGTGAAATGCATCGGCGTCACCGCTCCAAAGAGTTCCTTGCGTTCCTGCGCACCGTCGACGCCAATGTGCCGGCCGAGCTCGATGTGCACCTGATCCTGGACAACTACGGCACGCACAAGACGCCCTCGGTCAAAGGCTGGCTCGCCCGCCATTCGCGTTTCCATGTGCATTTCACGCCCACCTCCGCCTCTTGGCTCAATCTCGTCGAGCGCTGGTTTGCATTAATCAGCGAACGCAAAATCAAGCGCGGCACTCATCGCAGTACCCTTGAACTCGAACGCGCCATCCGCGAATATCTCAACATGTACAACGAAAACCCCAAACCCTTCATCTGGACCAAAAGCGCTGATCAAATCCTTGCAAGCGTGGCCAGATTCTGTAAACGCATTTCGGACTCAGGACACTAGGAAGATCTCAATGATTATGTTTGTAACCATACGTTGTGTCTTTGGCAGTTAGCAGGTTGTTGAAAAAGAGGGCGCAGCAAGATATCAAGCCGCTCTTGCCTGAGTCCGTCAGGCGGTGGTTAATGTAGGGGCGCGTTTCACTTTCGGCGCGCCAACTTTGCGGGCTTGCCACAGGTCATACCCGACCTGCTGCGCAATCCACAGGTCGGCACGCCCGCCGTTTTTCACGCCTAACCAACCTTCCAGGCGTAGCGCCATTTCCGGCGAGATCGCGGCGCGGCCATTGAGCGCACGAGACAGCGCGGCGCGGGTCACGTCAAGCTGCGCAGCGGCCTCGGTCACGGTCAGGCCCAAGGCGGGCAATACGTCTTCGCGCAGGGTTTTTCCGGGGTGCGGCGGGTTGTGGATTCGCGTCATGTCGAATGCTCTTTTTACCTTCTTGCGGCGTTCTCGATTACGTCAGCCGCCCACGTATTCAGGCTTTTCCCTTGCGACTCTGCGGCCATCGCTGCGCGCGCATGGAGATCAGGCGCCAGTCGCAGGCGGAATTGTCCTGAGTACGGGCGATTGGGCTCCTGTCCAAGTTTCTCGCAAGTGGCCAGGTAATCATCAACGGCTTCCCTGAAAGCCTTCCGCAGTTTGGCGACGCTCTCCCCGTGAAAGCCGATAACGTCACGAATGCCGGCGACATGACCGACAAAGCAGCCGTCTTCCTCGCTGTATTCAACACGGGCGGCAAAACCCTTGTGCATCATCGTGTTCATGGTTTTACTCCTAAATTCTCAAGGTACTGCCTTGCATCGCGCACCTGGTAAGGCTTCGCCTCTTTGGCCGGATGCGGGCGATGGAATGTAGCGATATGTCCGTCTTTCTCGAAACGCACCCTGGAGCCGGCGCCTTCTATGACTCGGCATCCAACAGCGACAAGCAGTGCTTCAATCCGCCGCCATTCCAACGTTGCCGAAACAGGGTTGGCAAACACGGAGGCAAGCGTCTTGCAGTGCGTTCCGTTCATACGAATATGGTACCATTTAATGGTTCCATGTCAATAGGCCCTGCGAACTCAAGCCGCCTGCCCGAGCAACGGGATCACCTCGGCGCCGGCCTTCAACTTGTCCAGATGGTCCGCCCCGCGAGGTGCTTCTTGGTTCTTTGCTTCGTTCGCCTGGTCTTCAGTATCTGAGAGCGACCCATTACTGGTGCCGGGAGGGGGAATCGAACCCCCATGGTGTCGCCACCGCGGGATTTTGAGTCCCGTGCGTCTACCAATTCCGCCATCCCGGCCGCGCACTTCGCGATTGAGCGCGAAGGACGCGAATTATGCTCTAATTCGCGCATCCTCTCAATGCAGCCGGCCCCGTAATGCCGCTCACCCTGGACGACTTCGATTATTGCCTGCCGCCGGAACTGATCGCGCAGCACCCGGCGCCGCAGCGCGCCGCGAGCCGCCTGCTGCGGCTCGCCGGCGCAAGCCTGTCCGACCGGCGTTTCGCCGATTTTCCGCAATTCCTGCGCTCGGGCGACCTGCTGGTGTTCAACGACACGCGCGTGATCAAAGCCCGGCTCTACGGCGTCAAGGCGAGCGGTGGCCGGATCGAGGCGCTGGTGGAACGCGTCACCGGGCCGCACGAAGCCCTGGTGCAGATGCGCGCGAGCCACGCGCCCAGACCCGGTACGCGCCTCAGTTTCGAGACGGCAATCGACGCCGAAGTGCTGGAACGCCGCGACGACCTGTACCTGCTGCGTTTTGGCGGTGGCGCCACGGTATTCGAGTTGCTCGAGCAGCATGGCCACCTGCCGCTGCCGCCCTATATCACCCACGCAGACGGCGAGGAAGACTTGGCGCGCTATCAGACCGTCTACGCGCAGCATCCGGGCGCGGTGGCGGCGCCGACCGCGGGGTTGCATTTCGACGCGCCCATGCTGGCGCGGCTGCGCGACATGGGCGTGCAGCTTGCCTGGCTCACGCTGCACGTCGGCGCCGGCACTTTCCAGCCGGTGCGCGTGCGCAAACTCGCCGAACACAGGATGCACCGCGAGCGCTATGACATTCCGCAGTCCACGGTGCAGGCCATCGCGGGTGCGCGCGCGACCGGGCACGCCGTGATCGCGGTCGGCACCACCAGCTTGCGCGCGCTCGAATCGGCTGCGCGCGAGAGTCCTGGCCTTCGCGCCGGGGCAGGCGAAACCGATCTATTCATCACGCCGGGCTACGCTTTCCGAGTCGTCGACCGGCTGCTCACCAACTTTCATCTGCCCGAATCGACCCTGCTGATGCTGGTCGCCGCCTTCGCCGGCATGGAGCCGATGCGCGCGGCCTACCGCCACGCCATCGCGCAACGCTACCGTTTCTTTTCCTACGGCGACGCCATGCTGATTGATAAAATGCCCCAATGAAATTCACTTTGCACAACCGCGACGGTCGCGCGCGCCGCGGCACGCTCACGCTTGCGCACGGCGTGGTCGAGACGCCCGCCTTCATGCCGGTCGGCACCTACGGCACGGTGAAGGCGATGAGCCCGGCGGAGCTGCGCGAAATCGGCGCCGGCATCGTGCTCGGCAATACCTTCCACCTTTGGCTGCGCCCGGGGCTGGAAGTGATTGCCGCGCACGGAGGCCTGCACCGCTTCATGGGCTGGGACGGGCCGCTGCTCACCGACTCGGGCGGCTTCCAGGTATTCAGCCTGGGCGCGCTGCGCAAGATTTCCGAGGAGGGCGTGAAGTTCGCCTCGCCGATCAACGGCGACCGGCTGATGCTGACGCCGGAGGAATCGATGCGCATCCAGCGCGTGCTCGATGCCGACATCGCGATGATATTCGACGAATGCACGCCCTACCCGGCCGCGGAACGCGAGGCCGGCGACTCGATGCGCCTGTCGCTGCGCTGGGCCGAACGCAGCAAGAGATCGCACGAGGGCAATCCCAACGCGCTGTTCGGCATCGTTCAGGGTGGAATGCATGAACGCCTGCGCGACGAATC
>Ga0315281_10009443_pt1 | contig 13531 bp, 11 predicted proteins | sample YL17G07_0_MG_FD_204540 | JGI IMG/M metagenome (GOLD analysis project Ga0315281, IMG submission 204540) | Sediment microbial communities from Yellowstone Lake, YNP, Wyoming, USA - YL17G07_0 | ecosystem: Environmental > Aquatic > Freshwater > Lake > Sediment | place: USA: Wyoming | collected...
CGCTCATGCCTATAAGTATATCATATAATATACTGATGTCAAGCGCAAAAAGAAGAAAATCCCGAAATCTCCTCCCCCCTATGACTAACCGATTACGCGGTTGCCGGTGATGCCGGCCCTGCTTCGCGCTTTGGGTGGACAACGCGGAGCTGCTCGCGCCGTATAAAGTAACCGCCGTCCGAGCGTCGTCAAACTGCCCGGCAAGATTCTGCAACAAGAACCCCGCCTGATTCCGGCGAATCCAAGTCCCGTTCATGCCTCGACTTACGGCCGCGACTGTCTTTGCATATTTCTCCGCGTAACGGCTAAAGCGCACCTGCTCAACTGCCGATAATTGTACTGGGGAAAACGGCTCCTTCTCGGAGATTGACGATGCTCCTCGTTGTCTGGGCGCTTCTGGCGGCCGCCGGAGTGGGCGTCGCCTTTTGGTGCGGTCGGAGAACGACCCGGTCGGCCGCGGCCTTCAGGCCGGCGGGATCGTCCGCCCACGCGAGCAAGGGACGCGGTATCGCCAACGGAGACGCCAACCGCCTCAGTGCGATGATCGAGAGTCTGGGCGAAGGCCTCATCTGCGTGGACCCGGCCGGGCGCGTGACCCTGATGAACGGCGCCGCCGAACGGTTGACCGGGTTCTCCAGCAGGGAAGCGCTGGGCCGGCCGCTTCCGGAGATCTTCAACGTGATCTCCGAGGAAACGCGCCGGCCGGCGGAAAACATCGTCGAGAAAGCGCTGCGCGAAGCGAAGCCGTGCACGTTCTCGAGCTTCACGGCGCTGATCTCGAAAGAGCGCGCCGAGCGCCCGATTTCGGTCGCCGCTTCTCCGATGCCGGGCGCCGACGGGAACCCGGATGGCGTGGTGGTGTCGTTCGAGGACGTGACGGAAGGCCGCAAGCTGCGCCTGGAGTCGCGCCGGTTCAACATGATGATCGAGCAGGCCGCGCAGGGCATCGCGGCAACCGACGTGAACGGCAACATCACGTTCGCCAATGCTACAATGGCGGCGCTCCACGGCTACCAGCCGACTGAACTGATCGGCAAGCACCTCAAGACGCTCTACGCGCCCGGCCAGGTCAGCTCGCAGGAGGCGTTCCTCGAACTCGTCCGGCGCAACGGCTATCACACCGGCGAGGTGATGCACATCCGCAAGGACACGACGACGTTCCGCGCCGAGTTGAAGGTCTCGCTGCTCAAGGAAGGTCCCAGTCAGCCCATCGGCATAGTCGTGTTCGTGCTCGACGTGACGCAACGGAAACTCGCGGAGGTCGAGCTGAAGGCGGCGAAGGAACTCGCCGAGGCCGCCAGCCGGTCGAAGAGCGAATTCCTCGCGAACATGAGCCACGAGATTCGCACGCCGATGAACGGCGTGATCGGCATGACCGAACTGGTGCTCGACACGACGCTCACGCGCGAGCAGCGCGAGTACCTCGAAGCGCTCAAGGGGTCCGCCGACTCGCTGCTGACGATTCTCAACGACATCCTCGACATCTCGAAGATCGAGGCCGGCCGCCTCGAGATCGAGCCGATCGAGTTCAGCCTGCGCAGCAGCATCAGCGAAATCCTCAAGACGCTCGCCGTCCGCGCGCACGTGAAGGGCCTCGAACTGATCCACCACGTCGAGCCGGACGTGCCTGACGCGCTCGTCGGCGACGCCGGCCGGCTGCGGCAAATCGTGGTCAACCTCGTCGGCAACTCCATCAAGTTCACTGAACGCGGCGAGGTCGCTCTCCACGTGAAGCTGGAAGCGCAGCGCGACGGCGACGTCCGCCTGCTGTTCGACGTCTCCGACACCGGCATCGGCATTCCGGCGGACAAGCAGACGCGCGTCTTCAACACCTTCGTCCAGGCCGACAGCTCGACAACGCGCAAGTATGGCGGAACCGGCCTCGGCCTGGCGATCTCCGCGCGGCTCGTGACGATGATGGACGGGCGTATCTGGGTCGAGAGCCCTTCGCCGCTGCGCTCGCCGACGGGCGGGCCGGGCACCGTTTTCCATTTCAGCATCCGGTTCCAGCTCGGCTCCGCCCAGGGCGCCGCCGCACCCGTGACGCTGCCGCACCTCGAGAACCTGCCCGTGCTCGTCGCCGACGACAACGCGACGAACCGCCGCCTGCTGGCCGACATGCTCAAGGGCTGGCGCATGAACCTGCGCTTCGCCGACGGCGGCCGAACGGCGCTTGAGATGATGAAGGAAGCGAAGAACGCGCGCGCGCCCTTCGGTCTCGTGATCCTCGACGCGAACATGCCGGGCATGGACGGCTTCGCCATCGCGGAGAAGATCAAGGAGGATCCCTCGCTCGCCGCCGCGACGATCATGATGCTGACCTCGGTCGGCATCCGCGGCGACGCCGCCCGCTGCAACAAGCTCGGAGTCGCGGCCTATCTGGTCAAGCCGGTCACGCAGTCCGACCTGCTCGACGCGATCATGCGCGTGCTCGGCGCGTCGCAGGGCGCGCAGGATCGCACGCGCCTCGTCACACGCCATTCGCTGCGCGAGGAGAAGCGCGGCACCGGCCTGCGGATTCTGCTCGCCGAGGACAACCCCGTCAACCAGATGCTGGCCGTCCGCCTGCTCGAGAAGCGCGGCTACTCGATCCAGGTCGCCGACAACGGCAAGAAGGCGCTCGACCTCCTCGAGAAGGCCGCGCCGGGAGATTTCGCCGTGGTGCTGATGGACGTGCAGATGCCGCACATGGACGGCTACGAGGCGACGGCCGAACTCCGCAAGCGCGAGGCGAAGGCCGGCCGCCACACGCCGATCATCGCCCTGACCGCGCACGTGATGAAGGGCGACCGCGAACGCTGTCTGGCGGCGGGCATGGATGACTATGTCCCGAAGCCGATCCACGCCAAGGACCTCTTTGCGGTGATTGACCGGCTCACGGCGAACGCGCCGACTCCCGCGCCTGTTCCGGAGCGCGCCGAGCCGCCGCCCGAGGATCCGCAGAACGGCGCGCTCGACAAGGCCGAGGTCGTTTCGCGCGTGGACGGCGACATCGAACTGCTCCGGGAACTCAGCGGCATCTTCGTCGCCGAATACCCGAAGCTGCTCACGCAGGTGCGCGAGGCGATGACCGAAGGCAACGGCGACGCCCTCGGCAAGGCCGCGCACACGGTCAAGGGCATGCTCGCGAACCTGGGCGCGAAGTCGGCCGCCGAGGCGGCGCTGCGCCTGGAAAAAATGGGCGCCGGGAACGACCTCTCAAGCGCCGACGAGGCCTATGCCGCGCTGGAGAAGGAGATCGAACGCTTCTCTCACGCGCTCGCGGCTCTGCTGGAGGAAGCCGCCAAGTGAAAGTACTCGTGGTGGACGACGACCCGGTCTGTCGCCGGCTGCTCGAGGCGTCGCTCCGGAAACGCGGCTGCGACGTGGTGACCGCGTGCGACGGAGAGGAAGCGCACGCGCTCGCCCGCGAGCACAAGCCAAACGTCGTCATCACCGACGTCGTCATGCCCCGGCTCAACGGTTTTGAGCTCTGCCGCCGGATCAAGGCCGACGCCGAACTGCGCCATGCGCCGGTGATCCTGCTGACGGCCCTCTCCGATTCCGGCGACGTGATCGGCGCGCTCCAGTCCGGCGCCGACGGGTTCATCACGAAGCCGTACGACAAGGACTTCCTCGCCGCCTTCATGGAGAGGCTGATCGCGCGCGCCGAACATCCGGGGGAAGACCGCTCGGACGGGCAGATCGAGATCGCCGTCGGCGCGCAGAAGTTCCTGCTCAAGCCCGACGCGCGCCAGATTACACAATTGCTCCTCTCGACCTACGACAACGCGCTCCAGAAGAACCTTGAACTGGCGCGCGCGAATCTGGCGCTGATCCGGATGGAGGAAGGTCTGCGCGCGGCGAACGAGTCGCTCAAGGAAAAGCAGAACAACCTCGACCGCGACCTCGAAGCCGCCGCGGGCATTCAGCGCAGCCTGCTGCCGCAGGACGGGCTCGACGCGCGCGCGCTCCACGTGGCGTGGAAGTTTCAGCCGTGCGAGCAGATCGGCGGCGACATTTTCAACATGGTGCGGCTCGACGAGTCGCACTGCGCCTTCTACATCCTCGACGTCAGCGGGCACGGCGTGCCGTCGGCGCTCGTGACGGTCTCCGTCTCGCAGATGCTGCGCCCCGACTCCGGCGCGGTGATCCGGCCCGGCAGCGCGAACGGCAACGGGCATGAGATCGTCCCGCCGGCCGAGGTCCTCGCGCATCTCGACCGCGAGTACCCGATGGAGCGGTTCGACAAGTTTTTCAGCATCGTGTACATGGTCGTGGACGTCCGCGACGGCGCGGCGCAATACAGCAGCGCGGGCCATCCGCCGCCGCTGTGGGTCGGCGCTGACGGCGGTTTTGCGCGACTCGAAAAAGGCGGCCCGATCATCGGCCAAGGCAGCGGGTTGCCGTTCGAAGAAGGCCGCCGGCCGCTCAAGCCCGGCGACCGGATCATTCTGACGACCGATGGCGTGCTCGAACATCGCAACGAGGAAGGCGAACAGTACGGCGACGCCCGCCTGCAGCGCGCGCTGACCAAACTCGCCGGCCTGCCCATCGAGGCGATGCTCGATGGCGTGATGGAGGATGTGATGTCGTTCGGGAAACAAGCGCCGAAGGATGACGTCAGTCTGCTGGGGATCGAATACCGCGGTGGAAGTCAGAAGTGCGAATGATGAATGATGAAGCGCTTCATCACTCATCACTCATGCTTCTTCTTCCAGTTCCGCCAGGCTCGCCCGCAGTTTCGCGACTTCCTCTTCCAGTTCCCTGCACCGCGCCTTTTCCCGCGCTACGACTTGCGCCGGGGCGCGTTCGAGGAAGTTCGGCTCGGAGAGCTTGCGCAGCAGCCCGGCCACGTAGTTCTCCTTCTGCTCGATTTTCTTCTGCAGCCGGTCGCGCTCCTCGTCAATATCCAGCACGCCCTTGAGCCGCACGAAGACCTGGATTCGCCCGACGACATCCGTCGCGGACCCGGCCGGCTTCTCCAGATCGACGCCGATCTCGATCCGCTCGATGTAGCCGAGTTGCTTCAGGATGCGCTCGTGCCGCCGCAGCTTCGGAACAAAGTCCGCGTCCTTAATATCATTGGGAATACTGCGAACTGAAAGCGCCACATCGAGGGGTTTTCTTTCAGGAATGCCCAGCTTGCTCCGTATGTTCCTGAGACTACAGATTATATTTTGAAGGAATTGGAAGGTTATTTTCACCTCATCATCGGTGTCTCCGACTTCCACAAGTGTATTAGTGAATTCGACCGCCGGCCATGATGCGAGCATGATCGTCTCCGGGAACCTCGCGCCCGCCCAGTCCAGGTCTCTTTGCGCCATCCGCGCCCGAAGCAACTGCCACACTTCCTCCGAGAGGTGAGGCATGAACGGATGGAGCAGCCTCAGCGCCGTGTCGAGCACGTGCGCGAGCACGGTCCGCACCGGCGACGGCGTCGAAGTTTCGGTCAGCCGCGGTTTGATGATTTCCAGGTACCAGTCGCAGAAATCGTTCCATGTGAACTCGTAAATCTCGCGCGCGGCCTCGTTGAATTGGAACCTTTCCAACGCGCCGGTCGCCGCCTTGACCAAGTCATTCAGTCGAATCAGAATCCAGCGATCCTCGAGCTCAAGATTCGCCCAGACCTCGACCGGGGCCCCACGTCCGCCTGCAAGGTTCATCAGCGAGAATCGCGAGGCGTTCCAGATCTTGTTCGCGAAGTTGCGCCCCATTTCGAACTTGTCGGCGCTGAACTTCACGTCCTGCCCCTCGACGGTGAGAATGACCAGCGTGAAGCGCATCGCGTCGGCGCCGTACTGCTCGACGATGTCCAGCGGGTCAACGCCGTTGCCGAGTGACTTGCTCATCTTGCGGCCCTGGTCGTCGAGGATCGTGCCGTGGATGTACACGTCGTCGAACGGCACCTCGCCCATCATCTGCAGGCCCATCATCACCATCCGCGCGACCCAGAAGTAGATGATGCTGCGGTCGGTGACAAGGACGGAGGTGGGATAAAAACGGCTCAGCATCGGATCGTCGGCCGGCCAGCCGAGCGTGCTGAACGGCCAGAGCGAGGAGCTGAACCAGGTGTCGAGCACGTCCTCATCGCGGCGGAGGTTCTTCGAGCCGCACTCGGCGCATTCCGTCGGATCGGCGCGCGAGACGGTGATATGCTTCTTCTCGCAATGCCACGCCGGGATGCGGTGGCCCCACCAGATCTGGCGCGAGATGCACCAGTCGCGGACGTTCTCGAGCCAGGACTCGTACACGCGCTTCCAGCGCGCCGGGTGGAAACGGACTTTCTCCGCGCCGGAGGCGGCCAGCGCGGCATCGGCCAGCGGGCGCATGCGCACGAACCACTGGTCGGAGAGGTACGGCTCGACGACGGTGTGGCAGCGATAACAGTGGCCGATGGAATGCGCGTACGGCTGCGTCGCTTCGAGGAGTTTCTTCTCGCGCAGTTCTTCGAGCAGGCTTTCGCGGCACTCGAAGCGGTCCATGCCGGCGTACTCTCCGGCGTTCTCGTTCATCCGGCCGTCCTCGGTCATCACGTTGATCTGCGCGAGGTTGTGGCGGAGGCCCATCTCGAAGTCGGCCGGGTCGTGCGCGGGGGTCACCTTCACCGCGCCGGTGCCGAACTCCGGGTCCACCGCATCGTCGGCGATCACCGGAATCTCGCGCTCGACGATCGGCAGCACCAGGCTCTGCCCGATCAGTTCGCCGAACCGTTCGTCGCGCGGGTTCACCGCAACGGCCGCGTCGCCGAGCATCGTCTCCGGCCGCGTGGTCGCCACCGTCACGTGCAGCCGCGGCTCGCCCTTGAGCGGGTACCGGATGAACCAGAGGAAGCCCTGCTCCTCGCGGTGCTCGACTTCATCATCCGAGAGCGCGGTGCAGCAGCGCGGGCACCAGTTGATCAGCCGTTTGCCGCGATAGATCAGCCCACGCTCGTAGAGCGTGACGAACGCCTCGCGCACGGCGCGCGAGAGGCCCTCATCCATCGTGAACCGGATGCGCTCCCAGTCGCACGAGCAGCCGACTTTCTTGAGCTGGACGATGATGCGCGAGCCGTACTCCTCGCGCCATTGCCAGACGCGCTCGAGAAATTTCTCCCGGCCGAGGCCCTGCCGCCGGAGGCTCTTCTTCGCGAGTTCCTTCTCGACGACGTTCTGCGTCGCGATTCCGGCGTGGTCGGTGCCGGGCATCCAGAGCGCGTTCCGGCCCTGCATCCGGCGCCAGCGGATCAGGATATCCTGGATGGTCACGTTCAGCGCGTGGCCCATGTGCAGCGCGCTGGTGACGTTCGGCGGCGGGATCACGATGCAGAACGGGGCGCCGTCCGCCTTCGGCCGCGCGTGGAAATAGCCGCGGCTTTCCCAGTGGCTGTACCACTTCGCCTCGACCGGCTTCGGATCGTACCGCGTCGCGAGGGACGATGCCTCTTCCGCCATGATGTCGGTTCCTGAAAAGTCGGCCGTGAGGAGCGGGATTATCCCGCGTTCTCTTCATCGCGCGTAAGCTTGTACACGACGCTGTCCACGAGCGCCTGCCAGCTCGCCTCAATCAGGTTTTCGGAGACTCCCACCGTTCCCCAGAGGGCCTCCTTGTCGCGCGATTGGATCACCACGCGCACACGCGCGGCGGTGCTGGCGCTCGGGTTGATCACGCGCACCTTGTAATCAGTGAGCTGCATCTCGCTCAGCGACGGATAGAACCGCTCGAGCGCCTTGCGCAACGCGCGGTCGAGCGCGTTGACCGGGCCGTCGCCCTCGCTGGCGCACAATTCCTGGATGCCGCCGACGCGCACCTTGATCGTCGCTTCGGTGATCGGCGCGCTCGAAGGGTCACGCTTCTCGACGATGACGCGGAAACCCGCGAAATCGAAGAAGTGCTTCTGCTTCCCCAGCATCTGCCGCACCAGCAGGGCGAACGACGCCTCGGCGGCCTCGAACTGGTATCCGACTTTCTCGAGCATCTGGAGCCGCTTGAGCGCCTGGCGCATGATTTTCGGATCGTGCGTCAGCTTGTGGATCGCCATTTTCTCCAGCATGGTGGCCGAACCGGAGAGTTCGCTCAGCAGCAGCCGGCGCTCGTTGCCGACCTCTTCCGGCCCGATGTGCTCGTACGTCGCCGGGTTCTTCCGCACCGCGTCCACGTGCAGCCCGCCCTTGTGCGCGAAGGCCGAGCGGCCGACGAACGGCTGCGAAACCACCAGCGGCATGTTCGCCACGTCGTAGATGAAGCGCGAGATCTCCGTCAGCAGCTTCAGGTTCTCGCCGGGCAGACAACGCCGCTGGAGCTTCAGTTGCAGGTTCGGGATCACCTGGCAGAGGTCGGCGTTGCCGGTGCGCTCGCCGAGGCCGTTGATCGTCCCCTGCACGTGCGTCGCGCCCGCCTCGACCGCCGCGACGCTGTTCGCCACCGCCATGCCCGAGTCGTTGTGGCCGTGGAAGCCGATGCGCCCGCCGATCTCCTTCACGACCGTCGCCGTCGCCGCCAGGACGTGGCTCGGCAGCGCCCCGCCGTTCGTATCGCACAGCACGAGAGTATCGGCGCCGGCCTCCCGCGCCGCCTGAACCGCGCACAACGCGTGCCGCGGATTGTGCCGGTAGCCGTCGAAAAAATGCTCCGCGTCGAAGATCACTTCCAGCCCCTTCGACTTCAGGTGCCGCACCGAATCGGCGATCATCGCCGCGTTCTCATCGAGCGACGTGCGGAGGACGTCGCGGACGTGGAGGTCCCAGCTCTTGCCCACGACTGCCACCGCCTTCGTCCCGGCGGAGAGCAGCGCGGCAAGGCCGGGATCTTCCTCGACCGTCAACTTGGCGCGCCGCGTGGAACCGAACGCGACCACGCGCGCCGTCTTCAGCGGCCGCTTCTTGATCTGCTTGAAGAAGGCGATGTCCTTCTCGTTGCTGAACGGAAAGCCGCCCTCGACGTACGCGACGCCGAGCTCGTCGAGCTTGCGCGCTACGGCGAGCTTGTCCTCGACGGAGAAGTTGATCCCTTCGCCTTGGGCGCCATCGCGCAACGTGGCATCGTAAACCGCAATTTCAGGCATGCCTGCAACCCTTGATTCGAAACAGGGATGAGAAGAAAAGCCCGGCACACTGAAGGAAAGTTATCACCCCGGCGCGGATGTGTCAAGCCCGTCCCGATGGCGGATTCCCGATTGCGGGCCGCGGATTTAAAAAAGTCCATGCAAAAATCGAAATCTATGCAAATGCGGATTTGACACGCCTCAAACAGTTCGGTAGAATTACGCAGTCTTTGGGGGCGTTGTGTTGTGAGCAACTGTACAGCGAGTTGGGGCGATGCTGATAACCGCAACCTTGACGGAACCAATATGCTAAGGGAATTCCCCCGGCAGCTCCGGCCGTGCCCCACTTCCAGGCGGCCAAACCGTCTGGTTGGGCCGGAGCTGCCACCCCCCTGTTTCCATTCTTGAGTGCGATCGCCCCGGGCGCGGTCAACCTCGCGAGGAACCCATGAAGAAACGTGGACTGCAGCGTATGAAGATCCGCACGACCAAGGCCAACCACGGTCAGAAACCAACCCTCCACCGTCGGAAGCCGAAGCTCAAGACCGGGCCGAAGCGGTAACGCCCCGTGTTCAACACGGAGGCGCAGAGGACACGGAGAACAGCACTGAGACGCCTCTGAAGGAACTTTTGTTCTCCGCGTCCTCTGTGTCTCCGTGTTGAAAACAAACCCTCAAGTCCGCCTCAGCAGCGCCCGCACCGGCGAGCCGTCGCAGCCCTTGATCCGCAGCGGCAGGCAGATCAGTTCGTAGCGCCCGGCCTCGACTCCGGCCAGGCAAAGCCCCTCGACGACCACCTTGCCCGCTCCGAGCAGCGCCAGATGCGCGCCGGGATTCGGCGCGTGGTACGGATCAATCGAAAGCCCGTCCACGCCCGCCAGCACCGCGCCCTGCTCGACCAGCCATCTCGCCGCGACTTCCTCAACGGCGACGTAATCTTTGAAGAACTCGTTGCGCGAAGCCAGCCGCTCCGAGTTGTCCGTCCGGAACAGCACGCGCGGCGCCGCTGCCACGTCGAGGCCGGTTACCTCGCGCAGCGAGATTGATTTCAGTCCCCGGCAATCCACCACCTGGCACGGCCCGATGAGGTATTCCAGCCGCGTCTCGTCCACCCCCGCTCTGCCGGGAAGAAAATGCCGTGGCGCGTCCATGTGCGTTCCGGTGTGGCTGCCCATGTGCAGGAAGGAGACCGCCGAGCGGTCGCCCTTCTCCGGAAATTTGTAAGGCTCGATCGAGACGGGCGGGTCGGAAGGCCAATGCGCCATGCCGGCGGCAATCGGCATGCTCACGTCCAGAAAAGCATTTTCCATGGGCGCCCCTTCGCTTGAAAAATGGGCCGGACAGGACTATCATAACGTGTCATTGCGTCGTGGAGCAACAGCCGCAGCAGCGGTTCCTGTCGCGCGAAGAAGAGCGGAGGGTGAATGGCATCGATCCGAAGAGGAGGCCGTCAGAAAACGGCGGTCGCGGCGAAAGATCCCACCGAGTTGGTGCGTGTCTGCGCGCGGCTCGCGGAGGATAAGAAGGCTGAGGACATCGTCGTCCTGAACCTGCGCGGACTGATGTACGTCACGGACTTCTTCGTCATCGCCAGCGGCGGCAACCCCCGCCAGCTCCACGCGATCCAGTCGGCGATCCACTGGGAGATGTCGCAGCGCGGCGTGCGCCCGATCGGCCAGGAAGGCAGCGGCCAGGACCGTTGGGTGCTGATGGACTACGGCGACTTCGTCGTGCACCTTTTCGATCCCGACTCGCGCCGCCTCTACGACCTCGAATTGCTCTGGGGCGATGCACCTCGTTTCGAGTGGCAGACCCCGTCCCGGAAGCGCAGCCGGGCGAAGATGCCCAAGCCGCCGCAGGCGGAATAGGAGAACCACGATGGCGATCAAGTGCGCGGAATGCAACGCGGACACCTACGAGGTCGTGGATTCGGAAACCGACGTCAAGGGCAAGACGTTCGTCCTGCTCGAGTGCCACAAGTGCAAGCGCAGCGTGATCGTCCCGCGCGAGCAGTGGGAAATGCCCGTGACCGGCGGGAAAAAGGCATCCCAGAAGAGTTAGCGCAGCGAACACGCATATCTTCTCCGTGTCTTCGGGGCGCCCGGGTAAACAACCCGAGCTAGAACCTTGGATCACCACGTCATCTCTGGTCTGATGCTCCTCGGCCCGCTGACCGTCTGCGTGATTCTCCTTACGAAGGGGAGCGCCTGGCTGAGATGGCTCGCGAAAACCGAATCCTGCGCGCCGGCCGAATCCGCCCGCCGCGCGAAAATCGCCGGTCTCATCCTCGTCGCGCTCGCCGCGCTCGCCACAATCCCCTGTCTCGGCTCGACCACCTTCTTCGACCGCGACGAAGGCTATTACGCCGAATGCGCCCGCGAGATGGCCGTCCGCGGCGATCCGTTCGTGCCCACCTTCTCCGGCAAGCCATGGATGGAGAAGCCGCCGCTGACGTACTGGGCGATGGCCGCCTGCATGAAACTGCTCGGCTACAATGAGTTCGCCGCGCGGCTGCCCCCGGCGCTGGCCGGACTGCTGGCGATCTGGCTCACCTTCCGCCTGGCGACGCGCATGTATTCGCCGAAAGTCGGCGTGATCGCCGCCGCCATGCTCGGCGCCTCGGCGCTCTTCGGAGCCATCACACGGTTCGCCCTGCTCGACACCACGCTGCTCTGCTGCGTGCTGCTCTCGATGATCGGACTGTGGGAGTTCATCGAGACGGAAAGTCGAGGCGGACTCCGGCTTTTCTACCTCGGTTGCGGACTCGGCGCGCTGGCGAAAGGGCCGCTCGGAATCGCGCTGCCGATCATCGCGCTGATCGGGTTCGTCGCGTTCGAGCGGCGCTGGCGGATGCTGCTGGGCATGCGGGCGCTGACCGGCGCGCTGATCGTGTGCGCCGTCGCCGGAATCTGGGTTCTCCCGGCGAACTGGCTGACCGGCGGGCGCTACGTGTACGAACTCGTCTGGGAGAGCACGATCCAGCCGATCTTCACGCCCCTGCAAGGACATGGCGGCAGCGACCTCGGCGAGTACCTGGCGACGTTGCCGGTGTACGTGCCGGTGCTGATCGTCGGCTTTCTGCCCTGGAGCGTGTTCCTGCTGCCCGCCGCTCGGCGCAGGGCTTGCGCGGTCCATCGGAGAGACCGCCGCACGCGGTTCCTCGCCGGCTGGGCGCTCGCGCAGTTGCTCGTCTTCAGCCTGATCCGAACGAAACTGCCGCATCACGTCCTGCCGATCCTGCCGCCGGTGGCGATACTGTGCGGCGCCTTTCTCTCCGAACTGATTTCGGGCGAGAGCGAGATGTCCGGCGCGTGGGACGAGGCCGCTTCGGGAATCGCGCTCTTTCTTCTGCTGCTGGGCGGAGTCGCAATACTGTTCCTTCCGGCCGCTGCGCAATTTGAAGAGCAGGCGATCTGGTTCCTGCCGGCCGGGCTCGTGCTGATCTTCGTTGCGCTGCGGGCCATGAGCGACCTGGCGCAGAAGCGCTACGACCGCGTCTTCATCGCGTTCACGGCGGGCATGGTCCTCTGCTTCGGCCTCTTCTGGCAGGTCGGCCTGCCGCGTTTCGAGCAGGGCAAATCCGCATGGCGCGTGGCGGATTTCCTGAAAAGCCGGTACGGCAGTGCGGCGCTGGAGAAACTGCGCCTGGGCCGGCTCGGATACCGCGAAGTCTCAGTCGTCTTCTATCTCGGCCGCCCCGTCGAGGAGATTGACGGAAACCGCTCGCTGAAACCGTTCCTGCAAGACCCGTCGCCCGCCGCGGCCATTGTGCCCGAGAAAGACCTCCGCAAGGCCATAGCGTCCGGCCTGGACGTGCCTTACCGGACGATCTGGGATGAGCGCGTCTGGATCCCCGAGAAGAGCGAGTGGCAGGAACTGCTGATCCTCACGAACGAATCACGTTAGAACCGGCTTGGGCATCGCCGCCAGCTCGCTGACACGCGGCGGACCTCGCCGATGACCGCGGTCAGGCCGCGGCATATTCCCGAACATCCACTTTGACGCCGGCACGCGCCTGTTCCTCGGCAATCCTTAAGAGGCTCGCTGTGGTTGCCTCGTCCACGTAGACCTCACCGCAATTCTGGCAGACCGCCGCAGGAACGCTTTGGACGACCAGCGTGCTCTCGTCCCGCTCAAGCGTCACCGTCGCCTTGCCGGGGTTTGTCTCCCCGTGCTTGCAGATCACGCACTTCATGACCGTTTTCTCCTTCTGAAGTCCGGCTCCCACGCCTGCGCGTCAGGTTCATAGACGGTGATCACAATGGTCTCGCACCCATCCGCGTTGTCCGCAACCACCACATGAAGAGGTCGCTCGCCGCGCCAACCCAAAACCAGGCAACTCGGATAAGGGATGTCGTCCGGATAGGATTCGATGACTTCTCCGGTTTTGAGCACTTGGCGCACATCTTTGGCGCTGATACGCCGTTGGAACATTCTCTCAATGGCGTGAACGCGAAAAGTCAGGAGTTTCCGAACCATATCACAAGTCCTGACGCTTATGCTACTCCGCGAACACGACGCCCCTCTT
>Ga0315281_10009445_pt1 | contig 13531 bp, 13 predicted proteins | sample YL17G07_0_MG_FD_204540 | JGI IMG/M metagenome (GOLD analysis project Ga0315281, IMG submission 204540) | Sediment microbial communities from Yellowstone Lake, YNP, Wyoming, USA - YL17G07_0 | ecosystem: Environmental > Aquatic > Freshwater > Lake > Sediment | place: USA: Wyoming | collected...
CATTCAGTTTCGCATACTGTGAGAGTTCGATATCTGATGGGATAATGTCGGTTCGGTATATGTTCAGCTTTGGGATCAGTCCAAGATGAGCTAGATCGTGGATACCTCTGCCGGGTCTCTCTGAAAGGAACTCTTGGAAGAACATGCCATGCTTGGCAAAGTTCATCCCAAAATCAAGGAAAACGCCCGTCCCATTTTCAACGAATATCTTGTTACCGCCTATGGTGTTACCACCATCATACACGGTTACTGAGACCATAGGATCTGCCGCCTTGATCCTGGTCATCCATTAAGGTACAACCCAGAGATAAAACGATGACCATATCTTCTCATCATGACTGAATCGAAAAAGCGTCGAAAGCCTCAAATCCTGAACGCGCGATACGGTGCAGTTACTTTCTCGGATTCACTGCTTTCCTGTTTGGATCTAACTGATTCTCCACGACCACGGGAGCGCCAAGGAGGGGCGCGATGACAGCAAATGCCTACAGTGAGGAGAGAAGCAGAGTGACCGTCGATGTCTGGCGCTGCGCAAATCCATGGAGCAGTCGTGGGAGCGCTTCAGGCAACTGGTGTCTTGACGTTCAAGAAACGGGTACGGCCCAGACAGATGGCAAGGAGAAGCTAGGACTGAATGTGGGTCTCAAGAGGAGTTCTCATGAAAACTAGGTTTCGGCACGTTGGGCGAGACTTCGGACACAACATTCGATGTACCAGACCTATCGTCGATGTCGAGATCACAGATCCAACCCATGGATGGAATGAACGCGAACTGCGCAAGATGGACATCTGCTGTGTCGGCATTATCGTTGGCGACCAGATCATCCAGATCCATCGAGAGCCCGCTATCAATGACATTTCACAATTCAAGAGGGAGACGATCTCGCACATAGGGCGCTATCCGCTTATGCACGCCTTTGCCAGAGATTTTGAGTACTACGGGCTAAGAGGTTACCTCGATCTCGATTCTGTCGAAATAGCGGAGATCAAACCCTTCAAGGGCACAGGCTGGACCAAAGAGAAATTCTTTGGGGAACTTGTAACCGACGGTATCGTTAGGATGCCAATGCCTGTCGACCCATTGGGCGGGAAAAGTGCATTGGTCCCCCGTTGTTGGGCGAAAGGGGACATCAGAAGCATCTTGGATCACAATGTATGTTGTCTGCTGAAAGAACACTACATTCTGGAGCACTGTGACCACTTGCACCATAAACACAGCCACAGAATCGATGCGGACGGCTGGTATCACTAGCGCGTATTCGGTGAGTATCTTCGCGAAGACTGCAGATTGATCACCGATGTCAAGACGCTCATTATCCGGAAAGAACCGAGTGATCCATCAGAAAAGCTATTGAAGTCAAAGAGTCACCCAGACCGCTTGAGCCGTCCAAAGAATTCCCATTTTGCGGCTGGTACGAGAAAGTAAGCACTCTCTGGGACAAATGTCAGACAAGAGGATGACGATGAGTACTGGATGACATCGGTGACGCTGTGTGATGGCTTCATCTAGGGACGAGTCTGCGTGATTCTCCTCCCATCACAACGCCGGACTGCGCCTTCACTTCTAGGAAGATGGGATAGTTCGATGTGATGCCGCCTACTGCGACGCATTGCTTGTTCTCCAGGTTCTTCAGTGCGTTCACGGTTCCCGTGTCTATGAGCCCAGATTTTGCAAGCTGCCTCAGCTCGTCTTCGTTCCGAAACGTGAACGCGATCAGATTGTCGAGCAGCGTGAAGACTTCATCCGGCAACGTTCTTGGGTCGTTCGTTATGAAAGTTGGGAACACTCCCACATGTCTCATTCGTGTTAGTATGTTGACCATGTTCTCGGGTTCAACGTATAGCTGAGCCTCCTCAAGAAACAGAGATACTGCGCGAATGTCCTTGGAATGGCCTAGATCGCTGAGCTTGCCCAGGACGTACTTGACGACTATCCCCCTCTCCCACGCGCTGATGCGGGAGAGGTTGAAGACGATTGCTCCACCCGACTCGTGAAGTTCCTTGATTAGGCTCGTGAGGGAGCTGGGGCCGAAAAGCCCAGACGCTTTCGCCACGGCCACTCGACCTTGAAGAGCAATTCGGACGGCTTCATTCTGAACGTTCTTCTCGTTGCTGACATACGCTTCTAGATCATTGAGGTCGAACTGCTTTCCAGCTTGTTGCCTCCAGAATTGAACCAGGTGCTGGTAGGTTGGGCTGCCTTCTTGGACGTTCAAGTATCTGGCGAAGTCATCATATGATGTTTCGTTTAGAGGGATAGCGAATGGTAGTTCTGATGCTTGGGCAGTTCGAAGGTGCGGCGTTAGAATTCTGATGTAGTTCATGTATTCGTTCGGTTCGTTCTCGCTGCGTTTCCAAAGGTTAAGGTACTCACCATTCACGTCGAATACCAGTGTCAGGACTCTGCGCTTGATTAGTTCAAGGAGGACTTTCTTGGCGGCGTAGGATTTGCCGGAGCCCTTCATGCCGGTGATGAGGTTTATGCCAAGTCTTTCAGCGGGGATGGCGTACCCCTTTGCCTCGGTGGACAGGGTATTCGCGAATTCGGATGTCGCTGTCGACTTGAGACCTAGCGCCTGCAGAAGCTCGTCTTGACTCATGATTTCTATTCGCGATTTTGCACGGCTAAGGTTGAATTCGCTGATTCCTGTTCTGAAGGATTTGGTCTTGTTTCCGCGACCGTCGTCGACCTCGACTATTCTTCCCCTGATCTTGGCGAGAGCGACTTTCTGGTCAGATAACGAGTCCACGATGCTCTTGACTTCAGGCTGGATTCGCTCTTCGGTCTCTGACTTCGGAATCAGAGACCTTCTCAGAATATGCTGGAGAACCCCTGGCAGGTCCGCGAATTGTATGTCAATTACCTGGGCGACGATGTCATCTATCTTCAGAGTGTCTCCGAGCCTTAGCGTCTCGTGTGGAGAGAAGATTACCCAGAGGTCGTCCGCCTGTTTCGTTAACAGATACATAATCAATCACTAGAGTGGGAAAAGTCTGGGTCTGATGTCGACCTCTTCTTTCGTGACCAATCCATGTAAGGCTATTGCGGCGGCCTGAAGTTCTAGGATTTCGATGCCGCTGAGAACGCAGGTCATGTGTGCGAGTTTCAGTTCTTCGGGGTATCCGTAGTCTCCTGCGAGTCCCGAAAGTGCGTTCAGAAGCTCTCCATGAGGCTCCGGTGCATTGTCCGGAAGGTCTGTGCGAAACGGTTCCCCGCAGGGAGTGAGTCTTGCGACATAGATGTCTCCAAGGTATTTCTCTGGCTCCTGTTCGATGTGATTCTTGATGCCGCCGACATAGCAAGGTCCAGAGATTCCTTCCAGGAGAGACAGAATGCTTCTGCGAGATCTCTGGAGTACAAGCCTTGTTGACTTGGATATGGCAACTATGGAGTTTCCATTCTGAGCAGCATGATCAATGATTTTCTTCACGAAGAACCGCGGGTTCGCAACGGTGCCTCCAATTAAGCTGCCGTCCAGGAGTATCAGACTATCCCGTGAGCGTTTGGCTACCTCCAATTCCAAGTGTCTCTCGAAGAGGTTTCGCATTCTGTCGAGTATGTTGGCTAGGTCAGGAACCGAGCTCGTCGATTCACCATACACAGTTCGATACAGATTCTTGTAGATTCCATCCTTGTTGGCGGTTGTGACGGCAATCAAGTACGGGCCGTAACGTTCCAACCTGTGCCTATCTTCACCGGCGGGCTTTGTGACAACCGACGCTCTCAACGCGGCCACGAGGCCGTCCGGGACATATCCTAAAGCGAAACCTGTACTGTCTATGGCAACCACAGTAGATTCAGCTGGGTATCTCGGAGTCAGTGGTCTGACTTCTCTCTGCCACTCTTCACGGACGGTGGTCTCGTTGCCGTCTGGAACATCGTCCTTCTGTGATGTGTCCGCACACTCATCCAGGCCTATCTCGGACGGGCGGAAAGTTTCGCCTTTTGGAATCCGTCCGCTTAATGCAGATTCCAAGTTGCCGATTTCGATCACTTGTTACCAGCTCTTGGATCTAATCTCTGTGTAGCCGCGCCGGCTTCTCGCGAGGACTAGGTGATGATCTGTGAGGTTCGATATGTCTTCATGGGCGATGACGAAAATCTGCGAGAAAGTCTTCTTCACTGCGTCAAGGACTTCAAAGATTCCTTGTTTTCGCTGGTCGTCGCTGCTTGAGATGCACTCGTCCATCAGCAGGGAGTACCGGTCTGCCATCACCCTCGAATCCAGTATGCTCTGGGTGAAGGCCAGTCGGAGAGCTATGAGAAACTGATCCTGCGTGCCTCCACTGAAGACTTCCCTCTCCTTGTACCCGCCGGCCTCGTTCGAGTGTGCCTTGAACTTCAGATCCTCCGTGATCTCGAACTCGGAGTATCTCCCATCTGTAAGGATAGGAAGAATCTGATTTATTATCAGACGGGCGTAAGGCATGACTTGGCTTCTCAGCTTCTTGCTTGTCTCACCAAGCTCCTGGACGACAAGATCGAGCACAGTCTTCTTCTCCTGCAGAGCACTGTGCTCCTTCTCAAGTCCGGGAAGGCGATCGTAGTCCTGCTTGAGCGTTTCCAGATCCTTCTCAAGTTGTGTGACAGTTCCCAGCTTCCCCGAGTGTTCCTTCTCAAGTTCGCTTGTCTTTGTCTGAAGTTGCTCGACTCTTGTCTGGTATTCTCTGTGTTGTCCTGCGTCGTACTGAAGTGTCTCCGCCAACGGTGGCTTCGTCTTCTCTAACTCTCGGATCTCACCAAGCTTGTCATTGATCTCGTGATCCAACGCGCGGAAACTCTTGCCAGGGTCAGACTCCTCGAGCCTCTTGAGGTCAACCTGAGCACTCTGTGCCAACGCTTCCACGCCAAGTATGGAGCTCTGACTGGTCATCTGCGTGATCTGCTGGTTCGTCTTGGTCAGTGCAAGATCCACGTCTTGGTGGTTCCTGAAACCGCTCTCTAACGTGAGTCGTTCGATTTGCTGGTGAGCATCTTGAACGCGGCGTGAGGAGTCGCCAATCTGCCTATTCAGAGCTTGAATGTCGGCAGCGTGGCTTAGTATCCTGTCCGTTCTCCGATACCTCATGTAAAAAGCCACGGCCAAGGCCACCGGGACGATTCCCAGGATGCTGAGGAGTGGTTGAGTCAGGGCACCCCCCACGATTAGTGCAACAGAGAGAACGAGCATCACCGCAAATTGAATTAGCTCGCGTTCTTTCCTTCTCTGCAGGTCATGACCCGCCAGTTCAAGTTCCTTGTCATTCAGGTCGGCTCTCAGGGTCGCTTCGTTGCGCATCACGTTTAGTCTGTCGAGAGCTGATTGAGTCTGTCCCAGATTATCCTCGAGGCGCACGATCTTTTCTCGAACTGTCTCTAGTCGGCTGACTTCGGGTTTGTATGCGTTCAGTGCAGCCTCGTATCTCGCTTTGTCTTGCTTCAACTGTCCGATTCTGTCAATGTCAGTCTGCACACGTTCCCGTTCCTGCCTCTTGGATGTGACGAGGTCGGTCTTTGAGTTGAAGGCGAAGAGCCAATCGTATGCGGCCAAGGTGGATTTCTCGGCCTGCAAGGCTTCCCTCTTCTCCTTCAGCTGTGTTTCTAGGTCTCCCACTTCCTTCTGGAGCGCATCTCGCGTGGCGAGTTTCTCCCGGTACGACTTCGCGTTCTCGCGTACGGACGTCAGTTCCGATGTCTTCTTCTCAATCTCGTTGGCAGCCTGCGTAGAATCGTCCTTGGCATGCTTGGCAGCGTCATCGAAGACTTCGATGCCCATTACTCTGTTTACCAGTTGTTCCCTCTTGGCCTTCACAAGCTCTTTGAGGGCATCCAGATCCTTCTGCTTGATGTAGACGAGCTTCGTGAACGACTCTCTGTCCATGCCTGTGATTTGCTCAACCTTGGATTCTATTTCGGTCAGGCTTGTCAGCGCGTCTTGGGTGTTCTTGTGACCGTCCACTACCGGTACGAGCTTGGCCCTGTGCGTGCCTCTGCTGTTGAATGTGCGGCTCAGTAGGAATCTGTCTTGGCCTGATGTGAACTCGACCTCAACTTTCGCCTCTTCTTTTCCCCATGTGATTATGTTCTCTCTGGATTCCTCGGTCGCACGGCCTCGTTTGAGCCCGTAGAGCGCGTACTCTATGGCTTCAAGCAGAGTTGTTTTGCCGCTCTCGTTCGTGCCGAGTATGCCTATTCTTCCTTGCTCTGGAAAATCGAGGTCGATCGGGTCTCCGATAATCTGGAAGCCTGATGCGTGAATGCGATGTATGATCATGCTCTAGCTTCTTCCAGATACTTCCTGCCCAGCTCCTTCGCCTGCTCCAGCTGACGCCTCTTCTCTTCACTACTTGCCTCAGCAATCAGAATGTCAAGTCTCTTCGTGAAGGCTTTGATGGGGTTGTCCACTCTCTCCATGAATACCCTGCCGAAACCTTCGACATACAGTTCGCCGTGACGTACGTTGAGGTGAAAGAAGTTGTCTCTAGTCGCCTCGTATATCTCGTTGAATTTGAGTTGACGGTACTGTTCCTGAGTGATCTGTCCTCTGAGATTGAGTCGAGCGAGCTTAACGGGGTTCGATTGTTTATGCAAGTACTCTATCAGGTAGTCCTTGAGGTTCGGCGGATAATCCCCGGTAGTTGACAGATCAAGAGTGTACTCTTCCATCGGTCTTGTCTCAAGTCGAATGAACTCAAGAGAAGCATCAGAGCCATCTAGCTCCGCCCAGACGAATCCCTTCTCATCGTTCAATTCTCCCCATGACAGCCTCTCAATTGAGCCAGGATTCACAATCCTGCAACCTTCATGTTCTCTCTCGAAATGATTGTGGAAATGGCCGAGCGCCAAGTAGCTCAGTCCTTTGGCGATGTCTCCAGGTCGGAACGGATTCTGAAAAGCCATCTCGGGGATAGAGGAGACCACATCTAGACCTTGAAGAGAGGCATGAATCATCAGTATGTTATAGTCTCCCTCGATCGGTATCTTGCAACCGCGAAGTGGGTTCTCGCTCTCGAACCGAGTGAAATAGGATTTGCCGGCCACGCAAACTTTCCTGCCGCCGATGTCGAGAGTGTGCTTTTCAATCGCGTCCGATTTGGAGAAGACGGTCGCGAGGCCGGCTGAAGCGAGAACGTCTATAGCGAGATGCTGGCTTCCGAACTTCGGAACATCATGGTTTCCACCTATGAGGAAGACTCGTATCCCTGCGTCACTTAGCTGTCTCACCCTCTCGGTAACGAAGACCCTGGCGGAATTGCTGGGAGAGTTCCTATCGAAGACATCACCCGTGATGAGGAACAGGTCCGGTTTGTTCTTGAGTGCATATTCGACGGCGGCGGAGAAGTTCCTGTTCAGGTCATCTTTTCTTTCCTGGGCTCTGGCTAGATTTGCTATGTTGAAGTTCTTGTCCAAGTGCATGTCGCTGCAATGAACGAGCTGAATCGACACCCCGGGCGCACCTAGGTCACTAAACCGTGATCAGAACAAACTGATGCGATTGACTGCCTGCAGGAAGCATATATCAGTACCCTAGGCTGAGGACTCGACCGCGAGCTTTGACTTGAACTTCTGGGCTTCTAGACTGGATTGAAAGAGGGACGGCAGGCTCCGCTCTCTTTCTGAGTCCGTCTTCAGGAAGACCTGAACAATGTGAGGACAGAGATTCTGCTCAGCAACCGTTCTTGAGCAGGTTGCACAGAGGCATATGGTTTTTTGTCGCTCATAGGATTGGATGGATCCAGCTCGAGACAGTCACCGGGGCTTTCTTCTGACCAGCATTGAACTGTTCGTGACGGAAACTAGGACGATGTCGCCTTGTTTGACCGATAGGGCTTTCGCTACCTCCTTGGGCACCGTCATCCGGAGGGACCCGTGCACTTTGTTGATTTTGACCTCGAACTCCACTGGCAATGGTCGGTCACAAGGTATCCATATGGATGCCATATACTTAAATCGTACCGCATACTTGGTATATGGTGGGTATATGGAATGCTGTGCCAAGAGAAGCGGGCAGAGGATTTCCATCCTGAACCGGATGGCGACGAAACGAAAATGATCTTCGGTAAAGTCCTCAGTGAGGCTTTCCGAGACGCGGTCAATGGCAGGAGGAGGGTTGAGTTGCGTCAGCTTCAAGCAGCTCTACTGGCGCGGGGGTGGCATCCATGACCGTTTTCGGCCCTGCCAAGAAGCTGCGCGCTCCGAACTCTGGACTCCATTCCAGAAAGTCAGACATAGCTCCGCATATCAACGCTAACTACGGGTGGATGATGCTCCCATTTGCAGCCTAGAATGACTAGGGATCGAGAGAGTCTGATCAAACTGATCCCGAGTCTGGTCCGCAATGTTACAGCCAATCAGCAGATACTCCCTGCAAGGATAGTTGCGCTGTATTCGTTTGGTAGCGTTTACCGGGTTGCGAACCCGCATGACTTGGATCTCTTGTTCACGTACGAGCAAGATGATTCTCAGCGTGACGAGTGGTGGAGGTTCAAATGGACTTTCTCAACTGGTCATGGCGCAGTAGACGATGATCCTGAGATTGAACGTTCGCTGCGGGCATCGCGGGAGCTTCACCGGGTACTGGACAAGCTCTACTATGAATTGGGTTCGAGGCGACCCGCATTTTCTGAAGCATCAAAGCGAGCAGACGTCTTGGAAGTCGCCAATAGGGTCCATCTGAATCTCAATTGGGCGAGCTGTTTCTCATGGAGTCACTACATTCACGGTCAGCACGGAGACGGCATGTTCATGCCGGAAATAGAGACAGTTCTGTCGAGATATATTGTTGGCAGACTTGCCCAGAAGGGTCTCCAAGTTCATTTCATGGAGGCAAGCGAGTTTGGAAAACCTGGCGGCCGAATGAATCTCGTAGATCCTGGACTCTACGAGAAGATTTGGGACCCATCAATGTCATTGGAACAGATCCCCGGCCCGGAGCAATTCACTGCGACCAGGAAGCACTTTGAGATAGAGTTCTTGAAGCTCAGAGAGCAAGCTGCACAGGCAATACCCGACCTGGTCAAACAGGCTAGTGAGGTTATTGAGGCCGCGCGAAGAAAGCGAATCCATGTTCCTCCACTGAAACTGATTCCAGCAATCCCCTCCAAGCGAATTCCGGCGAGCGACAAGTCGCTGCGCCAAATGTGCACGGAATTGCGAGCTCAGGTAAGGACCCTGAACGCAGTTGGGAGCTTCATCGAGAGTATGTCGATCGCACTTGCCGAGAGCGAAGTGACATCGCGGGCAACTCTGACCTGCGCATTGTTGGACGGACTACAGCCAGAGGTCGAGACGGAGAGAAGGGAACTCTGCCGAAAACTCGGTCTCCCCGAGGCCCAGGTTGTACTGGATCGCACCGCCATCGGAAGATCGGCGTTCGCTAGGAAGGCCATCCTTGAACCTTCGAGTCGGAAACGCGGACAGATAGTCGCTCAAGGACTTAGAGTGCAGGCCGCACACAAGCTCGAGTTGAAGACACAGCATCTGTTGCCAGAAGACAACTGGTGGGTAAGCGTACAACTGATCCCGAGCGACCGCGCAATACCAATCTTGGTCGGCGGATATCAGGAAGACAAGATAAGGATTACAGGCACCGGCGCCTTTCTTTGTCTCTCCTACGACTTTCCTGATGGGTCTCACCTTTCAGAGTCATCGAAGTCACGTCTAACAAAACATGGATGGAGTGTGCGTGAAGAAGTTGGAGCGACATATGCCCTGCGAACTTTCACGATTGACACTAGGGACAAATGGGAGAACATCAAACAAGCGGTGACATCGGCAACCTCTGAGTTTCACACAGACTATTCTGCATCGGACTGCTCACGTGATGATTCGGAAGCCTTGCATTCACAATGAGAGGCATGCAGAAGGAGTTCGGAAACAAAGCCCTATGGGTGGCAGTCCGGACTGTGTCGTCGCGAAATGAAGCCTCGGACGACGAGTGCGCTGATATCTATGATGAAGAGCAACTCGGCCGCAAGGTGAGCCTTCTTCTGTGGGAGCTTTTCGGCCGACGGTTCAACTTCACAATAGATGTCAATCTAATAGAAGGAATACTCAGGATCGTGAGGCATGGAGAGAAGTGAATACAGACACAATTTGGTCTGTAGATGCACCATTACCCACAGTGAAGGGAGCATGACAGTGACGCAATCAAGATTCCCGGTCAGGTACTCGGGGATCTACTTGGGCGGCAAGAACGATTCGATGGACTATTTAGGAGTAAGAGATGAAATCGCATTTGTGGGATCGGAAGGGAGGGGGGTGAGCATACACGTGGCCGGTGATGTGATGTTCTCTGTAGGCAGCGATTCCTATTTGAATGTAGACCCGTCCTGCATCGGTCTTACGGGAGCGAAAATGTCTAGGCGAAATTGGTTTGAACTCTTCAGAGTGAAGAACAAGAGGATACTGGACCGATATGGCCTGATTGCGCTTGGTCTGAACGAAGCAATCATGCTGGCCAAAGAAGTACTTTTGTTCAGCTGCTTCTGAAGCCATCTTCAAGAATACAGAAGTTAGAGCGCCGGGTACGAAAGTGCATCCATCAGATATATCTGACCTCTGCGGCTACACCGATCAGAAATTTCTGCCGGGTGCACAATCTAGCGTCGGTTTCCGTCGTCTCCATCTGGGAATCGTTGCAGTAGCCTCTCGATCACGCTTCTCCTCACATCAAGAACGTCCTCAGTTGGGATGAAGCGGCCGTTAATGCTCACCTTGGGAGTGAGCACCAAGGCCCGTGAGAATTCTTCGTTTATCAGTCTCTCGGCTTCATCGCTTCCTAGCGTTCGTTCAAGCTTCTCTGCTTGTTTGGCGATCTCTCGCATCTTGCTCTCCCTGATCAGTTGAACTTCAAGTCTTCTTTGGTTCTCAAACTCTTCATGCTCGCTCTTGAGCGTTCTCAGCGTCTTGAGCTTGCTTTCGAGCGACACAGCTGGATCTTCCAGGACATCTTTCGCTTTGAGGCGGATCTCACTATTTATTAACTCCGAATCGAGGTTCTCGGCAAGATATTCGACTCGTGCTTCCAAGAGAAGCCTCTCGCGTTTGCGTGCTTCAAGTTTCTGCTTCAATTCTTCGAGTAGCTCGAGCTTCTCCTCACATGAATCGCGGTCACTACTCATAATCTTGTTCTTCTGAGCCTCCAAGTCTGGGAAGTGTACCGTGCCTTTCAGGTCTCTCTCAAGTTGCCCGAGTACTATTTTTCTCTCGACGTCTTGCACGTCACCGATGTGACTGACGCTCACGTAGGCTTCGGCCTTGCCATATTCCCTCCTAACCAGATCGTCAGTAAAATGGTCGTATGCGCCACCATATGGTGGATCGTGACCAAGCCAATAGTCCAATAGAAGGTCGGAGTTTATCCCTGGAGAGATGGCGTTAAGACTCCAACCCGCGCGCATTCGCTCTTTGAAGTACCGTCGAAATCCATGAGGCCGGATCCACTTTACAGTTGCTCCGCGCCGCGTTTTCATGGTTACCTGAGCGTTGACGATATCCGCGGCGGTAGTGACGATATGATGAATCTCGACTCTGGAGATGTTTGGTCCTCTTTCGTGCTTTGAGATCTTAATGAGTAGCTTGCCCTTTCTAGCGCAGTAGGAGCGGAATACGTAGCTGTCATAATCTACTGACTCTCCTGCAGCGACTCTCTCGTCCATCTCTCGTCTGATGAAGCGAGCAGTGTCCTCTCCTACCGGGAACTTGTATTCCGTATGTGTCTTGTTTTGGTTTTCGTCGTGGATGTCGGAAGCATTCGGGTCAATGCGGATTATGTAGGGCCCTTTGGTCCGCACGTCCTCCTTGTTGGGAGACCAGACCTCCTTTATGTTGCGAACTCTTAGAACGCTGACGATTCCCCCTCTCTGACCGTGTGCGACCACGCACACTATTGCCTTATCGCGGGCAGTCTTGCAAGCCTCTGCCATTCGTGCCACGTTTTCTTGGCTGTAAGTACCAGCAATTACATACACGGTCTTGGCTCGCATTTCGCCTCTTCTGATGCTGTTCTCGAAGACGTCCTTGTCGATACCATGATACGTGAAGAAACTCTTGATTACTATGAAGTCATTTCGAGCTGACTTGGGAGCATATTTGTCCTTGCTGATCAGTGTCGCGCGAAAGGTCTTGGCCAGTTGAGCAATCTTGTTGGGGTCACTTTGGGCGATTTCGAGGAGCTTGTCAACATCCACGTCAGTCTCCAGCTCCTGTTTAGCGAAATCTTCAAACTTATGCAGAGAGAATTGATACTTTTTGCGCGTCCTTTCGTCGGTGTAAGTACTCAGCCAACCTTGTACCGTTGGAGGCTCTCTCCAACCCCCGGACGGTCGCTCAATCCGCGATGGAACTCGATCTTTGTAAATGCCACCTGTCAATTGCGTGCTGCTTTCCATCGACATTTCTGCCCACTTGTAGTCGGCATCCCAATACCTAATGGGCACACATAAATGATTCTGTCTGCCGATAAGAGCGCGGTTGCAAGCCAGATGCAGATACGCTTGTACGACTATATGATTCAGACACGGCGTGATGTTGACTCGCTCGTCACCAAGCTGAAAGATATCAACGATCCGTTCGGCCATGCCTTTGCTCAAATGTCAAACGCGCTCACGCTGGAACCAGGGGACCAAAGATTCTTCGTGAGAGTAGGCAAGGCAAGGTCCCCGCTCCCGGCACATATCGAGCTTCCACCCTTTCCTGCCGAAATGCCCCCGCAGGATCAAGTCAAGGGCATCGTTCAGATGCTGGAACTATACTATCTCTTTGCGCGAGGTACGCTTAGACGGTACTACGTCTTCACGACACCTTCTCTCGACCAGATCAAGAGAGAGATCGAGGTGTTGGGGGACATGCTTAAGATCCCACTTCACGAGCTGAAGATCTTCAGAAGATCAAGGAAGGAGCCTCCCGAAGACACTCTGGAGAAGGAGAGACGGGCCCTTCCGCCTGATGTCGAGATCAGATACGTGAGGGGCCCCCACTACACTCATACCATCTACGAGCTCTACGTCCTAAACAGCGCTTATTCGCTGGCCTTGGCCTACGTCCTAGTAGGAGTTCACTTCGGGACAATATGGTCTTTCGGAGAACACAGATCCATGACAAGAGTGAAATGATTGGATCGCGGTCAAATGATGACGCCTAGCCCGTGCTACAAGAGAGCTGTGGCTCACAGTTGGGGCAGGGCGTCAAGCAACCCACATACCTCATGGATCAGGTCGGTTGCCCTGTCGCGACTGACACGCAAGATCTTTGTCCCAACAAGAGACTCCTCGCCCACCTCTGGCTCACTGACCTCGCCATGACAGTGCAAACAGTGTCGCCCATGTCCGTCCACCTCGGGCGTCTCCAAGTATCCGCACCGCTCGCATCGAAACTGTGAGTACTGCACAACGCCTCTAGTGGCGAGCCCTAGACCCAGACTGCGCAACTTGTGGCGCAGCTCCCGCTGGGCCGCCCACGAGACAGATGGCTCATCAGGAGAAACACCCAACAAATATTCCACACGCAGGTCAAGAGACCAAACGCCTTCTTCATACCGCACGCCCAAGT
>Ga0315281_10009446_pt1 | contig 13529 bp, 10 predicted proteins | sample YL17G07_0_MG_FD_204540 | JGI IMG/M metagenome (GOLD analysis project Ga0315281, IMG submission 204540) | Sediment microbial communities from Yellowstone Lake, YNP, Wyoming, USA - YL17G07_0 | ecosystem: Environmental > Aquatic > Freshwater > Lake > Sediment | place: USA: Wyoming | collected...
CCGCGGATCGCGGGGGCGAGGAACTCGCGCTTCTGCTCCGGCGTCCCGCGCGCCTCGATGACCGAGAGCGCGAACTCCATGTGGGCGAGGAGACCGACGGCGGTGCCCACGCTCCCGCACTTCACGAGCTCCTGGGCGAGGATGAGCGTGTACCAGAAGTCGAGCCCGGCGCCGCCGTACTCGGGCGCGTAGCGGAGCCCGAGGTAGCCGAGCTTGCCCATGAGCGCGTAGATCTCGCGCGGGAAGATCCCCGCCGCCTCCCACTCGTCGGCGTGCGGCGCGAGCTCGCGCGCGACGACGGCGCGGACCGCGCGCCGGAACTCCTCGTGCTCGGGGCCGAGCCAGGGGGAGGCGTCCATCACGGGTGAATACTATTCAGTCTATGAATGGTATGCAAGCAGAAAAATACCCGACGTCAGCGGACATGGGACGGCGGCGTGCGCGACAGAGGACCCGGGCGCAGGCCCGGCGCATTCGCTACAATCGAGCCGCGACCCTATGTCGGGCGGACACTGCGGGAGGGAGGCGCCTCGGTGGCGACGCGAGCAGAGAAGTTCGGGCAGGCAGCCTGGTGCTATCTCGCCTACGGCCTCATCTATTGGCTCGGTGGCGTGTATCTCGCCGCACACGGCATCGGCGCCGGGCGCGGGCTCGTGTGGCTCGCCGCGGGCGCCGTCTTCGTGATCCTGTTCCCGTGGCTCATCGCCCGCGGCCCACGAGGGACGGGATACCTCTGGTTCGTCCGCGTGCTGAGCCTGGCCGTGATCTGGCGGGCGATCTTCGTGGCGCGCACGGTCGTGGCGCCGACGTTCCCCTCGGTCCCGTTGCCCGGCGGCGGCGTCTTGCCCATGCGAGCCGCCGCGGCGGCGTTTCTCGTCGTCACGGTGGCGACGGCCGCCATGCTGGCGCGCGCCGCCTGGAGCCGCCGCACCTCGGTGCTATGATCGTCGCGCGGCCATGACCGACATCGTGTGGACTGAGGAGGCCCGGCGCCGCGTGGACAACGCCCCGCCCTTCGTCCGCCCCGGCATCCTCAAGCTGATGCCGATCCGGGCCAGGGAGCGGGCCCGCACCGAGATCACCTCGGAGTTCCTCACCGAGATCCGCAACGAGTCGATGCTCCGCGTGGCCAAGTGCATCAAGGGCTTCGGCTTCGAGGAATTGTCCATGGCGGCCTTCGAGGTGGCCAAGGCCAAGATGCGAAAGCTGCCGCACAAGGTCGAGGTGATCGAGGAGATCAAGGCGTTCCTCGACGCCCGCGTCGAGAAGAACGAGATGATCCTGGCCAAGTTCAGCCGGTACCTCCAGATGATTCCCGAGCGGGGGCTGCCGTGGACCGAGGAGGCGCTGGCGCAGGTGCAGCGGGCGCCAACCTTCGTCCAGGGGATCGCCCGGACCGCCATCGAGGAGGAGGCGCGGCGTCGGAAGGAGCCCGTCGTGACCCCCGAGGCGGTGGAGCGGGTGATGGGGCTCGCTGCCGCTGCCGCGCCCTCGCCGACGCCGGAGACGCCGAGGTCGGCAGAGCCGCTCCACGACCTGACCATGCTATGGGAGTCGGCCGCGGAGGAGCGCCTCCGCCGCATCCCGATCCCCGCCGTGCGGGCAATGGTGATCCGGAAGGTAGAGGCGCATGCCCGCTCCCAGGGGCTCACCGTGGTCGACGTCGCCGCGTACGAAGCGGCAAAGGGCGAGCCTCCGCTGCGCTGAGTCGGCCGGCTTTCACGCCGGCTTCGCATCATCCCGCAGACCCTGCACTGGTCACGCTGCCGTTCCGTGTCACGCGCCGCGTCTGCATCGAACGACCCATCAAAATAAGGCCCGCGCACTATTGTTTCGGCGGGCCTCCCCGTCCACGATTGCGAAAAGACTCACAGGATCATTTCAGTCCGATGAGATTCTTCTCGCAGGAGAGCTTCTATGGGATGGCGGTGATGGTCGCCCTGGCCCGTCACGAGTCGGCGCGCCCGGCTGGGATCGAGGAGATCGCCAGCGCCCGGAATCTCCCCCGGAGCTTCGTCGCCAAGATTCTCCAGAAGCTCGTCCGCGGGGGCCTCGTGGCCTCCTCCCGCGGCCGCCAGCGCGGCTACACCCTGGCGGTTCCTGCCGAGCGGATCACGGTCAGGGACATCCTGGAGGTCACTGAGGGAGCCGACTTCTTCCACCGCTGCATGTTCCGCAGGCGCTGCGGCGATGAGCCCACCTGCTTCCTTCACGGGATCGGCGCGGCCATCCGGGCCGACCTCGAGGCGAGGCTCAAGGGCCTGATCCTCGCCGATCTGGCTCGCGGCGAGGACCTCCAGGGGGCCGTCCGATGAGGGAACGGCGCGCATGCTGATCCGATTGCGCCTCGATCCCCGCCTCCTGGAGGAGGTCGTCCATCTCGAGCTCCGGCAGCGGCAGGAGGGAGGGGACGCGAGTCTCTTCGATGAGTACCACCGCCAGGCCGATGCCTTCTACCAGGCGGCCCCCCAGCAGCGGGAGGCCGAGTTCGCCGCGCTCCACCGACGGCTGTTCCGGAAGGTGGGCTTCGAGGGGCGCATCACCGAGGCCCTCTCGGCGCAGCAGTCGGCCCTTGTCGAGCTCGAGTCACTCACGTGCCTCCGCACCCTCAGGGCGGAGGACGAGGGCGCCGACCTCGCCGCCCCGGTCGCCTCCGCAACCGGCCGGGCCGCCGTGGTGAGAATCCGCGCGGCCCGCTTCCTCGCGCTCGACGACCTCGGACGCTTCCTCGATCACGAGCTCGTTCACGTGGGCGATCTGCTGAGCGCCGCGTTTGGCCACGACGCCGGGTCCCTCACCGCCATCTCGCCCCACCGCCGCCGCCTGGTCCAGGAGCGGTACCGCGCCGCGTGGGGGGCATGCGTGGACGGTCGGCTCAGCCGGCACGGAAGGCGCTCGCTCGCCGGGCGAGGGGAGCACCGCGAGGCGCTCCACCGCTGCTTCCCTGCCCTGTCTGACCTCGAGCTGGACGGGCTGCTGGATCGGCTGTGGAAGGACGAGAGGCCGACCCACGCGGGTCTCCTGGCGGTGGCTCTGGGGCGCGGGTCGCGCGAGCCCCATCAGCCCGGGGCGCCCTGCCCGCTCTGCGGCTTCCCGACTCACGATTGGACGGATGTGACAGACGATGCGCTGATCCGCGCGATCCACCTGGACGTGCCCGACTGGGAGCCCGATCACGGGCTCTGCGAGCGCTGCTTCGAAATGTACGAGCTCAGATCACTGACACAGGCCTGAAGGAGGCACTCATGGACGTTACTCGGCGCGACTTCCTGAAGACGGGGCTCACCGCGGGTGCCGTCCTGGGGTGGAGCCAGCCGACCCTGGCGCTGGCGGCCCTCGCCCCGGCGGTCGAGGTGGGCAATCCCCTGGAGGTCTACCCGGGGCGCGACTGGGAGAAGGTGTACCGCGACCAGTACAAGTACGACTCGTCCTTCACGTGGGTCTGCTCGCCCAACTGCACCCACGAGTGCCGGCTGCGGGCTTTCGTGCGGAACGGCGTGTTCCTCCGGAGCGAGCAGAACTACGACTCCCAGAAGGTCGGCGACCTCATGGGAAACAAGGCCACGCCCACGTGGAACCCGCGCGGCTGCCCCAACGGTTTCACCTTCCAGCGGCGCGTCTACGGGCCGTACCGGCTCCGCTACCCGATGATTCGCAAGGGTTGGAAGCAGTGGGCGGACGACGGCTTCCCGGAGCTCACCCCCGAGACCAAGACCAAGTACAAGTTCGACGCGCGCGGGCAGGACGAGCTGCTCCGGGCCACATGGGACGAGGCCTACACCTATGCCGCCAAGGGAATGATGGCGATCGCCAAGCGCTACAGCGGGGATGAGGGCAAGAAGCGGCTCCTCGCCCAGGGCTACCCGGAGGAGATGCTCACCCACTGGGAGGGCGCCGGCACCCGCACCTTCAAGTGCCGGGGCGGGATGGGGCTCCTCGGCGTCATCGGGAAATACGGCATGTACCGCTTCGCCAATACCCTGGCGCTGCTCGACACCCACGTGCGCGGCGTCAAGCCTGACGACGCTAAGGGCGGGCGAAACTGGTCCAACTACACCTGGCACGGCGACCAGGCGCCGGGGCAACCCTTCGTCCACGGGCTGCAGGCCTCGGATGTGGACTTCAACGAGCTGCGCTTCGCCAAGCTTCACATCGGGATGGGCAAGAACCTCGTGGAGAACAAGCGCGCCGACAACCACTACTTCATGGAATTGATGGAGCGCGGCGCCAAGATCGTCTGCATCGTGCCGGAGTACAGCCCGCCCGCCAGCAAGGCGGACTACTGGATCCCGGTGCGGCCCAACTCCGACACCGCGCTCCTCCTGGGCGTCTCCCGCATCCTCATCGACGAGAAGTGGTACGACGCCCCCTACGTCAAGCGCTTCACCGACATGCCGCTACTCGTGCGGACGGACACGCTCAAGCGGCTCAGGCCCGAGGACATCTTCCCCGGCTACACGCAGCCCGACATGTCCACGGGCGCGAGCATGACCCGTCAGGGCCTCACCCCCGAGTACCGGAAGAAGGTCGGGGACTTCGTGGTGTGGGATGCCAAGACGAACGCCCCCCGGGCCCTCACACGCGACGACGTGGGCGACCGCATGACCGAGCAGGGCATCGACCCGGTCCTCGAGGGGCGCTTCACCGTGAAGACGGTGGACGGCAAGCCGGTCGAGGTGATGCCGCTCTTCGAGGCCTACAAGATCCACCTCAAGGACTACGACCTCGACACGGTTCACGAGATCACCCATGCGCCCAAGGAGCTGATCCGGCGCCTGGCCAAGGACATCGCCACCATCAAGCCGGTGGCCATCCACATCGGCGAGGGGATCAATCACTGGTTCCACGCCACCCAGGTCAACCGGGCCACTTACCTGCCGCTCATGCTCACCGGGAACGTGGGCGTCATGGGCTCGGGCTGCCACACCTGGGCCGGCAACTACAAGGCCGCGCTCTTCCAGGGGTCGGAGGAGACGGGACCGGGCTTCAAGGGGTGGGTCGCCGAGGACCCCTTCCACCCGAACCTCGATCCCGCAGCCGACGGCAAGGACATCCACGCCCACGCCCACTCCTACGACGAGGAAGTCGCCTACTGGGCCCACGGCGACAAGCCGCTCATCGTGGACACGCCCAAGTACGGCCGCAAGGTGTTCACGGGCACGACCCACATGCCCACCCCCACCAAGGTCATGTGGTTCACCAACGTGAACCTCATCAACAACGCCAAGTGGGTCTACGAGCTGATCAAGAACGTCAACCCGAACGTCGAGCTGATCATGTCCACCGACATCGAGATGACGGCCTCCTGCGAGTACGCCGACATCGTGCTGGCGGCCAACTCGTGGGTGGAGATGGAGCGCTACGAGGTCACGGGGTCCTGCTCGAACCCGTTCCTGCAGATCTGGAAGGGCGGGATCAAGCCCATCTACGACACGCGGGACGATCAGCTGATACTGGCCCAGATGGCGGCCAAGCTGGGCGAGCTGCTCAACGACCGCCGCTTCGCCGACTACTGGAAGTTCTCCCTCGAGGGGAAGACCGAGGTCTACATCCAGCGGCTACTGGACTCCTCGACCACCGCGCGCGGTTACAAGGTCTCCGACATCCTGGCCGGCAAGTACGGCGAGCCCGGGGTGGCGCTCTTCCTCTTCCGCACCTATCCGCGCGAGCCCTTCTGGGAGCAGATCAAGGAGTCGCTGCCGTTCTTCACGCCGACGGGGCGGCTGCAGGCCTACAACGACGAGCCCGAGATCATCCAGTACGGGGAGAACTTCATCGTCCACAGGGAGGGCCCGGAGGCCACGCCGTACCTGCCCAACGCCATCGTCTCCACCAACCCGCTGATCAGGCCCGACGACTACGGCATCCCGCGGGACCACGTGGGCTGGGAGGAGCGCACCGTCCGCAACCTGAAGCTGCCCTGGGCGGAGGTGAAGCAGACGCAGAACCCGCTCTGGGCCAGGGGCTACAAGTTCTTCTGCATTACTCCCAAGACGCGGCACGCGACGCACTCCCAGTGGCAGGTGACCGACTGGCAATTCATCTGGAACAACCAGTTCGGCGACCCGTACCGGATGGACAAGCGCTCCCCCGGCATCGGCGAGCACACCCTGCACATCAACCCGCAGGCGGCGAAGGACCTCGGGATCAACGACGGCGACTACGTCTACGTGGACGCCAATGCGGCAGACCGGCCCTACATCGGCTGGAAGCCCAACGATGCCTTCTACAAGGTCACGCGACTCATGCTGCGGGCGAAGTACAACCCGGCCTACCCCTACAACGTGGTCATGATGAAGCACGCGCCCTTCATCGCCACGGAGCGCAGCGTGAAGGCCCACGAGAGCCGCCCCGACGGGCGGGCGCTGTCGGCCGGCACCGGGTACCAGTCCTCCTTCCGTTACGGCTCCCAGCAGTCCATCACGCGCTCCTGGCTCATGCCCATGCATCAGCTCGACAGCCTCTTCCACAAGAAGAAGGCGCACCAGAGCTTCGTGTTCGGATTCGAGGGCGACAACCACGGCGTCAACACCGTCCCCAAGGAGACCCTGGTCAAGGTCACCAAGGCCGAGGACGGCGGCATGGGCGGCAAGGGGGTCTGGGCTCCGGCCACCACCGGCTTCACGCCGGGCAAGGAGAGCGACTTCATGAAGCGCTACCTGGCGGGCGACGTCACGCCCGTGGCGCCGAAGGCATAGGCGGAGCCATGGCGGAGAAGGACTTCGAGCCCGGCGACCCGATGGGGCTGGTCGGGGTGGGCATCCCCGAGGGGGAGCCCGACCTCATGGCGGAGTGCCTCGTGGAGGAGTACGTGCGCCTCGGGACCTCCGACGCCCAGCTCCTCGCCATCTTCAAGAACCCGTTCTTCGCAGGGGCGCATGCGCTGTACCGGGCCCGGGGCGAGCAGCACCTCAAGTCAGTGATCGAGCGGGTGCGCGCCCAATGGGGCCGGCCCCGCTTCACCACCACCGAATCCACGGAGGCCTGAAACATGCCGCAGGTCTACAACTGGCAGCTCGGGCGGAAGATGGAGTACCCGTACGAGGAGCGCCACCCGAAGTCGCAGTTCGCCTTCGTCTTCAACACCAACCGCTGCATCGCCTGCCAGACCTGCACCATGGCGTGCAAGTCCACCTGGACCTTCGGCAAGGGCCAGGAGGCCATGTGGTGGAACAACGTGGAGACCAAGCCGTACGGCGGCTACCCGCAGTTCTGGGACATCAAGACCCTCAAGCTGCTGGACGACGCCCACCAGAAGGCCGGCGCGACTATGGGCTGGGAGGCGGGCAAGCAGGGCCCGTCCAAGCCGTACGGCGAGTACTCGGGGATGACGCTCTTCGAGGCGGCCCGGCAGCGCTACGGCCCCGAGGGGCATCAGCGCGTGCTGGGCTACCTCCCCACCGACGAGGAGTGGCGCTTCCCCAACATCTACGAAGACACCTCCACCGCCTACGAGGGCGGGCGGCTCGGCATCAGCACCGAGGGCGCCAGCCTGCCCGAGCACAAGAGCTGGTTCTTCTACCTCCAGCGCCTCTGCAACCACTGCACCTACCCGGCCTGCCTCGCCGCCTGTCCGCGCAAGGCCATCTACAAGCGGCCCGAGGACGGCATCGTGCTCATTGACCAGGAGCGGTGCCGCGGCTACCGGGCCTGCGTCGAGGCGTGCCCCTACAAGAAGCCCATGTATCGCCCGACGACTCGCGTCAGCGAGAAGTGCGTGGCCTGCTACCCCCGCATCGAGGGGACGGACCCGCTCTCCGAGGGCGTCCCCATGGAGACCCGCTGCATGGCGTCCTGCGTCGGGAAGATCCGGATGCAGGGGCTCGTCAAGACCAACCCCGATGGTTCCTGGGTCGAGGACCGGCAGCATCCGCTCTACTACATGGTCAAGATCGAGAAGGTGGCGCTGCCGCTCTACCCCCAGTTCGGCACCGAGCCCAACGGCTACTACATCCCGCCGCGCTGGGTCCCGCGCCCCTACCTCCGGCAGATGTTCGGCCCGGGCGTGGACGAGGCCATCGAGAGGTACACGGCGCCGTCGCGGGAGCTGCTGGCCGTGCTGCAGCTCTTCCGCACCACCCAGAAGATACTCTCGCGCTACGAGATCAAGCAGGGCCCGAAGGTCTACGAGACCACCGTCAACGGCAAGCCGTGGGCCATGTACAACGACACCGTCATCGGCTATGACGCCAAGGGGCGGGAGGCGGTGAGCGTCACCGTCGAGGAGCCCGTCCACGTCCGCCCGGCGCAGTACGCCAACTCCATCTGAGGCCCATGCCATGACGGTCGAGACCCAGGCGCCGGCCGAAGACGTCGAGCGCGCGTTCGTGAGGAGCCAGCTCTACCGGGTGCTGGCGCTGGCCTTTCGCCATCCCGACGCCGACAACGCGGCCGCCCTGGCGGCGGTGACCCCGGCGCTCGTCGGGGCTTCCGGGGGATGCATGCCGGAGCCGGTCCGGGAGGCGCTGTCGGATCTGGGGGCGGCGCTCCAGGGGGTGACACTGGAGAGCCTGCAGGAGCAGTACGTCGGAACCTTCGGACACGTGACGGTGCCGGACTGCCCGCTGTACGAGACGGCCTGCGGGATGGGAGACGCCTTCCTCCAGCCGCAGACCCTCGCCGACCTCGCCGGCTTCTACCGGGCCTTCGGGCTCGAGATGGCCGGGGACGCGCGCGAGCGCGCCGACCACCTGACCGTCGAGCTGGAGTTCATGCATTACCTCGCCTATCGCGAGGCCTACGCGCTCGATCATCACGGGGAGGAGCGGACCGCGGTCATACGGGACGCCGAGCGCCGGTTCCTCGAGGCCCACCTGGGGCGCTGGGCGCCGGTGCTGGCCCGCGCGGTGTCCGCGCGCGCCGAGGGCGCGCTCGGGGCCGCCGCGCGACTGCTCGAGCGCCTCCTGGCCCACGAGGTGGAGCGCTGGGGGATCTCCCCGGCCCCCGTGGTGGTCGAGGGGGCGCCTCTCATGATTCCGCCGGTCGACGACCACGACCCTGCCGAAGAGGACGACGACTTCACGGGGAGAGAGCCATGACACGGACCGTCCGCCTCGCTGTTTTCTCGTTCATCCTCGCCGCGGGCTTGATCCTGCCGCTGCTGGCCGGCCCCGCGGATGCGGCGCTGCGCGGCGACGCGAAGAAGGGAGAGGCGCTGTACGCCCAGAAGTGCGCCGTCTGCCACGGTGCGACGGGCAAGGGGGACGGCGTGGCCGAGTTCGTCCTCTTCCCCAAGCCCCGCGATCTCACGAGTGGGAAGTTCAAGATCCGATCCACGACGAGCCTGCCGACGGACGACGACCTCTTCCGCGTCGTCACCCAGGGCATCCCGGGGACGGCCATGCCCTCGTGGTCGGTGCTGGGCGATGCCCAGCGCTGGGACCTCGTGGCCTACGTCAAGAGCCTGTCGCCCGTGTTCACCCAGCAGAAGGCGCTCAAGCCAGGGCTGATCCCGCCGACCCCGAAGCTGACGCCCGCGCTCCTCGAGACGGGCAAGAAGTTCTACGCGGACGCCGAGTGCCTCAAGTGCCACGGCGCCACCGGCAAGGGCGACGGTGAGTCCGCCGACACGCTCAAGGACGAGTGGGGCTACCCCATCGTCCCCTACGACTTCACCATCGCGGGACGGATGAAGGGCGGCCACTCCGTGCGCGACGTCTACCGGACGCTGCTGAACGGCATCGGCGGCACGCCCATGCCCTCCTTCGCCGACTCGCTCTCGCCCGAGGAGACCTGGGGGCTCGCCTACTACGTGATGTCGCTGGCGAAGGGCCCGCAGAAGCAGGCGCCGGCGGAGGTCGGGACGGTGCGCGTCAATCGGGTTGCCGGTGACCTGCCCGCGGACCCCACGGCTGCGGCCTGGACGCGCGCCGCCCTCCAGTCGGTCCCGCTCCGGACGCTGTGGCTCAGGCCCAGGCAGGCGACGCAGGTGCGGGTGGCGGCGCTCCACAACGGCAAGGAGATCGGCTTCCTCCTGGAGTGGGACGACCCGCTCGCCGACCAAGCCGCGCTCGGCGTGGACCAGTTCCGTGATGCCGCGGCGGTGCAGTTCCCGCTCGCCCCTGCGAAGGCGGGCAATCCCGACGCGAGCTACGTGATGGGCGATCCGAAGCAGCCCGTGAACATCTGGCACTGGAAGGCCGACTGGCAGCTGGACGTGGCCCGCTACCGCGACCGCGAGGACCGCTACGCCGCCCTCGCCGTGGACGACATGCCCTTCGTCAAGGGGATGCGCTCGTCCGACCCCCAGGCGGCCGTCGCGCCGGCCGACAGCCACGACCCCCTCTTCCTCACGGCGCGGGCCGCCGGCAACCCCATGGCGCGCCCGCGGCTCTCGCCGGTGGAGAACCTCAACGGCGTCGGCGTCGGCACCATCACCTCCCAGCCGGCCGAGGCGCAGGTGATTCGGGGCGACGGGCGTTGGGCCGACGGCAAGTGGCGCGTTGTCATGGTGCGCGCGCTCAGGACCGAGAATTCCCGGGACGCCCAGCTCCAGCCCGGTCAGGAGACGGCCGTGGCCTTCGCCGTCTGGGACGGCGGCCAGCGTGACCGGAACGGACAGAAGGCCGTCTCGGTGTGGCAGCGGCTCCTGATCGAGGCCGGCAAGTAGGGGCCGGGCACGCCCATGTACAGGCACATCTGCGTCCCGGTGGACAACTCCGAGCACGCCAACGGGGCCATTGACCTGGCCGTCCTCCTGGGCCGGACCTTCGGCGCGCGGCTGACGGGCGTCCACGTCTACGCAGGAAGGCTGCACGACTCGCGCTTCAAGCAGATGGAGTACACGCTGCCCGAGCGGTACCGGCAGGAGACGGAGATGGAGCGGCAGCGGCAGGTCCACGACTCGCTGATCCGGATGGGGCTCAGGCTGATCTCCGACTCTTACCTCGACGCCATGGCGCGCAAGGCCGAGGCCGCCGGCCTGGCGGTGGAGCGCAAGACCTTCGACGGGAAGCACCACACGGTCTTGCTGGAGGACGCGCAGCGCTCCGACTACGACCTCGTGGTGATGGGCGCCCTCGGCATGGGCGCGGTCAAGGACAGCCAGCTCGGCTCGGTGGCCGAGCGCTTCATCAGGGGGACCACGAAGGACACCCTCGTGGTCAAGACGCTCGAGCCGGACGACGCCAGTAGCGGAGCCATCGTGGCGGCGCTCGACGGCAGCCCCCAGTCCTTCCACGGGCTCAGGCTCGGCATCGCGCTGGGCAAGGCGCTGGGCCGTCCGGTGGAGGCCGTCGCCGTCTACGACCCGTATCTCCACTACACGCTCTTCAAGAGCATCGTGGGTGTGCTGTCGGCCGAGGCCGCGCAGGTCTTCCGCTTCAGGGAGCAGGAGCAGCTGCACGAGGAGATTATCGACAGCGGGCTCGCGCGCATCTACCAGTCGCACCTCGACATCGGCCGCCGGCTGGCCCTGGCCGACGGGGTGGAGCTCACGACGACTCTCCTGGCCGGCAAGTGCTTCGAGAAGGTTCTCCAGCACTGCCGCGCGAGCCAGCCGTGGCTCCTGATCCTGGGTCGCGCCGGGGCGCACTCGGACGAGGATGAGACGGCGCTCGGGTCCAGCAGCGAGAACCTCTTGCGGCTCGCGCCCTGCAACGTGCTGCTCACCGGCGGTCGCTTCAAGCCCCCGCTGGACCTCCTCGCCGAGGAGACCGTGGCGTGGACCACGGAGGCCGAGGCGCGGATGGAGCGGGTGCCGCCCCAGGTCAAGGGCGTGGCGCGCGCCGCCGTGCTCCGCTACGCCACCGAGCAGGGGCACACGGTGGTCACCTCGAGCGTGATCGACGAGGCAATGGCGCTGTTCATGCCCGGGCGCGTGCCGGAGAAGATGCGCGCGATGGCGCTCGGTGTGGCCGCGGCCGCCATCCGCGCCCGAGGGGCGGGGACCACGACGGTCTGCGGAGCATGCGGGTACGCGGCAAAGGGCCCGGGCCCCGTCGTGAGATGCCCGGTGTGCGGGGCCGATGCCGACCGCTTCCAGGTGATCGACAGCGCGGAACTCGAGGCGGCAGCGGCCCGCCAGGGAGGCGCCGCCTCCGAGGAGCCGCTGCCGGGCATCACGGTGCGGTGGGCCGCCGAGGCGCGGGAGGCGCTGGGCTGCGTCACGGACTCCTCGCTCCGTCGCCGCGCCCAGGACCGGATCGAGAAGCACGCGCTGTCCCGGAGGCTTCCGGTAATCACGCTGGAGACCGCGGTGCCCCTGATCGAGGAGACCGTGGGCCGGGAGAGTCTCGGAGCGGGCTGGGAGCCGGTGAGAGCGCGGATCGCCCGCGAGGAGGCCGGGGCGACCGCCGCGAGCACGGCGCCCGCGCTCGTCTGGACACCGGAGGCCGAGGCGCGGCTCGAGCGCGTCCCCGCGGGCTTCATGCGCGAGATGACGCGGCAGGAGATCGAGAAGGCGGCGCGCGGGGCGGGGATCACCACCATCGACCTCGCGCGCTGCGAGGAGTGGATGGTGGCGATCCGCGCCACCATGTGCCAGGCGCGCGGCACCCGTGCGGAAGCCGGCGCGTGACGGAACTCCCCGCTCTCGAGGCCGCGGGCCGCACGCGGGTCCCGACGGCCTACTCGGTCTCCTGGAACCTGACCCGGCGCTGCAATCTCCGCTGCGATCACTGCTACATCTCGGCAGGGCCCGGGCCCCGCCCGCCGGACGAGCTGTCCACGGCCGAATGCCTCCGGGTGATGGACGAGATCGCCGAGGTCAACCCCAATATCTTCCTGATCCTCACGGGGGGCGAGCCGTTGCTGCGCCCGGATCTGCCGGCGCTGGCGGCCGCGGGGCGGGAGCGCGGCTTCACGGTGGTCGTGGGCACCAACGGCGTGCTGCTGCGGGAGCGGCAGGCGCGGCTCCTGCGTGAGTCCGGGGTGCAGGGCGTGAGCCTGTCGCTGGACTCGACGGATGCCTCGCGCCACGATACCTTCCGCCGCCTCCCGGGGGCCTGGCAGGGCGCCGTGCGCGCGACGGAGATCTGCCGAGCCGAGGGGCTCGACTTCTCGCTGCACATGTCGGTCACCGAGTGGAATACCGGGGAGATCCCGGACATGATCGACCTGGCGCGGGAGCTCGGCGCCACCGTCCTCAACCTGTTCTTCCTCGTGCGCTGCGGCCGCGGGGAGGGGCTCACCGACATCGCGGCGTCCGAGTACGAGCGCATCCTGACCTGGCTGGCCAGGGTCCAGGGCGCCGGCGCCGGGCGCGCCGGCAGCCTGCTCGTCCGCGCCAGGTGCGCGCCGCAGTTCCGGCGGATCGTCTGGGAGATGGACCCGACCTCCCCGCTGCTCCAGGCCTACGCGGAGGGCTCGTGCCCGGCCGGCAAGCACTACTGCCGGATCACGCCCGAGGGTGACGTGACGCCCTCCCCGTTCATGCCGCTCGCGGTGGGTAGCCTGCGGGAGCGCTCGTTCGCCGATCTCTGGCGCTCCGCCCCGGTCTTCACGGATCTCCGCACGTCGAGGCTCCACGGCCGCTGCGGCGACTGCGAGTTTTCGAAGATCTGCGGCGGCTGCCGCTGTCGCGCGTACGC
>Ga0315281_10009447_pt1 | contig 13529 bp, 12 predicted proteins | sample YL17G07_0_MG_FD_204540 | JGI IMG/M metagenome (GOLD analysis project Ga0315281, IMG submission 204540) | Sediment microbial communities from Yellowstone Lake, YNP, Wyoming, USA - YL17G07_0 | ecosystem: Environmental > Aquatic > Freshwater > Lake > Sediment | place: USA: Wyoming | collected...
TCAAATCGCAGAGGCTTTGTATCATTCACACGTTATTTTCTTCTGAACGCCGCTATCGAGGCGGCGTTCAGACGTTGCGGGCGGGTCGCCCGCGCTCCCAGGCAAAGACGGCGGGGTGAAAAACACCCCGCCGGACTGGGAAAATTTTAATGCGATTGCCCTGATTCTGGATAAAAATTGGGGCGTTTTCCCCCGCCAGGGGATACAATTGGACACTTCAAAAGAGCGCTTATCTTTGAAAACGCCGGTTGGCCCGGCGGTTAGTTGATTGGAAAGGAGTTTTAGATGGCGGGCGAGTACATTTTCACCATCAGCCAGCTTCAGAAGGCGTATGGGCAGAAGGTGATTTTGAACAACATAAACCTCAGTTTCTATCACGGCGCCAAGATAGGGATTGTGGGCGATAACGGCTCTGGCAAGTCCACGCTCCTGCGCATCATGGCTGGGGAGGAGACGAACTTCTCTGGTATGGCCGAGCCAATGAAGGGGATAAATATCGGGTTCCTGCCGCAGGAGCCCAGGCTTGACCCTACAAAAAACGTGCGCCAGAACATAGAAGAGGCTTTCGCCTCCATCAAGTCCCTTATCGCCGAATACGAGGCGTTGAGCGAAAAAATGGGCCAGCCCATGTCCGACGACGAGATGGAGAAGGCTTTGGAAAAGATGTCCCGCCTGCAGGACAAGATTGATTCCGTCAGCGGATGGGAGCTTGACCGGCAGGTGGAAGTGGCGATGGACGCCCTATTGCTTCCACCCGACGACATGGATGTCACCAAACTGTCCGGCGGCGAGCGGCGGCGGGTGGCCCTTTGCAACCTGCTTTTAAAAAAACCCGATATCCTGCTCCTCGACGAGCCTACGAACCATCTCGACGCTGAGACGGTGGAATGGCTGGAGAGCGCTTTGCGCGACTATCCCGGAAACGTCATAGTGGTCACGCACGACCGCTACTTTCTCGACAATATAACCAAGTGGATACTGGAGCTGGAGAGCGGCAAAGGTATCCCGTTCGAAGGCAATTACTCCTCCTGGCTAGAGCAGAAGTCGGAAAGGCTGGCGATGGCCGAAAAAACGTCGGAGTCCCTCCGCAAGCACATGGTCAAGGAGCTGGAGTGGATACGCACCAATCCCGGAGCCAGAAGGACAAAAAGCAAGGCGCGCGTGAAGGAATACGACAGGCTGGCGTCATCGCAGAAGAAGGTTGACGCCAACTCTTTGGACATCCAGATCGCCCCTGGGCCTGCCCTCGGCGACCAGGTGATAGAGTTCCGTGGTGTCAATAAATCTTATAAAGACAACGAACTCATCAGCGACTTGAATTTAATCACCCCGCGCGGCGCCATCGTGGGCATCATCGGCCCCAACGGTGTGGGCAAGACCACCCTGTTCCGCATGATAATGGGGCAGGAACAGCCCGACTCCGGCGAAATCGTCATCGGCAAGACCGTCTCGCTGGCGTATGTGGATCAGACGAGGGACGACCTGGACGGCTCCAAGACCGTGTTCGAGGAGATATCCGGCGGCGCCGATTATGTGGAGATAGCGGGAAACAAAATCAACGCCCGCGCTTATGCGGCCCGGTTCAACTTCCGCGGGCCGGATCAGCAGAAGAAAGTGGGCAACCTGTCCGGTGGAGAGCGCAACCGCCTGCATCTGGCCAAGCTTTTGCGGCGCGGCGGGAACGTGCTTCTGCTCGACGAACCCACGAACGACCTGGACGTGGCCACCCTGCGCTCGCTGGAGGACGCCATTCTGGAGTTCAACGGTTGCGTTTTCGTCATAAGCCACGACAGGTTCTTCCTGGACAGGATATGCACGCATCTTCTCGTGTTCGAGGGCGGGGCCAAGGCCCGCTGGTTTGAAGGCGCGTTCGCGGAATACGAAGAGGCCCGCAAAAAAGAGCTTGGGGGGAAGAGCGAGAACAGGCGGAGCAAGTATAAAAAACTTTCGCTTAAATAGGGCGGGGCGATGAAGGGTGTTTTAGGCTCTCTGGGCCTTGTCTTTGGCGACATCGGGACAAGCCCCATCTACACCCTCACCGTCGTGCTCCTGCTCACAAAGCCCGACATGGCCCATATCATGGGCGTGCTGTCGCTGATCGTGTGGACGCTGATAACCCTCGTCAGCGCCCAGTACGCATGGCTGGCCATGAGCCTGAGCCGCAAAGGGGAAGGCGGCGCCATCGTGCTAAAGGAGATTCTCGTCCATCTGCTTAAAGGCGGGAAAAAAGCCCGTTTTGTCACGCTGGTTTCATACGTCAGCGTCACATTGATGATCGGCGACGGGGTAATCACCCCGGCGATAAGCATACTTAGCGCGATGGAGGGCGCCAAGCTCATACCTGGCCTGGAGGCTCTGACGCAGTTGCAGATAACACTTGCCGCATGCTCCGTGGCCGTGGCTATTTTCAGCGTTCAGCGGCACGGCACGGACAAGGTTGCCGGGGCATTCGGGCCGGTGATGGTGTTATGGTTTGTCGCGCTATCCGTTTCGGGAATCATCTCGATAGCCACTTTTCCGGGCGTGCTGATGGCGGTCAATCCCTATTACGCCTTTAATTTTCTCGGTGAAAACGGTATAGCGGGGTTTTTCATCCTGTCCGAGGTCATCCTGTGCGCCACCGGCGGCGAGGCGCTTTACGCCGACATGGGGCATATCGGAGCCAAGCCTATCATAAAGGCATGGTATTTCGTCTTCGTCGCCCTTTTCCTGAACTATATGGGTCAGGGAGCCTTCGTCATCACCCATCCTGAAACTAAAAACGCTCTGTTTGAGATGATATTCAACCAATCGGCTGTTCTCTACGCCCCCTTTTTAGTGTTGAGCCTTTTTGCCACGGTGATAGCGTCGCAGGCGATGATAAGCGGCATGTTCTCCATCGTCTATCAGGGCATTTTCACCGGGATGTTCCCAAGGCTCCGGATAGATTTCACCTCCACGAAGCTCCGCTCGCAGATATATATCGGGTTTGTGAACTGGTTTTTGCTGGCGTCGGTGCTCTTTGTCATGTACCAGTTCGGCGAGTCCAGCAGGCTTGCCGCGGCCTACGGCCTGGCCGTTTCCGGCGCGATGACCGTGACGGGGGCGATGATGGCGTGGATTTTCCTCCTGCGCGGCGATTACGGCAAATCGGCGGTCGCGCTGGTTTTAACGGTTATAGACATGGCGTTCCTGCTGTCGTGCGGGACCAAGATCCCACATGGCGGATACTGGTCGCTTGTCATCGCCTCGGCCCCGCTTACGCTTATCATGGTGTACACCCTGGGCCAGACGAAGCTTTACAGGGCCATGCGGCCTGTGGATGGGGACCTTTTCGTGGAGCAGTACAAGTCGCTGTACGCTTCGTCCGTCAAACTCAAAGGCACCGCGCTTTATTTCACCCGCGACACGAAAAGAACCCCGCCGTACATTATCCATACGATGTTCATCAACGGCATCGTGTATGAGGACAATATATTTATCTCCATAAGCACGCTGGACGTGCCGTTTGGGATGGAGAGCTTTTTCAGCGGGCAGTTGGCGGATGGACTACGTGTATTCGAAATTCACATCGGCTACCAGGAACCGTTGGACCTTGAAAACCTTTTACGGAAATCCGGCATCCATGAAAAGACCATCTTTTACGGAATCGAGGACATTGTCACAAAAAGCCCTGTCTGGAGCCTCTTTTCGGTGATCAAAAAGCTGTCGCCGACGTATGTGCAGTTTTACAAACTCCCGCCGAACAAACTGCACGGCGTTGTGACGCGGGTGGAGATGTAAACAAGGCGCCTCATTCCCCTGGCCTCCCCGCCGTGAAAAAACGAACAAACATACTGCTTCCCCGTGGTCGCCTGACCACGGTTCTTTATGGTCAAGATTAAGACCGTGGTCGGGCGACCACGGGGAAGCAAAATAAATGAACAAATACTTCGTTCATTGTGTACTAATTGTTAGTGGGAAGAATATTTATCATGGAAAAGAAAGAAATAGGCGTTGCTGGCATGACCTGCGCCTCGTGCGTGAGGAGGGTGGAGACGTTCATCAAAAAAGGCCCGGGCGTGCAGGACGCTACCGTGAACCTTGCCACGGAGTCGGCCACCGTCACCTATGACGAATCCCTTATCGGCGAGGACGCGCTCAAAAAGCTCGTCAAGGAATCAGGGTACGAGCCATACGACGTTACGATGGACGAGGATGGCGGGGCGGACCGGGAGCGCAGGGAAAAAGAGCTTTCAGCCGTTTTCACAAGGTTCACGGTTTCCGCCGCGCTAACTGTCCCGCTTATGTTCATCGCGATGCGGGACATGGTTCACATGCACGCTCTTTCCATGTCCGCCGGAACGTCGGCTATGCTTATGTTTCTTTTATCCACCCCGGTCATCTTCTGGGGCGGGGCGCAGTTCATGACCGGCGCAGTGAAATCCGCAAAACAGCGCTCTTCCGACATGAATACGCTTATCGCCGTGGGAACGCTTTCGGCCTACCTCTTTTCGGTTGTGTCTGCGTTCGCCCCATCGCTTGTCGCCACAGGCGGCGAGACCCCGCCGGTCTATTTCGAGACTTCGGCGATGATAATAACCCTAATACTAATGGGTAAATACCTTGAGGCTCTCGCCAAGGGGCGCGCGTCGGAGGCCATAACGCGGCTCGCCTCCCTGCGGCCACGCACAGCCCGGATAATCCGCGACGGGGTGGAGACGGATGTTTCAGCGTCCAGCCTTCGGGTAGGCGACATGGTGGTTGTGCGGCCCGGCGAATCCATCCCGGTGGACGGTGTGATAACGCAGGGAGAGTCGTCCGTGGACGAGGCGATGATAACCGGGGAGTCCGTCCCCGTGGAAAAAGAGCCTGGGGCGAAGGTTACAGGCGGCTCTATGAATATGGCGGGGTCGTTTGTGTTCAAGGCCACATCCGTCGGGTCGCGCACGGTCCTCTCGCGGATTATTAGGCTTGTGCGGGAGGCGCAAGGCTCCAAGGCCCCCGCGCAGAGGATGGCGGACACTATCGCATCATATTTCGTTCCAGCGGTGTTTGTGGCGGCGGCCATATCGTTCGCCGGATGGTTCATCTTCGGGCCGGAGCCTGCGTTCACACGGGCGATGGTGGCGTTTGTCTCCACGCTGATAATAGCGTGCCCATGCGCGCTGGGACTTGCCACGCCGACCGCGATAATGGTGGGCACGGGCAAAGGGGCAGAGCTTGGAGTGCTCATAAAAAACGGCGAGGCTTTGGAAACAGCCGCAAGGATAGGCGTGGTGGTCCTGGACAAGACCGGCACAGTGACCAAAGGAGAGCCTTCCGTGACAAGCGTCACAACGGTTGACGGGGTTGGCGAGATGGACGCGCTAAAATTGGCCGCCGCTGTGGAGAGAAGGTCGGAACACCCGCTCGGCAAGGCGATCGTGAACGCGGCGGAGGCCAAAGGCATCGCAGTTGCGGACGTATCCGGCTTCAAAACGATGACCGGCGCTGGAGTGACAGGCGCCGTGAACGGGTCGCAGGTTGTGGTCGGTTCGGAAAAAATAATGCGCGAAAAAGGCGTGGATGTCTCCGCGTTGTTGAAAGCGGGGGACGAGATTATGGACGGAGGCGCGACCCCGCTTTATCTGGCGCGGGACGGGTCTGTGATCGCCGTCATCGGCGTGGCGGACACGATAAAGCGCGGATCGAAAAACGCCGTGGCCAAACTGCGCGGGATGGGATTCCACGTCATCATGATAACGGGGGACAACCCAAAGACTGCGAGCGCCATAGCGCATGAGGCCGGCATTGCCGAGACACTCGCCGGAGTCGCGCCGGAGGGCAAGGCCGAAGAGGTGGAGAAGCTCAAGGCGCAAGGCCGCGTGGTGGCGATGGTCGGCGACGGGATTAACGACGCGCCCGCGCTTGCGAAAGCCGACGTGAGTTTTGCGATGGGCGGCGGGACGGACATAGCGATGGAGGCAGGCGACATAACCCTGATGAACGGCGACCTTAAGGGCGTGGTGACAGCGGTCGAGCTGGGCCGGGCGACCCTTCGCGTGATAAAGCAGAACCTTTTCTGGGCCTTTTTCTACAACGTGACGCTGATCCCCGTTGCGGCAGGCGTATTGTATCCGTTGTTCGGCATAACTCTAAACCCGATGATGGCCGCATTTGCGATGGCGTTTTCGTCGGTGAGCGTGGTCACAAATTCGTTGAGGCTGAAGTCTTTCAAAGCGCCGGCTTGAGAGAACCCCGCTTTTGGCCGAAGAACAGCTTGTCTTTATGCGCTCTCGTTAAAGCGCATATTCCTTGACGATGCGGTCACGGCATGTTACGTTTTTTGGTCAACAGTTTTTCGACGGCTCATCGCACGCTATTTTCAGTCAAACGGCGGGCGGCGCGAAACTTGTTTTCGCCTCCGTTTCCCTTTTTCACGGGACAGCGTGGTATCCCGCGCAAATGCGCGGCGCTTTTGGTTTCTTTATTTTAAGGTGATTGCGGATGATTCTCTCAAGGTTCCGATTGGCCTTGGCGGCGATGGCCGTCATCACTTTCGCCACGTCAACTAGGCTGGAGGCTATTCCGGCGTTTTCGAGGAAATACGAGTTGGCGTGCGCCTCCTGCCATAGTTCGTTTTCCCAGCTCAACGAATTCGGCGAGAAATTCAAGGTTAATGGCTGGCAGATGCCGGACTCTGAGGATGGCGGGGAGACGGCCAAACTTCCTCTGGCGCAGAACCTGTTTCTCGACATTGGCAAGGCCAATCCGCCTTTGTCCGTTATTATCGATGGAGGGCTGACCCTTATCCAGCCAGGCGCCGGGACGGCAGGCCAGCAGAATAAGGCCATTTTCTGCTGTGTCAACGGCAACAACGCGACCCTTGACGCCGGTGGCACAATCGCTCCCAACATGGGTTACTGGTTGTCGCTGGCATGGGGAAAACAGGAGGTTTCGCAGGGATACCTGCGGTTCGTCAACTGGTTCGGGCCGGGTTATGTGAACGTGGACATTGGCGCCATGAAGGTTGTTGATTACGACGCTGTCGGGACGGGGCGACAATGGTTTGCGGCGCCGTCATTGGCGTTTTACGGCCATCCTTCCGTCTCGGCGGGAGGGGAGATAGGCTACACCGCGCCCCACAACGATACGGGGCTTCGTATTTACGGCAGGCCCTCGATGGGCGCATTCACATACGAGGCTGGCGTCTATACCGGCGGCCAGATGGTAGGCGCCGGGGAGGATGACGCCGATCACGCTTACACATTTATGGGAAAGCTGGATGTTGACCGTTTCGCCATCTCCCTGCGCTATTGGGGCAACAAGACCGGCAGGATAGACAAAGTTGTATCCCTTCCCGACGGTAGCTCCGTCACATTACCGGCCAATCGTTTTGCCGTGGACGAAAACACGCAGGAGATAATCGTTTCCGCCGTCTACCGCGATCCGCATTACCTGCTCGACCTCACCGCTGACAGGACATCGCTGGCCATCGGTTCTCGGTCTACGGCCGGTCACACGCTCTCCCAAGGCTCCATCAACAGGCTCGGCGTGTCGGCTGGCGCTGTGTGGCTGATAAACTCCTGGCTGGAGACTGGCCTAGCCTACGGTTACGCTAAAAATGAGGATTACTCCCAGACGCTCGACGGGGCCGCTTCAACGGTCAAGGGCTTCCAGACGAGTCTTGCGCAGTGGCAGATACAGATACACCCGGCGGCCAACGTCAAGGTCGGCGCCGCTATGTGGATAGACACCTCATCCGCCGACGCCAGGAAGAGGGCCGACGGAACCTCGTTCGACGCGCAGAACAAGGTCCTTTTGTTGTGGGAGATGACGTTCTGACCGCAATGCCCGGTATCGTGAAAAAATTAGACGTCGGCGCGCTTGTCCTGGACTTGGACGGCACGCTGGTGGACTCCAAGGACGACATCGCCGACTCGCTGAACTGGACGTTCGAGAGGCTTGGATACGAACCCCTGCCGATGACGGTTATAGAAGGGTTCGTGGGAAACGGCATAATGCCGCTCGTTAAGAACGCTGTCATTGCGGCTGGGCATCCAGAGCGGTTCGACGACGTTTTGGGCGCCTTCCGGGAACGCTATTACGACCACCTGCTGGACAAGACAAGGCTTTTTGAAGGCGTGATGGCGACCCTTGAGAGGCTTTCCCCAAGTTACAGCATGGGCGTCGTTTCCAACAAACCCCACAAGATGGCGATCAAGATAATCCGCGAACTCGGCATGGACAGGTTTTTCAACGCCCAGGTTTACGGGGGCGACAGCCTTGCGGTGAGGAAGCCCGATCCCGCCTCGATACTGATGATAGCCGCCCGTTACAACGTCCCATCGTCTCGCACACTGGTCGTGGGTGATTCCGCCGTGGACATAAAGGCGGGGAAAAACGCCGGAGCCGTGACCGTCGGCGTCACTTACGGTTTCAGGAGCGTCGAGGAGCTTACGGAGGCTGGGCCTGACACGTTGATTGACAGGTTCGGCGAGCTTTTGAACCTTCTTTTGTGACCCGCGCATGAAAAGGGAGGGGGAGTGCGTCCAGTGCGGCGGCTGTTGCAAAACGATGAGGATCACTGGAATCTTAAGCCACGTCCTGGCGCAACATGGCTCTTTGGATGAGGCCAGGGCTTATTATTCGTTCCGGCAGATAAGGATCGCAGAAGTAAGCGCGCAAACCGACAGCCTCTGTTTCGAGCTGGACATACCGTGCGACAAGCTGACGGCGGATAACCGTTGCCTCCTGCATGACAAGCCTGAATTGAAACCGATAGTGTGCCATCGCTATCCGCTGGTTCCCGACAATGTGGCCAGTTGCGGATATTCGTTCAGGTAAACGCGCCGGTCAGGTTGGTTGCCAGCGGCCTTTCTGTCTGCGATAATGCGTCAAACAAGCTTGGTGACGGCACATGTTCAATATCGGCATTCCAGAGATGGCGCTTATCTTCATTGTGGCGCTTGTCGTGCTCGGGCCGGAAAAGCTTCCTGAAATAGCAAGGGCGTTGGGAAAGGGCTATAGCGAATTCATGCGCTCCATGCGCGACGTGCGGCAGAGCTTCGACAGCGTCACGTCGGAGTTGGAGAAGGAGACCCGCGTCATACGCGATCCCGTTCACGCTGTCGGCAAAAATATCGAGTCCGCGATATTGGCGGAAGTGAAGACGGAAGCCACACCGCCGCCGGAGCCAAAAACCGCCGATCCTTCCCAAAAGAGCTGACATTAAATTACCCCGGAACCGGATCACGGTCTGTCTTTTTGAGCCGCTATTATTGATTCGCGTACACTGCTGTCCAAACCGGGCGACAGTTAATTTTCCGCTTCCCCGTGGTCGCCTTTTATTCGCTTCCCCGTGGTCGCCTGACCACGGTTCCTTGTGACGAGGATTAAGACCGGGGTCGGGCGACCCCGGCGAAGCAGGGGGAAATCGCTTTATGAGCGAATTTCTGGAGGCTGTTCAGGACAAGGGTGATTCGCGCATATACAATGTCCCTTGCGCTGGCTGGGGTTGCATATGTGCGAATCAATATTTCCGGGATCTTTTCCCTTTAAACGGCATCTGACTGAAGTCGTTAACATGAGTTGGCTAAATACAATCTTCTTGAGAACGAGAGCTTTGCGTAAGTCAATGATTATGGCGCGCCGTTCTTTACCCTCCCCCCCTGCGGGAGAGGGTAAGAAGTCGTCCCCCTTCGGCAGTCCCAAGACGCCATTTTTTTTCATCCTTCCAATCCTCCTCACGCTACTTGCCGGGACGCAGGCGTTCGCAACGGACGCTGGCGTCGCTCAGAACGTTGATACCTCGCCGTGGTGGGTCTGGCCTATCATCCTTTTCATAGTCACTTACCTTATCGGGATCATCGCTGTGCTCGGCGGACTAGGCGGCGCCGTGCTTTTCGTCCCTATCGTAAGCGGGTTTTTTCCGTTCCATTACGATTTTGTCAGGAGCGCCGGCCTTCTTGTGGCGCTTTCCGCGTCGCTTGCGGCCGGGCCGGGCCTTTTACGCAGGGGGCTTGCGGACTTCCGGCTCGCTCTGCCGATGGGCCTGATCCAATCCACAGCCGCCATGATCGGCGCGATGGTCGGCCTGGCGGTTCCGGCGCATATCGTCCAGACTGCTATGGGCATGACTATACTGGCTGTCGTCGCCATCCTGTTTTTCGCCCGCAGGTCGGAATACCCGGAGGTTGGGAAAGCCGACGCTCTCTCCACCGCGCTTGGCATCCGCGGCGCTTATTTCGAGACGACGCTGGAGCGGGAGGTTGAGTGGAAAATACACCGCACCGCCAAGGGCATGGGGATGTTTGCGATAATCGGTTTCATGGCGGGCATGTTCGGGCTTGGCGCAGGGTGGGCCAACGTACCCACCTTCAACCTGCTCATGGGTGCGCCTCTCAAGCTTTCGGTCGCCACCAGCATGTTCCTGCTATCCATAACGGACACCTCTGCGGTATGGGTATACATAAATCAGGGGGCTGTCCTGCCAATGCTCGTGGCGCCATCGCTCATCGGCATCATGCTTGGGTCAATGACAGGGGTGAGATTGCTGACAAGGGCAAAGCCTACGGTAATAAGAAAAATAGTTATGATAATGCTTTTTCTGGCGGGATTAAGGGCCATGCTCAAGGGGATGGGAATATGACGGGGGATAACGCGCGGGAGCCAGTCGCGCAGAGGGGAGCTGAGGAGCGGATCGCATACGCCAACACGCTCAACCACGGCGTTAAAAGCGGGTTTATCATCGTTGTCATCTGCTTTCTGATATATCTCTTTGGGGCGCTCGCTCCGATAGTCCCGTTTTCCGAGCTTGCCGGGCGTTGGGGATCTCCGGTTCACGAGTTTATCGAAAAAACCGGCTCGCCATCGGGCTGGAACTGGGTATGGAAGCTTAACAGTGGAGAGGCTCTCAACTTTTTTGCGGTGGCGTGGCTTTCGACCGTCACCATCGTCTGCTATCTGCGGATAATCCCTATCCTCATACGGAAAAGGGATACGATATACTTAGTCATCGCCGTTTTAGAGTTGGCCGTTATGCTTTTGGCGGCGTCGGGCCTTGTGCATGTGGGAGGCCATTGACGGATGGCCGCAAGCGTAAAGTAAGGCGGGAAAATATGGGAAGATATAAAAATATACTGATTGCTATTGACGAATCCGAGTCCAGCCACAACGCCATCAACGAGACGCTCAAGTTTGTCCTGTCCGACACGCAGACGGAACAGATAAAGCTTACGGCGCTCACTGCGGCCCCGGCTTTCGACGGCGAATTCGGCGTTCTGGATATAGACAAGGTTTGGGACGCTGTATGCCAACCGTGCAAAGCGGCGCTGGCGTATGCGGGAAAAACCGCCAAAGACTCCGGGCTGGAAATTTCCACCGTATGCCTTGAGGGCGACCCATACCAGAAGGTGGTGGACTACGCCCACGATAACGATTGCGACCTGATCGTGATGGGCAGGCGCGGCCTCACCCGGCTCGAACGCGCGCTGATGGGAAGCGTCACGTCAAGGGTCATAGGGTATTCCACTGTGGACGTCCTGGCCGTCCCCCGTGACGCGAAGGTTGGGTTCGGCAAAATCCTTCTCGCCGTGGACGGCTCCAAATGCTCCAACAACGCCACCCGGCGGGCCGTGGACGTAGCCACCTCCTACGGTGGAACGCTGATGATAATTTCCACGGTCGACCCTTCCAACCCACGCAACGAGCAGGCCTTAACGACAGCCGCCGAAGGGTTCGTAAACTCTGCCAGGGACTTCGCCGGATCGGCGGGTGTCGCCGCCGAGACTTTTGTGGTCAAGGGCAGGGCGTTTGAGGTTGTGACGAATTTTGCGCGGGAACGTGGCGCGGATGCGATAGTGGTCGGCTCTCACGGCAGGACGGGGTTGATGCGCCTGATCATGGGAAGCGTCACGGAGAAGATAATCGGCCACGCCCATTGCCCCGTGCTGGTGACAAGATGAGGGATTATTCAGAATTCCTTGTCATTGCGAGGAGCGAAGCGACGAAGCAATCTCGCCCCAACTTCGTCTATTGAAGGGGAGAGACCATGAAATACTACTCTATGATACTTTTATGCGCCTGCCCGGTTTTTCCGAACGTAAAATCTCCGTGAGTTCGGATATAAATTTTCGGTCAACAAGCAGGCCGTTTACGTATTTATGCAGAATGCTGGCCATAAAAGTTTGATATGGAAGCCCTTCGGAATCGGCCATTTCTTTTATAAGGGCGATATCCCTATCGGCGATCCTGATATTTATGCGCCCTTCCTTTCTGGCGGACTTCACAAAAGAGCGCGCCATTCCAACATGCCTGTCAATTTCGGACTTTGAGGCGTTTCTCCATTCGTCGCTACCAATCGTTTTTTCGATTTCCCTTTCTTCCTTCGTAAGCCCGGTTGTACGTCTCATTATAATCGTCCCTTGAATTCGATATTAAGTTTCCTTGATGGATAAATCGTTATAAACCGGATAAAATCCTTGCCCTCAATAGCCGGAACGCAGTGAATATAGCCGTTTAACCTTACGACATATATTATCTGGCCGGAATGATTCTAGTTTTCCATCATGTTCATCAACCTGCCTTCAGATATCTCCAGCAACGCATCTTCAAATGAGACGCCACGATTTCTCTTTAAAATCGCGTTTTTCCTTTCATCCCATTCAAACCGCTTCATGAAGCCATTTGAATACAATGTATCACTAATGTCAACATATAATAAACCCGGATCCCGAAGTTGAATCTGGATTTTGCGTTTGAATATTTTGTTGGGAAAAAATCTTCGGCTTCCATTGAAGAAGCCAAGCGCAATATCCGGCAGGCCGTTGAACAGCATTTAGCTTCGTTGCTGGCGCATAGCCAGCCGATACCCCAAAATGAACGCCTTGTTCATGTAGAAGAGTTGACGGTGGGCATTCCTGAATGACACGTCTTCCGCAAGTGACGGCGCGGAAACTTGTCCGATTTTTAAAAGACGCCGGTTTTAGCGTCGAAGATTTTATAAGCAAACATTGACGGTTAGGTGGACTTCCCTGATCTTGACGCTCTCGCGCAGGTGTTCTTGTTGTGCATTTGCCAGGCGGGTGGAGGGGCCACCCTTTTTCCTCCCCTTGGCAAGGAAAGCTTTGCATAAGTGGCGTAATTGTCATTGCGAGAGAGTCGAAGACGACCGAAGCAATCTGCATCCCATTGCTTATCATAAATTCGAGATTGCTTCGCGGAGTTTACCCTGAGCTTGGCGAAGGGCCTAAATGACACACGAACGCCACTTATGCAAAGCCCTTCTTACAAGGGGGAGAAACGGATGTCAGAAGCCGATTGCGTCAGGAGCCATCCATTACAGTTATAATGTGAACCGCGCCGGGGCAAACAGGCTTGCACAATCTACATAACCACCCCGGCCCGTTGTATGCCGCGTGTAAAAAAGGGGGCGCGCCGCCATGGAAAAACGGGTTCCCGAACCACCGCCGCCAGCGTTGTGGTTCACGTTCTTCTTTGCGGCTGGCGTGGCGCTTGGAAAAAGCGCTAACGCAGACCCATTCGTCCTCGCCGCTGTTTGCGCCGGGTTGGCGGTGGTCTTCGTCAAC
>Ga0315281_10009448_pt1 | contig 13528 bp, 12 predicted proteins | sample YL17G07_0_MG_FD_204540 | JGI IMG/M metagenome (GOLD analysis project Ga0315281, IMG submission 204540) | Sediment microbial communities from Yellowstone Lake, YNP, Wyoming, USA - YL17G07_0 | ecosystem: Environmental > Aquatic > Freshwater > Lake > Sediment | place: USA: Wyoming | collected...
GATTCCAAAATGGATTTCGCCAAGGATGAAAGCCACATCTTTTTCATGGCCGGTCATCGCCTGCTCATCTCCCGCATCCTCACCGGACAGTTTCCCAACTACGAAGCCGTCCTGCCCAAGGAAAATAATCGCACCGTCGTCCTCGGCCGCACCGAACTGGGCGACGCCGTGCGCCGCGTCTCGCAACTGGCCGACCAGCGTTCCCGCGCGGTGAAGTTCGCCGTCTCCAGCGAAGGCGTGGAGATCTCCGCGCAAAGCCCCGAATACGGCGAAGCCAAGGAAATCATCGAAAAGGAATACAAAGGCGAGCCCCTGGCCATCGGCTTCAACGCCCAGTACATGCTCGATTTCCTCGCCGCTTGCTCCGAAGGCCCCATCTCCATCGAACTCAAGGACGAACAGTCCGCCGGCCAACTGCGCCCCCTGGCCGACGAAAACTACAACTACCGCTACATCATCATGCCCATGCGCATTTGATAGAGGATCAAACCACAGAGAGTAAGTACGTTTCACAGCGGCTCGCATGATTATCTATTTGGACGAGTCATACGACTGGACAGGCGTCTATTTTTCGTTAGGGGCCCTGTTTGTCTGCGGAGACCACGAAATTTTTCTTGAGTCCTTCAACGCCCTAAGACGTGAAGCCAAACTAGATCAACCTGACGGAACCCTCCGTGAACTCAAATACGCAAAAATAAAGTACGGAAGATATGAAAAAGCTGCCGTGCAAGCAATTCAGGCATTCAAAGCGCACAATTGTTATTTTCGGGCAGTCATAATCCCGCTGGCGCAATTTAATCTTGATTATTACGGAAAGACCTTTGAAGCTGAAAAAATAAAAAGAGCCCGCGCATACAAGAAATTCGCGGAAATGCTGATCGAATACAACACCCCAGAATTAACCGGCGGGGTTCTATTTACTGACAATCTTACGCGGTGTAAAGGTGGAGCTTTGGGTCACGGCGATGAATTTGTTGAGGTTATGAAGCAAAGATTTCAGTACAACACCACCGATGGTGCCTCGCTGGCAAAATTGAGACACATTCAGGAAGTGAATTCGGACGATAACGAATACGCACTCCTTCAAGTATGCGATGTACTGCTTGGTGCAACATTAAACGGGGTCTTGAAATTGGCGAAAGGTCCGCGAATGGCGCGGAAAGATCGCGTGACCGCAAAAATGAAAGAAATTCTTGATTTGCCGAGCCTTGAAAAAGACTATTGGCAAACACTGACCAGACTCTCCATGAAGGAATACAAGCAAGGAATTTCAAAGGAAGACTATACAAAAGGCACTCACTACAAATACCGGCTGTGGTTTTGGAAGCCTAACAAATAGAAAAGGCCCAGAGATGCGGTTTCGCAGGTCTCAGTCCGTACCGAAGTACCCCCAAGATCTCCACCGCATTCGGAGCCACTACAATTAGATACCCTGCTAAAGTATGGCGTCAATAGTCTTAACGAACTAATTTGCATGTAATACAAACACAAGAAGATAGCCTGTGCAAATACATGGCTCTCTACGGCACTTGGTGTTTTTCAGCTATTTTCTGGGGGGTCGTGCTCCTTCCGTAGCGCTGAATCCTGTCTTCAGAAAACACAAATGCGAATTACCAGTAAGGTCGATAAACAACAGGAAACACAAGAGTTAGCTGCCTATGCCAGGCACTCTCGACCTTGAGTAAATGCCACCGTTCCGCTATACTTACAGAGTAGTTTTTCGCTGTACGGTACCTCTGTACGGCTCCCCCCGAATCGTTCGGGGGCGTCGGCCGGGCGGTTTTTTCTTCCCGCTCGGAAAAAATAAGTCTTCGCCACGTTCCGCCGTGCGGAACGGGATGGAGCATGGAACCCTACGAGTTCTGGCCGCTTGCGGCCGGAATCAAAGGGCAGGCGACGTAGAGAGCGGTCCGCTGGACACGCCTTCCCTTGCAGTTCGCGATCGATTCCTCGTAGGAATTTTCCATCATGAATTTTTTGCTGTTCGTTCGCCAGGAGAACACATGGCCGAGAAAGAAACCGTAACCGGAAAAGCCCCGGGCCACCAGTACGACGCGAAATCCATCAAAGTTCTTGCCGGCCTCGAAGCCGTCCGCCTGCGCCCCGCCATGTACATCGGCTCCACCGGCGAGATGGGCCTGCACCACCTGGTCTGGGAAGTGGTGGACAACTCCGTCGACGAAGCCATGGCCGGCTACGCCGACGAAATCAACGTCACCGTGCACGCCGACAACTCCGTCACCGTCGTTGACAACGGCCGAGGCATTCCCGTGGACATGCACGCCACGGAAAAGCGCCCCGCCGCCGAAGTCGTCCTCACCGTGCTGCACGCCGGCGGCAAGTTCGACAGCGACACTTATAAAGTTTCCGGCGGCCTCCACGGCGTCGGCGTCTCCGTGGTCAACGCCCTGGCCGACCACTTGGAACTGGAAATCTCCCGCGACGGCGCCGTCTGGGAACAGTCCTACGAAAAAGGCAAGCCCACCACCAAACTGAAGCAGACTGGCAAAACCCGCAAAACCGGAACGAAAATCACTTTCCACCCCGACCCTTCGATCTTCGATAAATCCGTCTACAGCTTTGACACTCTCTCGCAGCGCCTGCGCGAACTGGCCTTCCTCAACAAGGGCCTGAAAATCACCCTCGCCGACGAGCGCAGCGAAAAAACCGCCGAGTTTCGCTTCACCGGAGGCATCGGCGAATTCGTCAAACACCTCAATCGCGGAAAGACCACCCTCCACGATTCTCCCATCTACATCGAAGGCAAGCGCGGCACCGTCGAAATCGAAATCGCCCTGCAGTACAACGACACCTACGGCGAAAACGTCTTCGCCTTCGCCAACACCATCAACACCGTCGACGGCGGCACGCACCTCTCCGGCTTCCGCTCTTCGCTCACCCGCACCATCAACAATTTCGCCTCGGCCGCCGGCATGCTCAAGGAGCAGAAGGACGAAGTCACCATCACCGGCGACGACGTCCGCGAAGGCCTGGTGGCCGTGGTCAGCGTGCGCCTGCCCCAGCCGCAATTCGAAGGGCAGACCAAGGGCAAGCTCAATAGCGACATCAAGGGCGACGTCGAGCAACTGGTCAACGAAAAACTCGGCGACTGGTTCGAAAAGCATTCCACCGTGGCCCGCCGCATCATCGGCAAGTGCATTGAAGCCGCCCGTGCCCGCGACGCCGCCCGCAAGGCCCGCGATCTCACCCGCCGCAAGTCCGCCATGGATTCCAGCGGCCTGCCCGGCAAGCTGGCCGACTGCCAGGAGCGCGATCCCGCCCATTGCGAACTCTTCGTCGTCGAGGGAGAATCCGCAGGCGGCTCCGCCAAGATGGGCCGCGACAGAAAATTCCAGGCCATCCTTCCGCTCAAGGGCAAAATCCTCAACGTCGAAAAAGCCCGCTACGACAAGATGCTCGGCCACGAGGAAATCCGCTGCATCATCACCGCCCTGGGCACCGGCATCGGCAAGGACGATTTCGACGCCGGCAAACTGCGCTACCACAAAATTATTCTCATGACCGACGCCGACGTGGACGGCAGCCACATCCGCACCCTCTTGCTCACCTTCTTCTTCCGCCACATGAAGGAGCTCATCGAACGCGGCCACGTCTATATCGCCCAGCCGCCGCTCTATCGCGTCAAGCGCGGCAAAACCGAAAAATACATTCGCGACGAGCGCGATTTCGCCCGCGAACTCATGAAGCGCGCCACCGAAGACCACGTCGTCAAAGCCAAGGAAGGCGTGAACCTGGAAGGCCCGCGCCTCACCTCCTTCCTCTTGAACGTGCAGGAGTACGAAGCCGCCGCCTTGAAACTCGGCCGCCGCCTGCGCGAACACGGCCTCGTCGAACTCCTCGCCGAAAGCGGCCTCGAGAAAAAGACCGACTTCGAGGACAAAAAAGGCCTGGAAAAACTCCTCAAGCAGGTCGAGAAATCCAAACTCAAACTCGAAGGCAAAATCATCTTCGACGAAGAGCACAGCCTCTACGAAATCCAGTTTGGCCCCCCGCACAGCCAGAAAATCAACTGGGCCGTGGCCTCCACCGCCGAATACAAGCGCCTGCGCGCCCTCGCCAAGCAGATCGAGGAGTTCAACCACCCGCCCTTCACCGTGACCCGCAACGGCGACAAGGTCACCAAGGAAAAAGCCACCGACGTGCTCGACTACGTTGTCGAAGACGCCAAAAAAGATTTCACCATCACCCGCTTCAAGGGCCTGGGCGAAATGAACGCCGAACAGCTCTGGGACACCACCATGAACGCCGACACGCGCACCCTGCTCCAGGTCAAGCTGGAAGACGCCGTCGCCGCCGAGGATATTTTCACCACGCTCATGGGCGAAAACGTCGAAGCGCGCCGCAAATTCATCGAGGAAAATGCCCTCGAAGTCGTCAACCTGGATATTTAGGCGGGGGCGGAGCGGAGAAATGCTTTATCAGTTGGGCTGGACAACCGAACCGGGTCTGCGCGGATTGAGCTGCAGCGAATTCCGCGCCACGCCCACCACCGCGCCGGACGATCAGGTCGGCGTGGCGGTTGAATTTGCAGGAGAAGCGGAACTCGCCGCGTTTTTGCGGCACTTGGAAAATGAATTCGCCGCGCGCCGCTTCACCAACGCCGCCGATGCCTTCGACACCGTCAAGGCGTATGTGGTCGAGCATGCGGGAAAGTTGCAGGGGACGGGGATTATAAACAAGGCTAGAGACATTTCCGTGCGGGTCCTCAGTCTCACCCCGGAAACTCTCTTGCAATCCAAGAATGAGGAGTATGCCTATTGGCAAAGCCGGCCGCCGATCGAGCGGCTGGTGGCCATGCAAGAGCTTAGCTTTGCTTTCTTTGAGGAGCGCGGCAATGACGCTGAAATTAGACGACAATTTTTGCGATCTCCTGGCTGCCTTGCAAGCTCGTAATGTCCGGTATCTCATCATCGGAGGGTGGGCAGTCAGCGTTCACGCCCAGCCGCGCGCGACGATGGATTTGGACATCTTTGTAAGCGCGGAAGAGGGGAATTTAGAATCGCTGTTTGAATCGCTCCTCCGGTTCGGAGCGCCGCTGGAAAATATGGACAGGAGCCATTTTCTGCAACCGGGTACTTTTTTTCGAATGGGAGCGCCCCCCTGTCAGGTGGATATTTTCCGGGAAATTCCCGGTGTGCGCTTCGAGGCCTGCTGGCCAAATCGCGTCGAGGTGCCGCTGGCTGAAGTGCAAGCACTGACCGCGAAATTCATTTCCGCGGAGGATTTGATTGCCGCAAAAGTGGCCAGTGGCCGGGAGCAGGATTTGGCGGACGCTCAGGCTATTCGGCGGGCGCAGCAACAAAGGCCCAAACCGTAAGGCTTCGAGAAAAAAGCCGGGCGACAGTTGCGGTTAACGCAGGCAGTTTGTGAGATGGTGCCCGGCAGTAAAGTTTTGGATATTGTCCAGAATTGAGTTCTACGAGACGAGGAACAATGGCCGACGAAACAAACACATCGATACTCCTTCCCATCGACATCGAAGTCGAAATGCGCAAGTCGTACCTCGACTACGCCATGAGCGTCATCATCGCCCGCGCCCTCCCCGACGTGCGCGACGGCCTCAAGCCCGTCCAGCGCCGCATCCTCGTGGCCATGAACGACCTCGGCCTGGCCTCCAATCGCGGCTTCCGCAAATGCGCCAAGATCTGCGGCGACACCTCCGGCAACTATCACCCCCACGGCGAAGCCGTCATCTATCCCGCCATGGTCCGCCTCGCCCAGGACTTCAACCTTCGCTACATGCTCGTCGACGGCCAGGGAAATTTCGGCTCGGTCGACGGCGATCCCCCGGCCGCCATGCGGTACACCGAAGCCCGTCTCGCGAAAATCAGCGAAGACATTCTCGCCGACCTGGAAAAAGAGACCGTCGATTTCATTCCCAATTTCGACCAGACTCGCGAAGAGCCCGTCGTCCTCCCCTCGCGCATCCCCAATCTTCTCGTCAACGGCGCCAGCGGCATCGCCGTCGGCATGGCCACCAACATTCCCCCGCACAACCTGCGCGAGATCGTCGAAGCCGCCGTTCTGCTCGTCGAAAAGCCCGACGCCTCGCTCAAGGAAGTGATGAAGCTCGTTCCCGGCCCGGACTTTCCCACCGGCGCCTACATCGCCGGCCGCGAAGGCATCGAAGCCGCCTACAAAACCGGCCGCGGCAGCTTCATCATGCGCGCCAAAGCCGCCATCGAGGAAACCGGCAAGGACCGCGAAAGCATCGTCATCACCGAAATTCCCTATCAGGTCAATAAAGCCCGCCTGATCGAGCGCATCGCCGAACTCGTCCAGAGCAAAAAACTCGAAGGCATCTCCGACGTGCGCGACGAATCCTCCCGCGAAGGCATGCGCATCGTCGTCGAACTCAAGCGCGGCGAGGAATCCCAGCTCATCCTCAACAGCCTTTTCAAGCACACCCAGATGCAGGAATCCTTCGGCATGATCCTGCTCTCCATCGTCGCCGGCCAGCCCCGCGAACTCGGCCTGATCCCCATGATCAAGCTGTTCCTCGAGCACCGCGTGGACGTCATCCGCCGCCGCACCCTTTTCGAATTACGCAAGGCCGAACAGCGCCAGCACATTCTGCGCGGCTACCAGATCGCCCTCGACCACCTCGATAACGTCATCCGCATCATCCGCGGTTCCACGGGACGCGCCGAGGCCAAGGACAACCTCTTCAAGTATTTCACCAACGAGGCCGTCACCATCCTGGAGAAGGGCGCCGCCAAAAAACTCACCGGCATCATTCTCGACCGCAAAAAATACGGCCTCCCCGCCGATGCCGGCTTGAGCCTTCTGCAGATTGACGCCATTCTCGAACTGCAGCTGCACCGCCTCACTCAGCTCTCCATCGACGAAATTCTCAAGGAATTGAAGTCCATCAACGACCTCATCGACGAGCTGAAGGAAATTCTCTCCAGCGACAAGAAACTCAAGCAGGTCATCACCGGCGAACTGCGCGAAGTCCAGAAAGCCTACGGCGACGACCGCCGCACGCAGATCGTGGACAAGGTCGAGGAGATCAAGCTCGAAGACCTCATCGCCGACACCGACATGCTCATCACCGTCAGCCATGCCGGCTACATCAAGCGCACCCCGGTGGAAATCTACCGCCACCAGTCGCGCGGCGGCAAAGGCCGCATTGGCGCCAAGACCAAGGAAGAGGACTTTGTCGAACATCTCTTCATCGCCTCGGCCCACAGCTATATTCTCCTGTTCACCTCGAAGGGCCGCGTCTACTGGCAGAAAGTCTATGGACTGCCCGAAGCCGCCGCCGCCACGCGCGGCAAGGCCATCTCCAGCCTGGTGAAATTCCAGGAGGACGAAACCCTCACCGCGCTCGTCGCCGCTCGCAATCTCGAGGAGGAAGGCCAGTTCGTTTTCCTGGCCACCAAGGACGGCACCGTCAAGAAATCCGCCCTTTCCGAATTCTCCAATCCCCGCCCCAGCGGCATCATCGCCATCAATCTCGACCCCCAGAACGAACTCATCGGCGCCAAGCTCACCGACGGCAAAAAGATGATTTTCCTCGCCAGCCACGAGGGCCAGGCCATCCTCTTCCGCGAAACCGAAGTGCGCTCCATGGGCCGCAACGCCGGCGGCGTCAACGGCATGGATCTGGCCAAGGGCGATTACGTCGTCAGTATGGACGCCGTCCAGCCCGATTTCGAAATCATCAAGAAGGAACACAAAAAGACCTCGCAGAATCTCGAGGAACTCGAAAACGAGCACATCAAGGACTCCCTCACCACACTCATGCTCACCGTTTCCGAAAAGGGCTACGGCAAGCGCACGCCCCTCGCCGAATACCGCATCACCTCCCGCGGCGGCAAGGGCGTCGTCAACATGAAGACCACCGACCGCAACGGCTCCGTCGTCGGGACCCTCCAGGTTACCGAAGAGTCCGACGTCATGATCATCACCGCGCACGGCAAGGTCATCCGCGTGCACTCCAACGAAATCCGCGAAGCCGGCCGCTCCACCCAGGGCGTGCGCCTGCTGCGCCTCGATGACAAGGACGCCATCGCCGCCGCGGCCATGCTCCAGGAAGATCAGGAAGAAGAAAAGAAATAGCGACGCGGGAGATAATTCGCTAAAGTGTCTGCCGGATGCGGCGCCCCAGCGATGGCGCGCCGCTTCCGGCAGTTTTGTTTTCCTGATAGAAAAATGAGGCCCCAATGAGCCAAGAAGACATGGGCAGACTGCTCAGCGCGCTGCTCCCGTTCGCCCAGCAGAAATTAAATGAAAACGGCTCCTTTGCCCCCTTCGCCGGCACCGTCGACGCCCAGGGCCAGGTGCGCGGTTTCGCCCCCAAGCCCGAAGCCGAACACATGCCTCCGGGCGAAATGGTCGAACTGCTGGAGACCAGCCTGCGCGAATCCGCCCAGCGCGGCGAGTGCCGCGCCACCGCCGTCTGCTGCGACGTGCGCGTGGCCCGCGAATCCGAGGGAGAAAAGATCGAGGCCATCGCCCTCTCCATGGAATCCGCCGACGGAACCTCCCTCGAATGTTTTCTTCCCTATAAAAAACTGGAATCCGGCGAGTACGAATATGCCGACGTTTTCGGCGGGCCCGCTCCCGCTCGTATTTTCCCCGCCGCCGCTCCGCCCGCACACTCCGAATAGCCCCATTCCGCCGGGCTTTTCCCAGGGTTGACGCTTTGGGATAGCCCGCCTTGTCTCGCGGGGGGATTTCTCCTTCCCACTGGGTATAATTTACAGATGCCTACGAAGAAAAAAACCGTCAAGTCCGCCGCCAAACGCAAGAAACCGGCCCGCGCCAAGCGCCCCGCCGCTCCGCAATGGAAGCCATTCACCATCTCGCAGGATAGCGTCATGTTGCTGGTGATCCTGCACGCGCGCCCCGGCAAGGAAAAAGAACTGGAAAGGGAACTGCGCGCCCTGATCGTCCCCACCCGCCAGGAAGCGGGCTGCCTGCGCTACAGCCTCTACGGCGCCACCGACGGCGGCGAGCCCGGTACCTTTGTCTTCTACGAAGTCTGGCGCACCCGCGAAGACCACACGCTCCATACCCAGACCCCGCACTTCAAACGCTTCTCCGCGCGCAAGGATGAACTCGTCGAAGCCCGCGACTCCGCCTTCTGGAAGCAGCTGGCATAAGTCAGGACGGGACAATTATTCCGGCGCCGCCAGATAATACCCCGGCCGCGAGCGCACCGTAAGATTCGGCCGCCGCACGCGCACTTCAATCTCGTGATACCCGTATTCCCCGCTGCCCGTCGGCGAGTAACTGATGGCATACTGCGCGTGCAGCTCCCCGCCAATCTCATCAATCGCTTTCTCGATGGAAGCGTCGCGAAACGTGCGCACGTGCATCCCGCCGGTGGCCGTCGCGGCCACTTCCAGCGCGTGATCCTTCACCTCGTGCTGAATGTGCTGCACGATCCACGCCGCCAGCGCCAGCAGATCAATATTTCCCCCGTTGTATTGCGGATCGCTCGTCGGCGTCGGCACGGTCCCCGGCCGCGGCGGCAGCGGATACGTTCCCGGCGGCGCAATCGTGGGCGCCGTCGTGCGCGGCTCGGCCTGAAATTCCGCCCGCGTCGTGGAAAGCCCCACGCTGTAAATCGTCACGTTGGCCAGTTGCGCCTGCCGCAGCACTTCCCCCAGCGCCGCCGCGCTGCCCTTGTCCGCCGCTTCGGACACCACCACCAGCACGCGCCGCCTCGTCCCCGTCCCCGTGGCGCTCTCCGGACGGCTGGTCAGCATCTCCACGCCCGCGGCCATCGCGTCGTACAGCTTCGTGCCGGACGTCCCCTGCTTGATCTCCGCGATGGTTTTCTCGACCGCCGCAGCGTCCGAAGAAAATTCCAGCCGCTTCTCGATCGTATCGTTAAACGTCACCACCGCCGCTTCGCCCGATGGCCCCATCACCTGCTGCGTAAACAGAATCCCCGTCTTGCGCAGCTCCGGCATCATCGGCTCGATCCGCGAACTGGTCTCCAGCAGAATCACCACCGACAGCGGATCCCCTCCCAAATCAAAATGCGTGATGCGCTGCTCCACTCCGTTGTCGAAGATCCGGAACTCTTCCTGTGCAACGTTGTGCAGCATCTGCCCGCCCGCGTCGCGCACCGTCACCGGCGTCGTCACCAGCCGCACTTCCTTCTTGATCGTCGCCCCGCTATCCTTCGGCGCCTCCTGAATCACCACACCCGGCCGCGGCGGCAAGGGACCCGCGGGCACCTGCGCAAAAACACGGTTAGTCGTTGACAATAAAAGAGTTATAGTAAATAAAAGAACCACAGCGGCTGGTTTTAGACTTCGCATGAAGGGCTCCCCTATATCCAATTAGACGCACCCGCGTCCACAATCGTTGCTGTCCGCCCCGGCTCTTCCTAGAATGAAGGTCCGCGCAGTAAGCAGCAGGGGGAACAACAACATGCCCGCGAAGCAACGCAAACCGAAACCGACGCACGCACCTCCGGCCCCGCACGAGGACCAGCATTTTCTGGACAGCACGCCCGCCCGCCCCATCCGCATTCTCGGCGAGTATCTCCATCCCCTCGTCCAGCTCAAGAAGGAAGGCATCGGCGACACCATCGTCATGTTCGGCTCCGCGCGCATCGAATCCCATGAAACCGCCCAGGGCCGCATGACCCGCCTGAAAAAAATCCGCGCCGCCAAACTCTCCGCCCCCGCCCGCGCCGCGCACCGCGCCGAATTGCGCCACGCCAAAAGCGCCCTGGAAATGTCCCGCTATTACGAGGAAGCGCGCCAGCTCTCCCACAAAATCACCACCTGGTCGCTCACCCTCGGCCCCCGCCCCCGCCGCTTCGTCATCTGCTCCGGCGGCGGCCCCGGCATCATGGAAGCCGCCAACCGCGGCGCCATCGAAGCCGGCGGCAAGAGCATGGGCCTCTCCATCGAACTGCCCCACGAGCAGTTCTCCAACGGCTACATCAGCCCCGAGCTGAGCTTCAATTTCCATTATTTCTTCATGCGCAAGCTGTGGTTCGCGCAGATCGCCAAGGCCCTCATCGTCTTCCCCGGCGGCTTCGGCACCATGGACGAACTCTGGGAAATGCTCACCCTGCTCCAGACCGGAAAACTTCCCCGCCACAACATGGTCCTCATCTACGGCCGCAAATACTGGAATGAAGTGATGAACTGGAAGGCCCTCGAGCGCTGGGGCATGATTCGCGAGGAGGAATACAAACTCCTCCAGTTCGCCGACACCGTCGACGAAGCCTTCGACAAAGTCCGCGCCTGCCTCGAAAAATATCACATGCACCTGGAATCCTTCCTCCAGGCCTACTGACGCGTAAGACCAACTTGCGTAGGGGCACGGCATGCCGTGCCCCTACGCACGACCACCCGCGCTGCAGGGCGAGTCCCTGATAAATTTCTATTTCCCAAAAAATCCGCAACTTTCCCGCGCCCCCCGTGTTTTACGAAGCAGGCGTTCCCCCGGTTCCATCACGGGCGCAATCGCCAGGGAGGAAACAATGACGGCATCCGGCATTTTCAACGCAAAACTCTTTGGGAAAACCTTTGCGGCCGCGGCGATTCTCTCCGGCTTTCTCCTGTTCGCCGCAGCCCCCGGCGCCTCCGCCCACGGCTCGGGAAAATGCCGCAGGAAAATCGCCCGCGCCGAATGGAAACTCGATGAAGCCATCGAGCATCACGGCTTCTACAGCCGCCAGGCCGAACACCAGCGCCACGAACTCCGCGAAGCCCAGGACCGCTGCCGCTACGAATCCTCCTGCAGCGGCCGCCGCTTCCGCGATTTCGACCGCGATCGCGACGGGGATCACGACCGCGACTGATGCACCGCTCTTCGCCGCAATAAAAAATCGGGCGCCCCGCCATTTTCAGCGAGACGCCCGATTTTCTTCTCAATCATTTTTTCTCGAACGCTTAGACCGAATTTCAAACTTGCAGGGATGCTCGCACCGCTCCCTCTCTGCACGAGTTACCAGTCACTTCCGCCCCTAGTGCGCCGCCCCGGCCAGTTCTTCGGAGAACACCGCTTCAAATCTCCGCGCCTCTTCCTGGTCGTGCAGCATCACCACCGGCGCAATCCGCACATACGTGCGGCACGCTCCGCACTGCACCACTTCGCCCTGCTCGTCCTGCAAAAATCCGTCCACAAAGTGGTACAGCACCCGCTCACGCCGCGCCGTGCGCATTCCCTTCGCCGCGCAATTCGGGCAGGCAAACTCAATTTTATCTTCCTGGGGATCGCGGTTCAGCGCCGCCCATCCTGTGCGGCGAACTCCCACCGCCTCTTTATATTGCCGGCTCATAAAACTGTTTCTCCTTCCAACCACTCCACCCAATGAGATGCACCCCGCCCAAAACCGGGTACATCGATTTTAAGTGCTTTTATATTAACTATATACGGACTACCGCCAGCCAAAAACACACCCCGCAAATTGTTACGCCCTCCCGGGGAACTTGTCACCTCTCCCGGTGTCCAATGGAATGAGGACGCGCGCACCCTCACTACCCTGCGGACGCCGAGCCGGTCTCCGGGAGCCAAAGCTCTCCCGGGGACCGGCGACGCAAACCACCCGCCGCTCGCAGGCAACTCGTGTGGAGGTGTGAGATGAACGTTTCCGTTTCCGAAAATCACAACCAGCGCAACATCCCGGGTTCCCTGAGCGGCTGCCTGATGGAGGGCGATCCCGCCGAACGCGCCCGCGCCAGCCGCCTGCGCCGCAAATCCATCGCCCTTTCCATTCTTTTGCAGGCCGCCGTCGTCGGCCTCGTCATTTTGATCCCGCTGATCTGGGCAGGCGAACGCATCGCCTTCGCCGGTTCTCCTCCTCCTCCGATTTACATCGTAAGCGCCGGAATTCACCGCCCGCCGGACAATGCTCGTCCTCCTCATCCGGACCAGCATCATTTCTGCGCGCTGTGCCCGCCAATCACCATTCGCCCGCTGCGAACATCTCCGGACCGTTCGTCTGGCCAGAATGAAAACGCAGATCGGGATCCGTTTCCCGGTGACGGCACCGGCGTTCCCTCCATTGATGGCGTCATTCCGCTCTCAGGCAATTCCGGCCCGGTTCCTCTGCGTCCGCGTTCGCAACCGCCCACGCGCATCAGTGAGCCTCTCATCCAGGCCGCCATCGTCAACCGCGTCGAGCCGCGCTATCCCGCGCTCGCTCGCCAGATGCGCCGCTCCGGCCACGTCGAACTCCACGCCATCATCGCCACCGACGGCTCCATCCAGTCCCTCGCGGTCATTTCCGGCGACCCGCTCTTCTACGCCTCCGCGCTCGATGCCGTCCGCCAATGGCGCTACCGCCCCACCATCCTCAACGGCCTCCCCGTCGAGGTGGACACCACCATCAGCGTGACTTACCGCCTGCAATAGCACAACGCCCCGCCGGGGCTTGCCGGTTGCCCAGGCGCAGCAAGCCGCCGCCTCCTTTGAAAAAAAGAGAAGCGATGTCCCTGAATTGTGTGGGAAAAAATTTCAGTCGATCCGAAACCGCATCCGTTCAATCGGTCGCGCCCGCAGCCGCCCCGCCTCATTGCGCGGCCCT
>Ga0315281_10009449_pt1 | contig 13528 bp, 13 predicted proteins | sample YL17G07_0_MG_FD_204540 | JGI IMG/M metagenome (GOLD analysis project Ga0315281, IMG submission 204540) | Sediment microbial communities from Yellowstone Lake, YNP, Wyoming, USA - YL17G07_0 | ecosystem: Environmental > Aquatic > Freshwater > Lake > Sediment | place: USA: Wyoming | collected...
CCCTGCCCTGCGATCGAAGGCAAACGCCGAAACGTTTTTTATTCTCCGTGAAAAACGCATTGTCGATTCCCGGCGAGCAATGCAAATCGATATTGCCGAATCCCGAAGCAACGGCGGTCCGCAGTGTCCTCTCCACCAGCCGGGCATGCAGCTCCGCCGCGCCCTTCCTGCCCAGCAGCGGCACGAGGCGAGACTTCACGCGCCCGGGCACGGGTGCCCGCGCGAAGACGATGAGCGCCGGCTCAGGCCTTGCTGGCGTAGCGCCGCGCAAGTTCGTCCGGGGCCGCACCGAGGAAATACGCAAGGCGCAGCCGCCACATGAGGAGCACCGTGCGCAATATGCCGCGCTGTTCCCAGCGCCGGCCCGAGGTCATCGCCTTCTCGCGCAGGCAGGCGGGCGGCGATTGCCGCTTCATGGCCTTACTGAAAGCGACGTCCTCCATCAGCGCGATCTCCGGAAAGCCGGGAAATGCGTCGCGGCGCACGAAAATTGCCTGGTCGCCGGTGGCGACGCCGGTAAGGCGCGAACGCAGGTTCATGGCGAACCCCACCATGCGCAACAGCGGATGGGCAGCGTCGATCCGGACATCGAATCTCCCCCACACATGCTTCTCCAACGAATGAAAAATCAGCGCATCGGCACCCTCGGGCAGGCGCGTGTCGGCGTGCAGGAACAGCAGCGCGTCCCCGCTAGCAGCGGCGGCACCGGCGTTCATCTGGCGCGCGCGCCCGCGCGGTGCCTGGAGCACCCGGTCCGCGAGCGGCGCCGCGAGCTCGCGGCTGCCATCGTCGCTGCCCCCGTCCGCCATGATTACCTCGTGTCCGCGTGCGCGCAGCGGCGCCAGCGTTTCGAGCGCGCGCACGATTCCGCCCGACTCATTCAGCACCGGAAGGATGATCGACAGCCTCATTTGCGGACGTCGTTCAGCGTCCAGTCGTAGTCCAGGTGCGAGATCGGGGCCTTGCTCTCGGCAACCAACTTCTGCTGCGCGGGGTCGTCCGAGAACAGCTTGGCGTAGGTGGCGAAGAACTGCTCACGCGATTGAATGCCCCGGTAGCCGCTGGTCCAGTCCTCCTTGAACCACTTGAATATCTCGGAGACTTCGAGCCGGCCGTTCGCGAAGCGGTTGCGCGACCTGTCCGACAGGAAGCGCCGCGTCTGTTCCTCGAGTTGCGCTTCCAGGCGCTCGGCGATGAAGGCCTCCTCGCGCAGCATCGGGCAGCCGATCGACGCGCAGTTGACCGCGAAGTGCACGCGCGGCTCGTTGTAGGCGCCGGGCTTGCGCAGCATCTCGTGCTCGACCTGGTCGAGATAGGAATCCCGGCCGAGAAGCTTGAAGAATTTCTTCTTCCAGCGGTTGCTGAACAGGTCGCTGCCGATGTCCTTGATGGATTTCACCGGGTAGTTGGCGAGAATCAACTCTACTGTGAAAGCATTGTAGGCGTTGATCAGGAACGCCATCTGCTGCGCTTTGCTCCAGCCCTTGAATTCGGCATCGGCCACGCCGGAGAGTGAATCGAGGTAGCCCTTGAGCGCGGCACGGTCCCTGGCGAACTCGGCGTAGCGGACCTGCGACGCATTGCCGCCGGTGACGGGCACCACGTGCTTTTTCACCAGCGTCTCCCAGGCCTTGTGCGCATGGTCGAAGCCCTGGGCAAGAACCGATGTCGAGAAAAAAGCCAATGCCAGGAACAGCCTGGTCATCCCCGCCTCCATGCGTGAAACTTCTCCACCTGCCGCAACAAGCCCTGCGGCGCATGGGCCTTCTTCCAGACCCCGGCGGCGTACTTGTTTGCTTCTGCGAGCGTCGGGTAGATATGGATGGTGCCGAGGATCCTGTTCAACCCCAAACCGTGGCGCATCGCGGCGACGAACTCCGCGATCAGGTCGCCGGCATGCTCGCCGGCGATGGTGACGCCGAGGATCCGGTCCTTGCCCGGCACGGTGAGCACTTTGACAACCCCGTGCGCCGTCTCGTCCGCGATCGCGCGGTCAAGTTCGTCGATGCCGTACACCGAGACTTCGTAGGCGATGCCCTTCTCCTTCGCCTCGGTTTCGTTGAGGCCGACGCGCGCGACCTCCGGATCGGTGAAGGTCGCCCAAGGGATCACCGAGTAGTCGGCGCGGAATTTCCTGAAGGTTCCGAACAAAGCGTTCACCGCGGCATACCACGCCTGGTGCGCCGCGGTGTGGGTGAACTGGAACGGCCCCGCGACATCGCCGCAGGCGTAGATATTCGGGTAGAGCGTCTGCAGGAACTCGTTGGTTTCAACGGTGCGGGCTTTGGTGGTCGGAATGCCGAGTTCCTCGAGCCCGTAGCCCTTGGTGTTGGCAATGCGCCCCACGGCACACAGCACCTCGTCGAATTCGATGCGTACATCCTGCCCCTGGTGCTCGCAGATCAGCACCTTCTGGCCGCTTTCGACGCGGAATTCCTTCGCCTTGTGGTTGACGCGAACGTCCACGCCCTCGGCGATGAATTTTTTCATCACCATCGCGGAAATTTCCGGGTCCTCGCGGATCAGGACGCGCGGCAGCATCTCGACCTGGGTCACCTTGGAGCCCAGGCGCGCGAACGCCTGCGTCAGTTCCGAGCCGATAGGCCCGCCGCCCAAGACCACCAAGCGCGCCGGGAGCTTGCGGATATCCCAGATGTTGTCGGAGGTCAGGCAGCCCATTTCCGCCAGACCCGGGATCGGCGGCACGAACGGCCGCGCGCCCGCGGCAATTGCGATGGCTCGGGTCGTAAGGGTCTGCTTCTTTCCATCCGCGCCCGTTACTTCAACCACCCATGGCGAAACGATCTTCGCCTCTCCTTGAACGCACTCCACGCCGAGTCCGGCATAGCGTTCCGCGGAATCGTGCGGCTCGATGGTCTTCACGACGCGCTGCACGCGCTCCATGATGTCGGCGAAATCGAATTCAATGCTGGCCGACTTGATGCCGAGCTCCTGCGATTTTCTCGCCTGCGCGACAAACTTGGCCGATCGAATCAGCGCCTTGGACGGCACGCAGCCGGTGTTGAGGCAATCGCCGCCCATCTTGTGCTTTTCGACGAGGGTCACTTTCGCCTTCACCGCGGCCCCGATCAGCGCGGTAACCAGCCCGGCCGATCCCGCGCCGATGACCACCAGGTTGCGCTCGAACTTCGCGGGCCGGGTCCAGCGCGCGTAGACCCGCCGCGCCTTCACCGCATTCACGATCCGCGCGGCGAGCAGAGGGAACAATCCGAGCAACACGAACGCGCCGATGAGGCCGGGCGACAGGATCCCGGAGAGCGACTGGATCGCCGCCAGCTGCGTGCCCGCGTTCACGTAGACGACGGTGCCCGCGAACATGCCGAGCTGGCTCACCCAGTAAAAGGTCCGGGCGCGGATCGGCGTCAGGCCCATCGCCAGGTTAATGACGAAAAACGGCACGGCGGGGATCAGGCGCAGCGTGAACAGGTACAGAGCGCCTTCCTTCTCGACGCCGGCGTTGAGGGCGCCCAACTGCCGGCCGAAACGCTTCTGCACCCAGTCGCGCAGCAGAAAGCGCGAGACGAGGAACGCCAGGGTGGCGCCGATCGAGGATGCAAAGGACACCAGCAGTGTGCCCCAGAGCAGGCCGAAGATGGCGCCCGCCACCAGCGTCATCACCGCCGCGCCGGGCAGCGACAGCCCCGTCACGGCGACATAGGCGGCGAAGAACGCGATCGCGGTAGACATCGGGTTGCGCTCGTAAAGCGCCTGGATCGCGGTCTGCTGCGACTTGATGCTCTCGAAGGTGAGGTACTTGTTGCCGCCGAACGCGAAGAACGCGACGACCAGCGCAGCGAGAGCGGCAGCGGCGACGAGCCTGGAACCCTTCACGTCATGGACCTTTCAGTTGCCCGTTCGTCGCAACGGGCGCCCGGAGATTACAGCAGGTTGGTTGCGCGGTGCGACTGCTCGTCCATGAGCTGCAGCAGCCGGCCGCTGGTCGAGCGCAGCCGCTGCGAGAGCATCAGCACCAGCTCCATCAGGATCTTGGCGCCCAGCATCGGTTGTTCGACGATGATGCGGGCGAGGTTCTCGCGGTCCAGCACCGCGAACACGGTCGGCTCGGCGGCGATGCAGGTGGCGAAGCGCGGTTCGCCGTCGATCATCGACATCTCGCCCAGCGTCTTGCCCGCTTCCACCACCGCGATCAGCTGCGAGGTCTTCCAGCGGTCGCGCTTGTGCACCTCGACCCTGCCCTCGATCAGCATCATCATGAAGTCGCCGCCCTCGCCTTCCCGAATGATTTCGGTGCCGAGCGGCGCCTGGTAGACATCCATGAAGTGCGCCAGCAGGCGCACCTCGGCAGGCGAAAAGTTCTCCAGCAGATCGCACTTCGGAATCAGCGCGTGGATCTGCGGCGAGAACTTGGTCGCATCCCCGAGGTGCTCGAGGTGGGACAGGTGCGCGGGTCGTTCGGCCATGGGTGCTTGGGGCGATTCTAGCCGATCAACCACAGCACGGTCGCAATCCAGCCCGCGACCGAGGCCGCGAGCACCGGGTCGCGCAGCAGTTCGTCGGCCGGATCGCCCCCGCCGCCGCGCAAGCGCAGGCGGTAAAGGTAGCGAACGGTGCCGAGCAGCACCCAGGGCAGCGTCAGGGCGAGGCTGCCGGTGCCGTGCCGCAGCGCAGTTTCCGCGGCGAGCGTGTACCAGGCGTAGGCCGCGACCATTCCCGCGGCGCACAGCGCGATCGCCTTGTCCAGGAACCCGATCGAGTAGTCCTCCAGCACCGGCCGGTGCCGGCCCGCGCCCTCCTCCAGCCGGCCGATCTCGGCGCGCCGCTTGGCGAAGCCGAGGAACAGGGTCAGCAGGAAGCCGCAGGCGAGCAGCCACTTCGAGGGCTCGATGCCGATGCCCAGCGTCCCGGCCAGCAGGCGCAACATGAAGCCGGCGGCGATGGCGACCACGTCGAGTACCGGCACCCGCTTCAACCCAAGCGTATAGGCCGTGCTCAGGACCAGATACGCGGCGACGATCGCGCCGACCATCCACCCGGTCCACACGGCAAGCGACAGCGCCGCTGCCCCGGTGAGCGCGGATAACGTTACCGCCTCTTCCGGCGACACCGCTGCACGCGCGACCGGCCGGCCACGCTTGTCCGGGTGATCGCGGTCCTGTGCCACATCGCGCGCGTCGTTGAAGGCGTACACCGCGCCCGAGGCGAGGCAGAATGCTGCGGTGGCCGACAGCGCGGCCTGAAGCATGGACGGCTCGCGGTAGGCGTGGCCGAATATCAGACCGACGAGCACGAACGCGTTCTTGAGCCACTGCCACGGGCGCAGCAATTCGAGTAACGCGAACGCACGCCTCATCCCGGGAAGTAGCGCTCGAAGAAATAGCAGCGCCCGGCCGGCAGCCCCTCGGGTATCCGGTAGTAGCGCTCGCGCACGTCCGCCAGCACGCCGGCGCGGTAGGCCTCGTAGTTGAAGCCGCGGCCGATGACCGCGTGATAGGTGCCGCCGCTGAGCGGGATTCTCCTCATTTCGATCGCGCGAAAATACGGCTGGTAGTCCTGCACCAGAGGCGGCTCCCGCCGCAGCACCAGGAGGTCCTTCCCGGCGTAGGTGCGCCAATCCGTGTCGATGTCGCTCTGCCGCGCATGCGAGGTGCCCCTGCCGAACACCGGCACCGGGCGCCGCGCGTGATACGCAAGCAGCGCGGCCGAGGCGTAGCTGTCCGCCGCGAGCGCCGTGCCCTGCAGATCGGGCGCCGTCGCCGCCATCAGTTCGGCCATCCGCCCGGGAAACACCAGCCGAGGGTATAACCGCGACGACTGCCAAGTTTCCAGCGGCAGCGACGCGACGACGGCAATCGGAACCACGTGCAGCACCGCCAGTCCGGCCAGAATTTTTACGCTGAGGATCAACTGGCGCCGCCCCAGAGCAAGCGCCACACTGAGCACCAGCGCCGGGACGAACGACAGCAGCCAGTGCAGGCCGATCCGCTTCACCGGGCTAAGCGCGGCAAAAACAACGAGAGGAACCAGCCACGAAAGCAGCAGCGCGCGCTTGGCGGGATCCTCCCAGCCCAGGCGGCGGCGCTCCCGCCAGGCGTACCAGAGGAGCGGCGCGGCAAGATACGCGAGGGATACCACGTAGAGCGCCGGCGTCTTCCAGGAAAGCCCGGCATCGTCGTGCCGGTTGACCGCGTTGAACATCACATTGCACCAGCAGGCTTCGTAGTTCCAGTGGAGATTGAGCATCCCGAACGGCAGGCCGCCCAGGAACACGAAGATAAAGGCCTTGGGCTTTTTAGACGCTATGGCCCAGAGCAGATACGCAAGACCGATCAGGGCCGCCAAGTACTTCGACAGGAACGCGAGGCCAAGAAGAACTCCCGAAAACAGAAACAAACCATTCGAACCTTTCTGTGCTGCGCGCGCGAACACCAGCAGCGAAGCCACGGCAAACACCACCAGCGGCGTATCAGTGGTGACGAGCACGTTCCAGATGTTCATGGGCACCAGCAGAATCGCGAGTGCCGCCAGGTTCGAGGTTTCCTCGTCGCGCCCGAACCAGCCGCGCAGCGCGAGCCACGCGCCAAGCGCGGCGAACGGCGGCACCAGCACCGCGGGCAGGCGCAGCAGCCACGGCGCCTCCGAGATCGCAGTCAGCGGCGCCAGCATCCAGCCGACCATCGGCGGATGGTCGTAGTAGCCCAGCGCGGGCGCGCGGCCCCAGAGGATGAAATAGGCCTCGTCGGCGGTTATCGGGGCGAGCGCCGAAAGCCAGACGCGGAACACCAGCGTCGCGCAGAGCGCGAACAGCAACCACTTTCTGGAATCGGGCGCGATCAAAGGGCGGGCAGGGAACGCGCGAGGAGCAACAGGCCGGCGATCACCAGCACAGCGTACACCGCTTTCACGACCGCGGCGGCGGCTACGGCGGCGTGCAGCCGGTTGCCCAGCCAGACGCCGCCCAACACCCCAGGCAGCAGGAACAGCACGGTGGCGAACAGCCCGTCCTGCGACAACAACCCGGCGCCTGCAAAGAGCGCTATGCGTGCAGCGGAGGCGATCAGGATCATCGCCGCATTGGTCGCGCGCAGCGCCTCCTTGTCCCGGATCCGCCCCGCGTTGTAAATCGCGAACAGCACGCCTCCGGTGCCGAACAGCGCGGAGAGCGCGCCGCCAGCCAGGCCGATCGGCGCGCACCAGGCGCGCGCCAGCGACGGCGGAGCGCCGCGGCGCGTGAGACCGTAGCCCGCGTAGAGCAGCAGAAACGCGCCCAGCACCGCCAGCAGTTTGTGCTCCGCGACCTGGATCAGCAGCGTCAGGCCCGCCACCATGCCCGCCAGCACGAACGGTATCAGCCAGCTGATTTCGCGGTACTCGATGCGCCGCAGGAAACGCGCGCCGAACAGCCCGAAGGCCGACACATCGAGCAGCATCAGCATCGGCACCGCGAACTTGAGCGGGATCAGATGGGCGAGCACCGGCAGCGCGATCACGGTCGAACCGAACCCGGTCAAGCCGTACACCGCATAGGCGAAGACGACAACCAGCGCCGCCAGAGCCATCGCCTCGGGCGCCAGCGGCAGGGCGAAGCTCAGCGCTTGCCTTTCTTGCGGCGCGCCTTCACCGCTGCGGCAAGCAGATCGAGCATTTCGACCGAATCCTCCCAGCCGATGCACGGGTCGGTGATGCTCTGGCCGAACGCCAGCGGCTTGCCTGCAACGAGATCCTGCTTGCCCTCCACCAGGTGCGATTCCACCATGGCGCCGATGATGCAGCGCGAGCCGCCGGCGATCTGGGCGCCGACGTCGCGCGCCACGTCCATCTGGCGCTTGTACTCTTTGGAGGCGTTGGCGTGCGAGAAGTCGATCATCAGGCGGCGGGCGAGCTTCGCTTTCGCCAGCTCTTCGCAGGCCGCCTTGACGCTGGCCGCGCCGTAGTTCGGGGTCTTGCCGCCGCGCAGGATGATGTGGCAATCGTCGTTGCCGCGCGTTTCGACGATGGCAACCTGGCCGCTCTTGTGCACCGAGAGGAAGTGATGCTTCTGTTGCGCGGCGAGGATCGCATCGACGGCGATGCGCACGTTGCCGTCCGTGCCGTTCTTGAAGCCGACCGGCGCCGACAGGCCCGAGGAGAGCTCGCGGTGCACCTGCGACTCGGTGGTGCGCGCGCCGATCGCGCCCCAAGACACCAGGTCGCCGATGTACTGCGGCGAGATCACGTCGAGGAACTCGCAGCCCGCCGGTACGCCCGCCCTGTTGATGCGCACCAGCAGGTCGCGCGCGATCCGCAGGCCTTCGTTGATGCGGAAGCTGCCGTTGAGGTACGGATCGTTGATCAGCCCCTTCCAGCCCACCGTGGTGCGCGGCTTCTCGAAATACACGCGCATCACCACTTCAAGCTCGCCGTGATGTTTTTTCCTTTCCACGGACAGCTTTTCCGCATAGGCGACAGCGGCCACCGGGTCGTGGATCGAGCACGGCCCGATGATCACCAGCAGCCGGTCGGATTTCCCATGCACGATCTCGCGCAGGCGGCGACGCGTGTCGGAGATCAGCTTCTCGACCGGCGTGCCCTGAATCGGGAAGAAGCGGATCAGGTGCTCCGGCGGCGGCAGCGGAACGATGTTCTCGATGCGCTCGTCGTCGGTGAGCGAAGTCCTGTCCGCGGGGATGGGTCCAAGGAAGGAGTCGGTGGGCGTGGTCATGGTGGGTGGCCTCAGGTCAAAAAAAAACCGCCAGGCATTTCTGCGCCGGCGGCTTATTGGGAAGTTGGCGTGTATCTAGCCGGTCCCGTCCGCCAGCAGGCAGGGGAAGTAGAAGAAAAAGAAGAACCGGCGCGTCATGGCCTTGGATTCAAACACGAATCCCCCGTGCTTGTCCAACTCATTCTCGATTTGTATCTCTCGATTCGGCCAGGAGTTGTTGAAGCCACGAGGGCATCGGGCGAGATCCGGCTCACGCGTCCGCGCCGCTGCGCTCGGCAGGGACGAAGGGGATCAGAGCTTTCTCGTAGGCGAGCCGCTGCAACTCTGCCGGGGCCTGGCGGATGTCGATCATCAGGCCATTGACCCGCAGCATCCACACCAGAGGGTTATCGGCTTGCAGTGCGTAACCTGGGAAGGGTCATCGAGGAAATTGACCCGGCCGACCGCGTGGACGGCGGCGGCGGCCCACACGTTTTCCTTGCCCTTGAGCAGGGGCGATGGCCGTTTTCCGGCCAGGCTGCCGATCACCCGGTGGATCAGCACCCGGTATTCGTCGTTGAGTTGTTTTGCGCAGAAGGCATCCGCGAGCGCGGTGATGGCAGCGAACTTCTCTGCCATGGCGCGACGGATTCTCTCAGTGGGAGACATGGCGGCGGTCAGAACATGCCGTAGCCGTACGGGGCGTGTCCCTATCCGTCGCACGTTGAGCGCGTCAACGCGGGCTGATCACCTGCGCGCCGAATTCGCTTAAGGCGCGGTCGATGCTCATCAAGCGAAACCCCGTATGCTTTGCCTGCGCATACAGCAGACGGTCAAACGGGTCTCCATGCGTTTGGCGCAATTCGCACGAAAGTAGAATCGGTTCGATCGACAGGGCGAACATGCGAAATCCGTCGCGCAGCGCCTGCTCGACCACGCGCCGGGGTTGCAGATTGATCTTGCCCTTGCGCCATTTGAGCCCGATCTCCCAGACCGACGCTTCGGAAAATCCCACTACCTCGGCGCGCGCAATCGTCGTGCGGGCGCGCGCGCTCAATGCCGGCGCGTCGGTGAGCGCCCAGATCAGGCAATGTGTATCGAGCAGGAGTTTCATCGACCGAGCAAATCATCATCCGACATCGGCGCATGAAAATCCTTGGCGATCCTGACCGCCGCCCGTTTCAACCCGCCCAGGCGGACTCCGCTTTTCGACGCGGCAGCGGTCAAAGGCATCAGGCGCGCCAGCGGCTTGCCCGCGCGCGCGATGACCACTTCCTCGCCCGCGACCGCCTTGTCGAGCAGCGCGGAGAGGTTGGTTTTGGCGTCGTAGATATTGACCTGCATAGCGGCCTCCGGGAGATTCATCGATAATTAGCCAAATTATACAATTTCTGACCAACTCAAACAAATAGGAAAATCCGAGCCGCTTATTTCGGCCACGACACCATCTGGGTGCAACGGAACAGGGCGATCTTCCGCTCCGTGCCTTCGAGGGTCACCCCGCCATCCCAGACTTGGGTCGTGCGTCCGGTTGGCGGCGCGGCCGAAGCCGCAGGACGTAGCGTTCATGGCCCTTCGAATCTACACGATTGGCACTCAGGCCGGCGCACTGCCAATCCTGCAATTTGCTAGACACAGAGGGCCATGCTACGGTTTTCCCACAGTCGGCCGATTACAAGAACTATAAGGAGGTCGAAATGGCGGCAATTGCATCGCTTCCTGTCTCCTCGGCATCGATCCCGGTGGCGGGATTCAAGGATGTCTACGAAGTCACCGCGGTCGAAAAGGCCCTCCAGGAACTGCCGCAATCCGCCAACGAGGCGTTGCGTGCCCTGTACGAAAAGATGCTGCGTGTCGGCGGCCAGCGCTTCGCGGTCAAGCCCTCCGGACTGCCGGAGATGCAGGCGCTGTTCGAGGAACTGCCCAATTTTGGCGAGGTCCTGGAGCACATCCGCCGCCAGCTCGCGCTGTGCGTGGACTCGAACGACGACGTCGAGCTGCCGCCGATCCTGTTGTTGGGCGGCCCCGGCATCGGCAAGACCCACTTTGCGCGCCGCATCTCGCAGCTGCTCGGCACGGGCTACGGCTTCGTTCCGATGAGCTCGCTCACCGCGGGATGGGTTCTGTCGGGCGCCTCCTCGCAATGGAAGAACGCCAAACCAGGCAAGGTTTTCGAGACATTTCTCAACGGCGACTACGCCAACCCGGTGATGGTGGTGGACGAGCTGGACAAGGCGAGCGCCGACGGCCAGTACGATCCGCTGGGTGCGCTCTACGAACTGCTCGAGATGCAGACCGCCATGCGCTTCACGGACGAGTTCGCGGAAATCCCGATCGACGCCTCCGGCGCGGTGTGGTTCGCGACCGCGAACGATGCTTCGCGCATCCCGGAGCCGCTGCTCAACCGCATGAATGTCTACGAAATCGAGCCGCCGGACGCCAGTGGATCCGCACGCATCGCGCATTCCCTGTACCGCGAGATCCGCGAGTCCCACGACTGGGGCAGGCGCTTTCCGGAACTGCCCTCGGGCAGCGTGATCGAGAAGCTCTCCCTGCTCACGCCGCGCGAAATGCGGCGCGCGGTGCAGGCGGCCTTCGGCAACGCCAAAGTCCTGGGCCGGGACGATCTGCGGCCCGAGGACGTGGATATCCAGCGCGGCGGCCGGAAATCCAGGATCGGCTTCTAGTCTTTAATTCGCTGCTCGATCCAATCCTGGACCGATTGCAGCGCTGAAGGCAGTTTCGCAGGCTCGCTGCCGCCGGCCTGCGCCATGTCCGGGCGCCCGCCACCCTTGCCGCCGACCTGCTGCGCGACGAAGTTGACCAGCTCCCCGGCTTTGACTTTTCCGGTCAGATCCGCCGTGACGCCGGCGATCAGCGAGACTTTGCCCTCGCTTACCGCGCCAAGCACGATGGCCGCGCTCTTCAACTTGTCCTTCAGCTTGTCCATGGTCTCGCGCAGCGCCTTCACGTCCGCGCCCTCGAGCAAAGCGGCGAGCACCTTGATGCCCTTCACATCCACGGCCTGCCCCGCGAGATCGTCTCCCTGGCTGGAGGCGATCCTGGACTTCAGGCGCGCAAGCTCTTTCTCGAGAGCCTTCTTCTCCTCAAGAAGGCTGTTGACGGCCTTCTCGACCAATCCACCCTCGGCTCGGGTCCGAAGGTGTTTCGCAACCTCGTGGAACTCCTGCAGCTGGAGGTTGATCATCGCGAGCGCAGTTGCGCCCGATGTCGCTTCCACGCGGCGAATGCCCGCAGCCACGCCGCCCTCTGAATAGATCTTGAAAACGCCGATATCGCCGGTGCGTTCCACATGGGTGCCGCCGCAAAATTCGCGGGACGAGCCGATGTCGAGCACCCGGACCTCTTCGCCGTATTTTTCGCCGAACAGCATCATGGCTCCCGACTTCCTTGCCTCCTCGACGGGCAAGACCTGGGCTCGCGTGGAGGTGTTGCGCATGATCTCGCCGTTCACCAGCGACTCTACCTGGCGGATTTCCTGGTCGGTCATGGGCTTGTCGTGGGCGAAATCGAAGCGCGTCTTGCCCGCATCAACCAGCGAGCCCTTTTGCTGCACGTGCGGGCCCAGTACCTCGCGCAGCGCCTTGTGCATGAGGTGCGTGACCGAGTGATTGCGCATGGTGCCGCCGCGCAGCATGGTGTCGACGCGCGCCTCGACCTTGTCGCCAAGCTTGAGCACGCCGGTCTTGAGGGTGCCGTGATGGCCGAATACATCCGGCTGGATCTTCTGCGTGTCGGCGACCACGAAGGTGCCGGCGGATCCCACCAGCTCGCCCCGGTCGCCCACCTGTCCGCCCGACTCCGCGTAGAACGGCGTCTGCTCGAGCACCACCACGCCGGCCTCGCCTGTCTTGAGCTGCCCGGCTGGCGATCCGTCGCGGTACAGCGCGACCACCTTCGCGGGCACGATGAGGGTGTCGTAGCCGCGGAACTCGGTCTTGCCGCCCGAGTAATCGAGGCCCGCCGCGGAGGAGAATCTGCTGGCAGCGCGCGCGCGTTCGCGCTGCTGGCCCATCGCCGCTTCGAATCCCGCCAGATCCAGGCTCACGCCGCGCTCGCGGCAGATGTCGGCGGTCAGGTCCACCGGAAAGCCGAAAGTGTCGTAGAGCTTGAAGATGGTTTCGCCCTCGAGCAGCTTCTCGCCCGACGCAAGTGCGCCCTCCAGCAAGCCCATGCCGTGCTCCAGCGTCTCGGCGAAGCGCTCTTCCTCTTGCTTTAGAACCTGGATGACTTTTGTTTTTTCCCGGGTTAATTCTGGAAATGCCTGCCCCATGGAGCGGTCAAGATCGTCGACAATTCGAAAAAAGAAGGGCGACTTTTGTCCCAGTTTGTAGCCGTGGCGGATGGCGCGGCGGATGATCCGGCGCAGCACGTAGCCGCGGCCCTCGTTGCCCGGAATCACCCCGTCAACGATGAGGAAGCTGCAGGCGCGGATATGGTCCGCGATCACGTTGAGAGAGGGGTTCTTCAGCTCTTTTTGCTTCGTCTCCCGCCCCGCGGCCTTGATCAGGTCCTGGAACAGGTCGATCTCATAGTTCGAGTGCACGTGCTGCAGCACCGCGGCGACGCGCTCCAGACCCATGCCGGTATCCACCGAGGGCTTGGGCAGCGGATGCATCACACCCGCGTCGTCACGGTTGAATTGCATGAAGACGAGGTTCCAGATCTCGATGTAGCGGTCGCCGTCCGCATCCGGCGATCCGGGCGGGCCGCCGGGGATCCCCGGCCCGTGGTCGTAGAAGATTTCGCTGCAGGGGCCGCAGGGGCCGGTGTCGGCCATCTGCCAGAAATTGTCCGACTGGAATTTCGCGCCGCCGGGCTTGTCGCCGATTCGCACCACGCGCTCCT
>Ga0315281_10009451_pt1 | contig 13526 bp, 11 predicted proteins | sample YL17G07_0_MG_FD_204540 | JGI IMG/M metagenome (GOLD analysis project Ga0315281, IMG submission 204540) | Sediment microbial communities from Yellowstone Lake, YNP, Wyoming, USA - YL17G07_0 | ecosystem: Environmental > Aquatic > Freshwater > Lake > Sediment | place: USA: Wyoming | collected...
AACGCTGGGCCGGCCGGCTGTCCGGGCGGCCGCGCCAACTCCTCGTTCTAACCCGCCACTTCTTCAACCGCTTCTTCCAAAACGACGTCTTCACCTTCGAAGAGCAGATGAAGGAGAAGCTTTATGTCCTTTTGGCCATGGTCGCGCCGATGGGCTGGTTCATGTGCAGCGCGTTGTTCCTGCCGTATCTCTTCGCCCCCGACAACGGCGAGTCGTGGTCCGGAAAATTCGTCTTCGTCGCCTTTTTCATGACCCTTCTGGCGATCGCCGTCGTCCTGGAATGGGACGTCCTCTTTCTCGACCGCCGCGACGAATTGAACTTCGTCCCCCTGCCGATCCGCATGGGAACGATCTTCACAGCCAAGTTCCTGGCCTCGTTCGTCTTTGTCGCCTTCTTTTCAGCCGCGGTCAACGCCCTGTCGGTGGTGGCCGTGTCGATGTTCCTGACGCGCTGGATCGGCGGCGACTTGGATTCGCTCCTGCGTTACGGGCTGGCCCATATCGTCAGCACGACGGCCGCGTTCGTCTTCGTTTTCCTTTTCTTCGTTTTTCTAGAGTCGGTCCTGCTGGTCCTATTCAGGGGTTGGTTATTCCGGGCCATTTCCCTGGCGGTCCGGTTCGCCCTGGCTGTCGGCGGCATCATTGCCGTCTTCTTTCTGCTCAATCCGTCCTCTTTGCTCGCGACCCTGGCCGAACTTCATGAGGGCCGGATTACGGATTTGCTCTGGTTCCCGCCGATGTGGTTCACGTCCATCTATGAGATCATGATCGGCCGGGGGACGCCGCTCTATACGGCGGGGGCGAACATCGGTCTGGCCGCCATTTTTATTCTGGCCCTGGCATTTTTCGCCGGTCTAACCTTGAGCTATCGAACACACGTCCGGCAATCCCTCGAAGTCCGCACCCAGCGACGGCCGTTGGCGGCGGTTTTTCGTTTTTTGAGCTCGTTCTTCGACCGCATTGTCCTGCCGAATCCGACCCAGAGGGCGGTCTTTCATTTCACCAGCAAGACTCTCCGTCAAAGTCCCGCTCATAAAGTCCGCTTGGCGGGATATTTGGCGGTCACGCTCGGCTTCCTGTGGATCTTGCTTGGAACCCAGAAAGAAATCTTCCGCGCTCCGGCCGAAGCCGGCTTGAACATTTATGCGGCGCCGTTACTCCTGGCTTTTGCCCTTTTGCTCGGAATCCGCTCGGGAATGAACACCCCCTTCGCCGCCGAGGCCAATTGGGTATTCCGCATGACGGAGACCGAGATCCAGCGGCCCTATTTTCTGGCCTTGAAAAAGGCCGTTTTCTTTTTGATCCTGTTTCCGCTCTTCGCCGTTCTTTTCGCCGTCCACGCCTGGTTTTGGGGGGTGGGGCCGGCGGCGGTCCATGGCCTCTACGGGCTGGCTTGGGCACTTCTGGCCCGTGAGCTTCTCTTCTGGCGGTTTGCGCGCATCCCGTTTTCCTGCTTGGTTGTGCCCGGCAAGGCCCGGCTCTATTCCCGCTGGCTGCCTTATCTGCTCGGGGCGCTTCTCGCGTTTTCGGCGCTGTCGTCCCTGGAGCGGGCGTTGTGGCGGTCTTCGGGCGGATTTCCGATCTTCTTTGGCGCGATGGCCGTGGTCCTGTTCGGCTTGAATCTCGTCCAGCGATTTTTCGTTTACGAAAAACTGAAAATCGTCTACGAGGAAGAGCCCGAGCCGGTCATGATCACGCTTTGATTCCTTTTTTACTTTTTCGGTTTTATTGATTATACTCCCCCGAGATCGAGGTCCAATCGCTGTCATGAACTCGTCTAAATTTCTCGCGCGAGGAATCCCATGGCTTTACAATCGTTAGACTGGATCACTCTGAGCTTGTATTTTGCTCTGATCATCGGCGTCGCCTGGTGGGTCATCCGCAAACGAAAAGATACGGCGACCGATTATTTCCTGGCTGGCCGGAATCTCAGCTGGTGGATTATCGGCGCTTCGATCTTCGCCTCGAACATCGGCTCCGAACATATCGTCGGCCTGGCCGGAACGGGCGCCACGGACGGCGTGGCCATGGCCCATTACGAATTGCATGCCTGGTGCCTGCTCGTGCTGGCCTGGGTTTTCGTCCCGTTCTATGCCCGGTCCCTGGTCTTCACCATGCCGGAGTTTCTGGAACGGCGGTTCTCCGTCCATTCGCGCTACGTTCTGTCCATCGTCTCGCTGATCACGTTCGTCGTGACCAAAATCGCGGTCGGGATCTTCGCCGGCGGCGTCGTGTTTTCGACGCTGCTCCCCGAAGTCCATTTGAACCTGGGCGGCGTGCAGATCAACAGCTTTTGGCTAGGCTCGGTGATGGTCATCCTTCTTACAGGGCTCTATACCGTCCTGGGAGGGATGCGGGCGGTGGCTTACAACGACGCCGTCCAGGTCTTCGTCCTCATCGCCGGATCGATCACCCTGACGGTGTACGGCCTCATCAAGCTCGGCGGCCTGGGCCCCCTCAAAGCCCTCTGCGGCTCGGATATGTTCAACCTCTGGAAGCCGCTGATCCCGCACGGCGTCGCCTCGACGTGGGCGCCGGTGATGGTCAAAAACGCCGCCGGCGCGGTGGTCAAGCAAGCCTGGTATTTCAACGGCTACTATCCATGGCTGGGCATGCTGTTCTGCGCCCCGATCATCGGGCTGTGGTATTGGTGCACTGACCAATACATCGTCCAGAGGGCGCTGGGCGCTCCCAATGAAAAGACGGCGCGCCGCGGCAGCATCTTCGCCGGCGTCCTCAAGCTTCTGCCGGTCTACCTGTTCATCGTCCCCGGCATGATCGCCTTCGCTCTAGCCAAAAGCGGCAAGGTCCCGGGATTGGACGTCATGGTGAACGCCAGCGGAAACGCCATTCCCCACCAGGCGCAGGCCGCGTTCCCGCTGATGGTGAAATATCTCTTGCCTGTCGGATTGCGGGGCTTGGTGGTAGCCGGCCTGCTCTCCGCTCTGATGGGATCGCTGGCCGGCGTCTTCAACGCCTGTTCGACGCTGTTCACCGTCGACCTCTACAATAAATGGAAGCCGAAGGCGACCCAGCATCAGATCGTGCGGACCGGTCGCATCGCCACGAGCGTCATGGTCTTCATCGCCCTGGTGTGGATTCCCGTCATCCAGGGGGCGCGCGGATTGTACAATTACCTGCAATCGGTGCAGGGATATCTGGCGCCGCCCATCTTCGTCGTCTTTTTCTTCGGCGTGTTTTGGAAGCGGCTCAACGCCAAAGGCTGCCTCTGGGCCTTGATCGTCGGCTTCGCCCTCGGCTTGTTCCGTATGTTTGTGGATACGCCGGTCGCGCTGGGGCTGTTCGGGTACGCCGACGCGGCCAAGACCATCGCTAACGGATACGCCCACGGATCGTTCCTCTGGGTCATCAACAACATCTACTTCCAATATTTCAGCGTGCTCATCACGGTGATTTCGATCATTGTCATGATCGTGGTCAGCTATATGACCAAGGAACCCGATTACACTAAGATCCAGAGCCTGACCTTCGGCACGACGACGACCGAAGACCGCCGGCTCACCCGGGCCAGTTGGGACTGGCGCGAAATCGCGGGCTCGGCTTTCGTCCTGGCCTGCATCCTGGCCGCGTATCTCTACTTCACGGGCTGATCCGAGGCGCGGGATCCGCCGCGAACGGTTCTTTTCATGCTGGGGTTCGTAACCGGCCGCTTGGCTCAGCTGATGGAAGATTATGCGGCCCCGTATTCCGACGCGCCCGTCTTCAATGCCGGAGATATTGTCGCCTGCGGCAAGACCGATCCCGAATGGCCCGGTTGGATTTGGTGCGTAAGCGCGGACGGCCGGAGCGCCTGGGTTCCTGTGCGGATCATCGAACGGACCGATAATTCCCCCGCTGGCCGCATCCTCGAAAGCTATGAGGCGACGGGATTGACAGCGAAGGCGGGGGAGACGCTGGTCATTATGGCCATCGAAAGTGGTTGGGCCTTGGCCGAAAACGTGCCCGGCAGGCGCGGCTGGATTCCGGAGTCTTGCCTCGAATCGAGGATTTGCGTTTTTTAGGCGTTATTTCGCTTTCAGAATGTTCCTTGCCCGATCGAACATCTTTTCCCCGGTTTCAATAACGTCGTGCGCCCCGCGTTCGGAGAATTTAAGGCCGTAATCCGCTTCCTGGCGGAGATACATGGCGTGCTCGAATTCCTGGATCAGCGAGCGCTCGATTTTACCGGCGTATAATTCCCGGATCGCCACAAACAGCGCGTGGTGGCTTTTCTCGCGGAAGCCTTTATCGAAAAGAAGCGCTCTCGCGCTGTGAAATAGGGAATAATATCCTTGAATAGTCGCCCATTTGTACTTCTTCAGCGCCAGTGATTCCCGGGCGTCCTTCAGATCCCCCTTGGCCGCCGTAATCTCTTTTGCGACTATGGCGGAATCCGCCCCCATTTTCATGATCTTGCGTTCTTCGAGCAGCTTCTGGAACGCCGGGCTCAGGCCGTTTCCCATAGCGTGATTCCCCTATCGATCCTCTCGTAGAAAGGCCCGTCCTCTTTCCTCATCATCGAGAATTCATCCATGTCCACGATGATGGGCGCCATCGGCCTATCAGCCTTCCGATTGAATGAGCTCACTTTTTCCTTGGCGGATTTCTTGTCATCCGTCAGAATGAGAATGTCGATATCGCTTTCCGCACTGTCGGTACCTTCGGCGCAGCTTCCGAACAGTATGACCTTCCGGGCGGTTTTCTTAAGTCCTTCGACGAACGGCCGCAGAGCCCAGGCGTTCTCGGCGGCTTTCATCAGCTTGATGAAAGGATCGCCAGCGTTCAAGCGGTAGAAGACCATGCGGCCTTTTTCCGCTCTTATCAGAAGGGAAAGCTCTGCGAACTTGCGGAGAATCCGATTGGCTGAGCCCTTGCTGATTCCCGTAGCCCGCAGGACCTCGCGCTCGTGGAATTCCGCCGCCGGATGGGCGAAGAAATGCTCCAGCACAAGAAGTGCAGTCGGTGTGAAGAAGTTTAATATTTGGGGCATATGCTCAATATTTTATACCAATAGTATAAATAATTAATAGATTATTGTCAAGGCCTCTTGGAACTAGTGACCGAAGAGTTCGATCCTCTTGACGTTTGAAAGAAGGTGTCGCCGGATTCCCAAACGGCCCGCATTTTAATCTCGCCCAGGTCTTAATTCCTCAATACAATCTTGTGGATACATCCTGAGAATAAAGAATCGTTTTCCGCGTGGCGTTTTTTTTACGATCAACCCGCTACACCCAATTGCCGATTCGAGATTTCTATAATAGTATTCCTTAATGTTGCCGTTCTCATTGAGGAGCAGGATTTCGATTCTCCTCGGCGCTGCAACGGCTAGATAAATCCCGTCCGTATCCGCGAAGATCTCGTTGGCCACGAAACCTATCGGAGACTGTGCTCCGGAATTCATCACTTCGATCATTTCTTTATTTATAGGAACGGTTTTATCGATAATGCCACTGGAAGTATGAATTTCTCGAATCAGCTCTCCTTCCATCGAATACAATCGAAGAATAGGGAAAAAGCAAAAAGCGACAACGATCCGGTTTTCCGAGGTCAAGGCCAGTCGGACCCAGTGGAGCAATTGAAATGAATTCGTCGGGACGTTTAATCTTGCGCCGAAGGATTTCTGAATCCGGCCCTTTAAATCCATTATTTCAATTAAAGCGGAGGCGTCTTTTTTCCCTTGTGGGGGATTTTGAAAAGGCGCTGCTATGATGGAGTCGCCTGCGACGAGAAAAGGATTATAGCCCTTTAGAGCTCGGAATCCGCTTAGATATTTCCCCGTTAAGGTGAAGAATTGAAATCTCATGTTTTGAAATTCACGAGTGAGAACAAAGTTGGGACCGCAAAATATACCTATAGGCATTAGGAAATCACCTGGTCCCTGCCCCGTCCGCCCGAATCGTCGAACAAGATGCCCGTCTTCCGCAAAGACAAGAACTTCATCGTTTCGGTCGTCAGGAATATAAAGAAGTCCAGCGGAATCGGCCGACATCGATTGAGCGTGTCCGATGTAGACGCCTTCTTTTTCGTCGTCGATCGAGGGAAATATTCGTTCGGAATGAAGAGGGATTGCGTTCGGGGAAGTTCTGAAATATGAGCTATCGATAATATAGCGTTCTCCCAATCGCTTCATGTCGGACTGCGGAGTGCCCATAACAAAGGCTGCCCCGATAAAAACCAAGATAGATGCAGACATTGAAAGAAATGTTTCTCTAATCATTGAGTTCCCCCCTCCTTATACACGAAATACACGCCCTCAAAACAATGGTCCGCTTATTTGCTTCTATTCAATTCCTTCTAACGTTGGGAAATCGTGAAAAGTTTCACCAACGGCAAGGCTAAGAAGAAAGTTCTTGGAATTCTTTTTCTTTGCCCAATCGGTGAAATGGCGTTTTGGATTTTTTCTTCGGCAACTTTGCCGATAACGTAGAGGCCAATATCGGATTTTGTAAAGATAAAACTCCCGTTTAGGATTGAAGAGAAGGAGGCGGATGATTTTTTGGCGGATTTTGGATTGAATCAGCAAATCAATCATTTTTGCTCATATTTGAATAAATAATTACTCCAATTTGAGTAGATGTCAATCGTTTTGGTTTTCGAAATAATACGTCCGTTGTACATTCCTCGATAGCTGTGCTAGCTTATTCACAAGTTCGAAAAATTATCGCGAGGGGACTGGATTTCAAGTCTTATTAAACGGGGGATAAATGAAAACAAGGGTGTTTCTCGTTGTCAGCCTGATTCTTGGGGCTTCCTTGGCAAACATCGATTGCCGAAAACGGAACCTCGAATGGAAAGGGACAATCGCCGAGAAAAACGGAATCTTTATCGTCAAGAATCCAAAGCAGCCCGTTTATCTCAACGCCAAGTTCAAATTCGAACAAGATTTAAAAATCGGCCAAGCCTCCAGAAAGCCCGAGTATCTTTTTTCGCAAATCAGGGATTTTGATGTCGATTCGAAGGGCGGCGTTTACGTCATCGATATCAAGGAAAACGAGATCCGCGTTTTTGACTCGAACGGCGCCTATGTCCGCACCATCGGCCGAGCGGGCCAGGGCCCCGCCGAATTCTCCGAAGCGGGAAATGTGCATGTCAATGAAGCCGGGGAAATCATGGCTACGGACGGGGGGAGCCAAAGCATCAAGGTCTTCTCCAACGACGGAAAGTATCTGCGAAAGCACTTATTGAGGAAGTTCTATCCGATAAAAGCGGCCTACGGTCCCGGCAATTTCCACTATTTTATGAGTTTCTCTCAGGAACCTCCGGGTTTTCGATTGTTTCGATATGACATCCGAACCGAAGAGGCCGATTCTGTCGCTGTCTGGAAGATGCCGCCTCCCGATCCCAAAAGGGCCAGTGTTTTCGATCCTGTCATGTCCTTTTCCGTCATGCCTGATGATCGCCTCGTCTATGGCTGCCCCATCAGCGATTATGAGGTCCAGATCTTCGATCCGCAGGGGCGATTGGAGAGGAAAATATTTCGGGATTATGACCCCCTGCCGATTCTGGCCCAAGAAAAACAGGCCATTCTCAATCAGAGAACAAAGTTTCCCGAGAGTCAGCGTCCAATCGATTTTCCCAAGTCGCATGCTCCGTATCTCAGCGTGAATAACGACGATGAGGGGCACATTATCGTTCATGCTTTTTCCGAATTATTGCAGGATCCGAGCCGGACTTCCGAATCGGTTTTCGATGTTTTCGATAAAGAGGGCCGTTATCTTGCTCAAATCCGCCACTCATTCAAGGGCTTGTTCGAAAAACCGATCATCTGGAAAAAAGGCAAAATGTATACCGTCGAACAAGACGAGGAAGGATATCCTTTTATCGTTCGATATGCCGTCGAAGGACTGACATCTTTGGGAATTCGGCATTAACGTGAGCTCCATGAATATTCCGAAACGATCAAAACGCCATGGATTCTTTATCTCCCTCTTAATCGTGAACGCGCTAATAATTTGGGCGATAACGACGTTCGGCCAAAACATCGTCTCAAATCCCGCTAAGCCACTCAATCCGAACGCCGGCCGTGTCCGATCCCTGACGCCAGTTGTGACGGTTACGGATGAGGGAGGAACATATTATTTCAAGCGGCCGACGCTCGTCCAGCTTGGCCCCGACGGATCGATCTACGTTGCGGATCAGGAACAGCTTCTCCGTTTCGATGCCCAAGGCCGTTTCGTCCGCAATTATTTCCATAAGGGGCAGGGTCCGGGTGAAATGCAGAACGTCTCCGGGTTTGCTGTCGTCGACCGGACTCTCGTCGTCCATAATATGTTCCCAAGCAAAATCGTTTGTTTCGACCTGGATGGAAAATTGATTTCCGATACCCCTGCCGCCGTTACCGGAGGATCTCTCCGTATGCGGGGGACGAATGGCGGGGACTGCTTTCTCATCAAGATGGGAATGCCGGATTTCGGCCAAATTAAGGGAAAAGAGGGAATATTGGACCAGCCTAATCCGGTCATGTCCATCGGCATAGATGGAGGCCCGGCCAAGACCTTGGGTACGTTCCCCACTCGAATGTATCTTCGAAAGGCAGAAGGCGGAGGCGGAGTCATGATCCCGCTCGGGAAAATATATACGGCTTTATACGGAAAATATCTAGCCGTTACCCATACTGATGAATATGCCGTCAAAATTATGGATCTTCAATCCGGTGTTTTGATCCGGACCATCACGCGGGAATATGCGAGAGTCAAGGCATCTCCCGAGGATCAACTCGGGAACAACGGCGGGGCGATGATACGCGGCGAAACCTTTAAAGTGCCAGTGGCGAAATTCGCGCCCGATATCGTCAATCTATTTGCCCATGGGAATGAAATCTGGACGGTGACATCGACGAAGGTTAAAGGCAAGGGGATTCTCATCGACGTTTTCAACTGGGAAGGGGCTTATCTGGATTGCTTCTATCTTCCTCTTCCCGCGCCGCCGGATAATAACGTCGAACAGCCTGCTCCCCAGGTGATCCAAGGAGATTCCCTGGCGGCTATCGAGAGGAATGAAGACGATACCTATATCGTGCGCAAATATCGGATTGGGAAATAAGGGGCGGACGGCGAAGGCGAGACCCATAAGGGGCCAATTTCAGGATTGAACCTTTTTGGCTGGCCGGTTACAAATAAGTGATGATCGATCGAGACGATGGCCGGGGAAGGGCGGCCGCGCTCGGCGGTGTGCCTTCACAGGGAAGAACCTTTGTTTTCGCCGATTTGGCCGCCGAACATGGCGATCGCCTAGTCCGGGCCGCCTGGTTCCTGTGCCGAGACCGCGACGAGGCTGAAGACCTCGTCCAGGAGACATTTATCGAGGCCATCCACGCGGCCGCCCGATTCGAAGGACGTTCGGCGCCATATACTTGGCTCTACGGCATTATGCGCCGGCGCTTTCTTCTCCAGTGCCGGAAAAACCGCCGATTTTCCCGTTGGATGGGTTTGGTCGGATCGTCCGTGAAAACGTCGGATACGGCCGCGCTTGAGCGGGACGAGCGCCTGGATCCGATGATGCGGGCCGTGTTTTCGCTCCCGCCCAAGCATCGGGAAATCATCCTCCTCCGCTATATCGACGGCCGAAAAATCGCGGAAATCGCCGGGATGTTGAGCATTTCCGAAGGAACAGTCAAATCCCGGCTCCATCATGCCCTGCGGCGGGCTAAAACGGCGATTAACCTCGAAAGGGAGACGTCCATCGTCCCAGCCACGGAGAAAGCCCATGAATTGTAGAAAATGTCGAGCCCGAATCTTCGACTATCGAGACGGGACGTTGTCGCCCCGTGAGAAGGAAGATCTGAAGGCGCATTTGGCGGCGTGCCCGAGCTGCCGCGCGGAGCTGGAGAGCGAGGGAAAATGGGAGCGCGAGTTCAAGGAGTCTTTTAGCGCGGCGACGGCTTCCCTGTCCTTCGATCCGGACAAAGCGCGGCTCGCTCGACCAGAGACATCTGTTCCTTCCTCCCCCCAAGCAAACACGAATGTTTCGACCGGCGGAAAACAACGCGTTTTTCGCTGGTTGGCCGCGGGTGCCGGTGCCGCAATCATCCTGGCGGCACTTATTCTCGGCCCCTTCAAGCCGGGCAAACGCGGCGCGTTTCCGACGGCCGCGATGGAGGGCCAATTAGCGAGCTCGCGCTCCGACGATCTGCCGGATCCGTTCCAAGATTGGATCCAGGGGCGAATAATCATCACCATCGAGGATAAAGCGGCCGGGACAACGGAGAAGTACCTGACCGATCGCGCGGGAACGATCCGCAAGATTGCCGAGCAGGGGAGGAACTGATGAAAAAACGAATTCTCTTCCTGACCGCGTTGATCGGTTTAGCCGTCATGATGGTTGCTGGCGGCGTCGAAGTCGCCAAAACAACCGTCAGGCTCGTACCCGACACCGGCTTTGGTGCGGACGTCCGATGGAATTCAGTTTTTCCTCAATATGCGGGGGTTGGATCGCACCGCGCGACCTACAAAGATTTTGTCCGGCTCGGCGACGGCCGGTTTTTCGTGATCGACTCGCGAACGTACAATTTTCTTGTTTTCGACGCCGACGGCAAATTCATAAAAAAGCTCTGGAAAAAAGGCCGCCGAAATCCCGACGATCTATCGATCTATAATCGCCCGGAATGGCTGTCGCTCTGGGCGGACAAGTATTTGTTCGTCTCGGAGTTGGGCGTCGTCCGCGTTTTCGATCTTAAAGGGCGGGAAATCCGTCACGCGGTGATCGACCATTCCGTGGATTGTCTTTTCCCGCTGAGCGAAGACCGGGTGGCCGTGGCCGGCTGGGTCATGCGCAAGGATCTTCCCGTTCGTTACATCGCTGCGGTCGTCGATTTGGAAAAGGGGAAGGAAACCGTCGTCATGGATAGCATCGAAAGCCGGCCGGAGAAGGCGGATATTTCCGACAGCCACGATGGCACGAAGAAAGTGACGGTCTCATTCCCGCACGCCCAAATTCGGCCTTTCGTTCGGCCGATGTCGGGAGGAGGATTCCTGGCCGGATTCTCCAACTGGCCGGAGATCGAGGTTTACGACAAAACGGGCAAACAAATCCGGACATTCATGGTTAAGACCGAGCCGGCCGTAATCGAATGGGACCTGATCCAAGCCCGAACGCCTAAAATGATGGAACTGGAAGAACAATTCAACAAATACTTCCTACCTCCTTTTCTTAAAGACAAGGTCTATTTTGGCGGCGGCCATATTCCGCCATCACCGTCCGAGTCAATAAAGGAGGAAGCAAACAAGCTCCCCAGTTACCCTTACCCTATGGCAGGCGGGATCACTACGAAGCGCAACCTCTATGCAGCGGTTGGACACTACCCAATACAGACGGCGCCTTATTTCTATAATCTCTATATCGACCACAGCGGAAATCTTCTGGTCTTCTATTTTCCCGCCGAGGGAAAAAATCCCGTCTTTCAGGTCTATTCGCCCGCTGGGGAATTGCGCGGCGAGGCCGTCGTCGAAACGGGCGATTATCTTATCCCGTTCAGCCCGGGCGGAGCGGGCGCTGTCTTTGCCGACGATGGTCTTTATGCGATGGCCGAAAAAAAGGGGGCAAAAGAACCGTCCCTGCAACTGATGAAATTCAAAATGGTCGAGCAATAAACCCGGAAAACGAATCGATTAACGCTCGGCCATGAAATATTTCAATTCCATGAGGCATCGGATACAACAAAATCCAAGTCTGAGGCGTAATCACAATGAAGGGAATCCGTTAGGCGCCTTTGAAAGGAGAATGCTGGTGAATTGTAAACGGTTCGACGTTATATCGCTTTTTTCCCAAGCTCTTTTGATCATCCTCTTTGCGGGCGGTCTTTATGGTGCGGTTTCCGCCCGTCAGCCGGTGAATACTCCCGGCCCCCAACCCTTGCAAACCAAAACTCCCGACGGGATCCGCATGGTCGCCAATCCGATTCAGCCCCGCGACGGCGTCCAAAAGCTGAAATACGCGCAGGAATGGTCGGTCGGCGGGGAGAACGACCCCCAGGGCGAGCTGATCAACCGGCCTTTCGATGTCCGCGTCGGCACGGACGGGTCCGTTTTCGTCCTGGATTGGGGCGACACCTGCATCCGCCAGTTCGATGCCAAGGGCAAGTTCGTCCGCCAGATTGGCCGTAAGGGCCAGGGGCCGGGGGAATATGACGTCCCCGCCTATTTCGATCTCGATTCCGCCGGCGGCGTTTTCCTTGTTGATGGCCGAAGTCTTCGGGTCACCGAATTCAATAAGGATGGCAAACCGCTTAATAATTTCCGAGTGGAAAAATACTGCACCCAGATCCGGACCGACGGCCGCGGCCGAATTTTCCTGGGGGAGAACTCGTCCATCGAATCGGCCGGCTTGAGCTCCGAGTTCAAGGAAATCGTCGAGCAGACGACCATCCTCAGGACCGAACGGGACGGCCGGAATCCGCTCCGCATCGGTCCTTTCATCGGCCAAAAGTTCATGGCCAAAGCCCACGGGCAGGGGAGTATCGTGACGAGCTCGTCCTATACTCCGATGACCGGTTGGGGTGTGGCTCCCGACGGACGCATTCTAGCCGGCTACAACGAAAAGTACGAAATCTCCGTCTATGACCCGGACGGCAAGATCCTTTTCCGATTCGGCCGGGAGCACAAGCCGCTTAAGATTAAACGCTCCAGGCGCGGCGCGAAAGGGCCGGATTACTTCCCCGCCTTTTCGCCCGATTTCTTCTTCGACGACGCCGGGAATGCCTGGTTCCGCCTTTTCAAGAACGAAGAGGACAAGGATTTCCTCTACGACGTTTTTTCGCCGGAGGGGATTTACCTCAGGCAGATCATCGCGCCGTTCCGGATCTATCAGATCCGCAACGGGAAAGGCTATGCCATCGTTGAAACAGACGAGGGGTTCAAAGCGCTGCGCTGCTTTCGCCTGGAATGACGAAAGGGCGTCAGTTCGAGCGTCCTTAGAATTGGAAGCAATCAAAAAATCATCAAGAGTTCTTTGACAAATTGGCCCGGAATTTGCTATCAATCAGAGCATAGAACGCTGATGGGGCATTATAGTTCGGAGAGGCATCCGTTGAGTTCCGCGGCGAACCTCGTCTGTTTTTTCGCCGTCGATCAAATCGTCCTGCTCGAATTAAGGGGTGGATCATGGCCAAAGCCAAAAAAACCTTAGGGGTTATTCTCGCGCTTGCCGTCATCGCCGTCGGCATCTACGTCATTTTCTTCAATCGAGGGCCCGCCGACGCGAAAAATAAGGCGGGAGAGGCGGCCGTGTCGGCCGTTTCCGCCGATCCCAACCAAAAAGCCGAAGCGGCGCCCCTGCCCGTCAAGACCGTTCCGGCCGCGAAGGGCGACCTCATCATGACTTTGAAATCGCCGGGCGAAGCCTATACGGAAAAGAAAATCGCCCTCAAAGCGGAGGTTGGAGGGGTGATCAAGAATCTTTTCGCCGCGGAAGGCCGCCACGTCAAAAACGGCGACACCCTCGTGGAACTCGATGACCGCGAATTGCGCCTCAAGCTGGACCGGCTGGAGGCCCAGCGGCTCAAAGCGCTCTCTGAGCTATACCTGGAAAAG
>Ga0315281_10009452_pt1 | contig 13525 bp, 17 predicted proteins | sample YL17G07_0_MG_FD_204540 | JGI IMG/M metagenome (GOLD analysis project Ga0315281, IMG submission 204540) | Sediment microbial communities from Yellowstone Lake, YNP, Wyoming, USA - YL17G07_0 | ecosystem: Environmental > Aquatic > Freshwater > Lake > Sediment | place: USA: Wyoming | collected...
CGCAGAAGATCACCGACGATCAGATGGCGGGCATCAGGATTCAACCGGCGCGTTTTCATGGTGAATGGAATTATGTTATTAATCCTCATGTCGTCGGAAATGAGACAGTTATTTCTTAACGAACCCTAAGTGAAAATTATTCCAGTTGGTGCAATCTGTGTTGTATCGTTGCTGATGCTTGTGTCTTTTTCTGATGCAGCAAAAAAGCAGGCAGTCTCTGACAAGAAATCTGAAATAAAAGTTACATTCATTGAATTAGGATCAGTCAATTGTATCCCTTGCAAGATGATGCAGCCTGTTATGAAGGAAATCGAAGAAGAATACGGCGATCAGGTCAAAGTCGTTTTTTATGATGTATGGACAAAAGAAGGCAAGCCATATGGAGATAAGTATAAGATCCGGGCAATTCCTACACAGGTGTTTTTAGATAAAGATGGGAAAGAGTTTTTTCGCCATTTAGGGTTTTATCCAAAAGATGATATAGTGAAAGTAATAGAAAAGCAGGGTGTGACAAAAACGAAGACGGCTCCTGCAAAGACTTCGGCAAAACAGACACCAATCGGTGGAACCTGTGGCATTGGCGAGGTGTGTAAATAATGATTCTTGATTTATTTACTTGGCTCTCATCGACATTGACCGCTTCGCCGGGTATTGCTCTTGGGGGGTCATTCATATGGGGTGTGCTAAGTATCTTGCTCAGTCCTTGTCATCTGGCGAGCATCCCGCTGATAGTTGGCTTCATTGATGAACAGGGGCGTATATCAACGAAAAGGGCGTTTATCCTGTCTTCATTGTTCTCAACTGGAATACTGTTGACTATTGCTCTCATTGGTGTCATCACAGGATTAATGGGAAGAATGATGGGTGATGTCGGCTCGTACGGCAATTACTTCGTTGCAATAGTGTTTTTTGTCGTTGGCTTACATTTGCTCGGTGTCATTCCGTTGCCGTTTGTTGGCAGTGCCGGCCAGCCGTCGTTCAAAAAGAAAGGCTTGCTTGCAGCGTTTTTTCTGGGGCTTATATTCGGTATTGCTCTTGGGCCTTGCACATTTGCATATATGGCACCAATGCTGGGTGTTGCCTTTTCTGTTGCGGCGACAAATATGCTTTTCGCTGTTTCCCTCGTGTTGGCGTACGCTATAGGCCATGTTTCGGTGATTATCCTTGCAGGCACATTCACAGAAGTGGTGCAGAACTATTTGAATTGGAATGAAAAATCAAAGGGTGTGGCGATAGTAAAAAAGATATGCGGTATTCTTGTTTTGCTCGGGGGTGTGTATTTGTTATATACCGCCAAAAAAGGATAACGAAATAACAGATTAAGAGGCTTTATGGCAGATGGAATTATAAAAAAACTATCATTTTTGGATCGATATTTAACACTATGGATATTTACTGCAATGGCAATCGGTGTAGGGGTGGGATATTTATATCCGCCAATTGTTGGGTTCTGGAATAAATTTCAGGTTGGCACAACCAACATACCTATTGCCATAGGGCTTATACTCATGATGTACCCGCCATTGGCAAAAGTTAAATACGAAGAACTTGGGGATGTCTTTCGTGACAAAAAGGTGCTGTCATTATCCCTTATACAAAACTGGATTATCGGGCCTTTGCTTATGTTCTTTCTGGCCATAATATTCCTGCACAATTATCCGGAATATATGGTGGGCCTTATCATGATCGGTATAGCCCGCTGTATTGCCATGGTCATCGTATGGAATGAACTGGCGTTCGGCTGTACGGAGTATTGTGCGGGGCTTGTAGCACTCAATTCTATCTTTCAGGTGCTGTTTTACTCGGTGTACGCGTGGTTGTTTATTACGGTACTGCCGGGATGGTTTGGATTGCAGGGGCAAGTAGTGAATGTCACTATGAAACAGATCGCGGAGAGTGTGTTTATTTATCTCGGTACTCCGTTTCTGGCAGGCGTTATCACTAGGTTTGCGCTCATTAAGATTAAGGACAAAGAATGGTATCACAAGAAATTTATTCCGGTAATCAGTCCGCTGACGCTCATTGCGCTTTTGTTTACTATTATTGTTATGTTTTCCCTGAAGGGAGAATACATTGTTAGAATACCGATCGATGTAATAAGGATAGCGATTCCGCTTTTTATCTATTTTGTAGTGATGTTTCTTATCTCATTTTATATGGGGAAGAAAGCCGGAGCAAGCTATGAAAGAACTGTGACATTATCGTTTACCGCAGCAAGCAACAATTTCGAGCTTGCCATAGCGGTGGCTATCGCGGTTTTTGGGATAAATTCGGGAGCGGCGTTCGCTGCAGTCATCGGCCCTCTGGTTGAGGTGCCGGTTTTGATCATGTTGGTTAATGTGGCGTTAAGGTTTAGAAAGAAATATTTCTTGCAGGAGGTGCAGAATGGCTGAAAAGAAACCGTGGTATTTAGGACAATCCCCGCTCGGGGCAGCGTATGCCCATTTCTCTAACATTGCAGGCCAGAAAACAGTGTTGGATGCGAAAACAAAAGAACTGATTCGGCTGGCAGTAGCTTCTGTATTCAGGTGTCCGCACTGCACAGAACACCATGTGAAGGATGCCCTTGCGGCTGGTGCTTCAAAACAGGAAATATCGGAGGCCATCCTTCTTTCAGCACTTCAGGCTGCTGGGACCCAGCTAAACTGGAACAAAGAGTTCTTTGAAGAACAGTTGGCTGAAAAACAACCTACGACTTGATATTGATATGCATCTGAGTGATGTGCTCTTGCCGGTCATCTAAAGTGTCCATTTTGGCAATTTTGAGCAGGTTCACCCCTGAGAAGTGTTTTATAAGGGCATAATCATCAGAATGTCCGATTTGCTCTATGAAATCGGTCGGGAGTGTTTTGACAATCTTCATTAATTGTGATATTCTAGCTCTTGTAACGTTGAAGTTCCGGCTGGCATGCAGGTATGATCGCTTTGGATCCTGAGCCAGAAAATCCCTGACTTTTAAGGCTTCGGCAGCTATGTTTTTAGGTGCCGGTCTCGGAGGCGGGGCTGTTTTAGGCGGCAAGGGTTCGCCAAAAACGATGTTTATGCCCTTTCCGCGGTACTTAAACATCCCTACCAGCAGGTGAACTACGTCGGAGTTTATAGTTCGTTTGCCGTCAAGCGTGGGGAGTTTACTTTGACGTTCAGACAAACTCTGGGTTTGTCTGGTTAACGCCTCACCCAGGGTACAAAAACATTGCGTGAGGCGTTTGTATTTCTAAGGTAAGGGGAATATGCTATCAGCACAATTGGCACAAATGTCTCTGTTTGAAGATTTAGCTGCAACACATAAAATACCAAAGACTCAGTATCTTGGTAGTAAGGAGCGTTTGGTAAAGTGGATATTTGAAAATACTCCAAGAGATATTAATACTGTTTTTGATGCTTTTAGTGGGACATCAGTGGTTGGTTATTTTTATAAGAATAAAGGTAAAAAAGTTCTTTCAAATGATTTTCTTAGATTTAATTACCATATAGGTAAAGCACTCATTGAAAACAGAAATATAACGCTCAATGATGCCGATGTTGATTTGTTGCTATCGCAAAACGACAATAAGGATACACTAATCGAAGATGTTTTTTCGGGTGTCTTTTTTGAGCGGGAGCAGGCTCATTTTCTGGATACATTCAGGGCAAATGTTAATCAGTTAAATAGCGAATATAAAAAATCATTGGCACTTGTAGTGATGAATAGAGCTTTAACAAGAAAAGTATTGTTGGGTCATTTTGCTCATTTGAGCGCGTTACGTTACAGTAAAGACCCCCAAAGGGTCAAAAGAAATCCAACAATTGCCAGACCATTAAGAGACTTATTTCTAGAGTTACTGCCAGAATATAATAATGCAGTGTTCGATAATGGCAAAGACAACGAGGTTTACTGCGAAGATACGATTGAATTAGTTAAAAAAATAGAAAATGTCGATTTAGTGTATTTCGATCCACCTTACTACGGATGCCATCCGGATTATCAATCGTTCTATCATTTCCTAGAAACCTACGTAGAGTATTGGAAGGATAAAGAATTTATCAATGGCACAAAGCAGTATTCTCCTAAAAAAGAAAGTGGTTTTGTTCGTAAAGAAGAAACTATAGATTCCTTTAATAAGCTTTTTTCAGCCAGTGCTCATATTCCTCACTGGCTTATGTCATACAATAGCGAAAGTTTCCCCGAAAAAGCACAAATGATTGAGATGATAAATAGATATAGAAAAGTAAAAATATTCGAGCATGAATACCAAAACCACTATGGGGGGAAGGGATCGCAAAAGGGAACAAAAGAATACCTATTTTATTGCTATGAATAAATTCAGTCATTTTAAACAGTTGTACCAAGACAATAAGTTTGATGTTCTTCTGAAAGAGGATGGTAGTATCTATTGGCTTAAACTGCGTTCGATTTCAAGAAGTGAGTTGTTAACTGAGTTTTGCACATTGGCAAACATAGACTGCACAGAGATCAAGGGCACTGCTCTTTTGGAACATATTTACAAGTTAATGCCTTCCGAAGAATTATTGGATAAGTTCATCGAACAGAAATATCAAGCAGATAGATTGGAACGCAAAGCGAATGAAACTGCCCTTGTTTCGGAGCTTTATAAGATGAAAGTATTTGACTGGGGCGGATTGTATCAAAACAATCTTGAGAAGACGATTGTTGATAACTACATTAAGAAAATACGTAATTTTGAATTATTGAATGAAAAAATTGAAAATGAAATTCATGATAGTATGCGAGGATATGTTCAATCTTCGTGGTATAATCATTGGACTTCTATTTTGATAGAAGATATATTCAAAGACCATAAAAATGTTACTCCTACGGTGGGCTTGATCAAGAAGGTAGATTTCTTCTTAGGCAGTATTCCATTTGATCTGAAGGTAACTTATTTCCCTGAAGGATTTATGGCGACAAGTCGAAAACTGGAAGGGTTATCTACCGAGCTACAGGTTCTAAAGCGCTTTGCGAAAACAATCGGTATCGAGTATAGCCGAGAGCAGAAAGATAAAGTGTTATTTGCTGAATTACTGTCTAGAATAGATGAAAGTCAGAAACCAGAGGCGAAACGCTTCATTAAGGATTTCCAGAATACCAGATGGGAAATTATCAATAGAGTTATTAAAGAACCTAAAAAACTTATAAAGTGGCTCTATGAGGAACAAGGAGAGCGGCGGTTTGATGCCGCTAATCGTTTGTTCTTAGTGCTAATAGACAAACATAATCTTGAAGAAAGCTGGAAGATGAAAAGAAACCTTGACCTGCTTAAGGATGCCATAAGTGGACATCTTAATCAATTTAATGGAAAAAATATTGAAAAATTACGAGTCGAATTTGACTGGTTGGATGGAAAGAAATACGTGGCTTTGGCGGATGCTATTTTCGTAATCAAGGGATAGGCAAAGGATAGTTGCAGAACTCAATTTGTGTCATGTTTCTTCCTTTGCGCCATTTCTTCATATAAATAAGCATTGAAAATATAGTTGTTTCTGTGGTTCGTTTCCCGTCAAGCGTGGGGAGTTTACTTTGACGTTCAGACAAACTCTGGGTTTGTCTGGTTAACGCCTCACCCAGGGTACAAACCTGATTGAGGCGTTAATTTTTTTAGGAGTTTAATTTATGAAAATAGTAGACGATTCTGTAACGATAGATGGCTTGAAGCAAATGGCCGCCAATCTTTTCGGAAACATGGTGAAGGCGGTTGTTGATATTGACCGGGAGCTGCTTGCCGTTGATGCGGAGCTTCATTCCGATCTGGAGGCATTGCTTTTGGGCGATGGCTCAAAGCAGAAGAATTTATGGGGCATAAACTTGTATCCTGAGCTGCAAGGGGATGAGTTCATCGAGTTCGATTCAATGATCAATGTACGCCCATCGCAGAACAACCGTAGCCGAGGTGTGGAAGATGAGGTGATTCGCAAACGGATTACGGAGATCGTTTCAAAGAGAGTCAAACGATGAGTATTCAACATAGACAACTCGCGGAGGGCCGCTGGTTCAGTATGCCATTTGTCGAACAAATGGCGAATATCGGCAGCGAAGTCGAGCGCGCGTTGAGCTGGAAAACTAGGAATAATGCGGCGTACTGTCAGCAAGCATTTGAGCGTGCCCTTGAGCTGATAGACCTTAGCTTAGATGACTTAAGAAATCGTCCAAGGCTTAAAGAACTTGCTCGTGTCCGCGAAGCCATCGTAGATTATTTTTATGGGGCAAATCAGTTTCTTTCTTCAGAATCTTCGTGGAGAAAATATTTTCTAAGCTTTGCGTACGCTGCCCGCAGAAATTACTGAAAGACCTGGGTTTGTCTGGTTAACGCCTCGCCCAGGAGAAATTCCTTGAGTGGGACGTTTTATTTTCGAGGGTAATGTGAAATTTGAACTGAAACCAGATAATCGTAATTCTTCCGAACAAGATTTAATTGATGATTTAATAGCTGTCGCAAAAAAGCTTGGCAAAGTAAAAACGATAACAAGAAATGAATACGACAAATATGGTCGCCATTTCTTCATAAATAAGCATTGAAAATATATGCGTTTCTGTGGTTCGTTTCCCGTCAAGTGTCGGGAGTGTTAACTTTTTAAACCATCCATTTATCGTCGATAAAACGATTGAGAATGGGTGGTTTTCTTTTTACTTATTTGTTAAGCGCGGAAGAAAAATGTAAAATGGGAAAGGGATATGCGCTGAAATATGCAATGCTGTGAAATTCCAAATAAGTAATAATAACAGACGTAAGATACTGGATTAACGCGGAGGGTTGGATGGATAATGTTTTGTGGAAGATTTTTGATACGGTTGACTCGCTGGTGAGGTATGCGGAGAGCAAAAATATCCATATTCTTACCTTTCTTGGACTCCAGTTGACGGCGGTGCGGTTTATCAGCATTCATCTTAATCCCTGGCTTGAAGTAAGTATCGTATTTTTGGGCGCGTCGGTGTTTTTGTGCGTGGTTTCGTTTTTGCCGAAATCACGATTGACGAGCTGGCTGTATCATATAAACCGCTTGAGTGCCAAACCGGAACCTGATGACAATACACTGTATTACGGAGACATCGTTAAATATAGCGTTGACGGGTATATCGATATCATGGAAAAATCCCTTTGCTGCAAGATCAGGGGGAATGGGTATCATGAAAATCTGTGCAGGCAAATAGTTGTTAACGCGGGTATCGCTAATGATAAATTCAGATTGTTCAAGCTGAGTTTTGGCGTTATGCTGCTCGGCGAAATGTTTTTTGCGATATCACTTTTCGATAAAATATGATAAAGAATCTCAAAGCTGAAAACAGGTCAGCCGGCAGATATAAGAATATGGTTATTGAAAACGATAAAAAATATAACGGGGGAGTGTTTAACGACCCGGACATTTCAGGAAGTGTAATTTCCGGGAGTAGTTTTACCGGATGTTCTTTCAGGAACGCTAATATGAAAGAAATGCGAATCCTGAATTGTTTATTTCTGAAATGTGATTTTACCGGCGCGCGTTTAAACGCGTCAAGCCACGGCCATTCGATGTTTGCCAATTGCAGTTTTTTAAAGGCAAACCTTTTTTCCGCCGTATTTGATAACTGTAAGATGACCGGTTCGGTTTTTTCGGAAGCTGTCATGAACGGCGTTATTATAAAAGAGGGCGACTGGTCTTACGTAAATTTCCGCCACTTGAACCTGAAAAACATCAATTTTAACAAGGTGCTGCTTCGCGAATCGGATTTTTACGGGTGCGGCCTTGAAAAATCAAACTTTTGTTCAGCGGACCTTTCCCGCGCGGTGCTTGCTAAGACTAAAATGTCCGGCGCGGATTTGCGCGGCGCAAGTATTGACGGAATAGATTTCCGCGAGGTAAATCTTGAAGGCGTCCGCCTGGATATAGCGCAGGCAATCGCGGTGGTGCAGTCATACGGCGCTATTATTGGAAGCAAATAATAGGCAATATTAATGGAGAGTTGTGTATAAAATAAAAAGAATATATCAGAATCAATCCCGCGACATGGAATCTCCCGGCTTTAGCCGGGGAAGGAATGCGCACGGTTGCCGGCCGACGGTCGCGTTATTGAAGGAGTCGGAGGGGCTTCACGTAAACTTAAAAAATAGGGGCGGTCTCGTAAAATATTTGCAAAACGACAGTAAAAGATGTACTATGACGCATACCAAGCCTAACTGAGGGAAGCAAGGTCTTACAGGGGCGAATCAACAAGCAAGAAAAGGGGACTTTCATGCCTTGGGGAAGAGAAAGCAATTATATAAAACCACACGGCGCAAACCGACGTCCTGTGTTTTTTTGTTTACCCCCCGCCATATTCAACCCAGTTCAAAGCGGCGCCTTCCTTGATAGACATTGAGGTGATAATATGTCAGACATTATAGTATCATTTGATGCTGTCGAAAAAAGGATTTATAACATTCGCGGCAACAACATTATATTGGATAAGGATCTATCCGATTTGTATGGTGTTCCTACAAAAAGGCTCAACGAACAGGTCAAAAGAAATATGAAACGTTTCCCTGAACAATTTATGTTTCAATTAACCGAAATTGAGTTTCAATGTTTGAGGTCGCAATTTGCGACCTCAAAACGTGGTGGCCGTCGTTATCTTCCCTATGCCTTTACAGAACATGGTGTTTTGATGCTGGCAAATATCCTTAACAGTAAAACAGCCATCTCAGTGAGCATACAGATTATTCAGACATTTGTGAAGTTGCGGGAATTTGCTTATACGCATAAAGACTTAGCGCAAAAAATATGCCAGTTGGAAAGAAAACACGAACACCATGACTATCAAATTCAAAAGATTTTCGATAAAATTCGCGAAGTGCCGGAAATGACCGAGAAACAAGTAAAAGTAGCCGGTTTTAAGAAATTAGCAGAAAGGAAAATCAGGTAAAGTTGGTTGATTGAGGATGAGGGAAGTCGTGGGAATAGGAAGAAAAAGCAAAAGTATTGAGGGCCAATCACAAGAGAGAGTGGCAGCGAAAGCCCGGCAGGAAGTAATCGAGAGAGAGGTTATGGATTTTTGGTGACACCAAGCGGAAATAGCGAGGCAATTGAATTACAGTCCGTCGCATGTTATCAGGGTTTTGCAGAAGATTTGTCAACATTATCAAGTCTGACACCGTTTCCGCGCCGTTCCATGTTCAGTTGTCCGAAAATATCGGACAACTGAAATTAAAGTCATCGGATGGGGATGTGAAATGTGAACAAAACTGATTTCCTGTGGGCTAAAACATCTGAATCAGGGGTATATGAGTATCATCCTATCCTCTTGCATTTGCTGGATGTAGCAGCGTGTGCTCGCGCTATTCTTCTGCGGGAGCCGGAAAGTACGCGGAAGCGAATGGCAGATATTATCGGGTTACCATGGGATGGAGCCTTTCCGTGGCTACTGCTTCTGATCGCATGTCATGATATTGGGAAGGCCTGCCCCGGATTCCAACTCAAATCTGCTAAGGCTAAAGAGCTGCTACAGCAAGCAGGTTTCAATATGCCAAGTCTTCCTGACACTGCCATTAATCATGCTTTTGTTAGTCAACGGGTGCTTGAAGAATTTTTGCGTGAAATAGGGTGGCAAGAAGATATGGCTGCTCTTTGTGCCGATGCGATTGGATGTCACCATGGTACCCGTGCTACACCATCTGCACTTGACAAACTTTACGGCAACCGAAATGGAGTTGACGAAAGGAACTGGAAGCTTTACTGGAAAGAAATTATTTGTACTATAAAGAACGTGATTGGAGCAAACGCTCCACCTGTAAAAAATAGCCTTTCAGGGCCAGATTTTATGCTTCTTTCAGGTCTTGCCAGTTTCGCGGACTGGATTGGCTCAAATGAAGATTATTTCCATTTCGGAAGTGTTGGAGATTGTAGCGATCCGGCAAAGTGGTTTAATCAAAGCCGTGAAAATGCAGAAAAAGCCCTTGATGGAATTGGTTGGGAAAAACGAATCCCGCTATCAGATAAATTTCAATCATTTGCTGACGTGTTTCCGAAATGCTCACCCCCGAGGTCATTGCAGCAGGCCGTGGCAAAGGTGGTTGGCGAAGTATCGGCGCCGTGTGTGCTTCTTATAGAAGCGCCTATGGGTGAAGGTAAAACAGAAGCAGCGTTTTACGCTCACCTTGAACTGCAAAGGCGTTTTGGCCATAGAGGAATGTATATGGCTTTGCCGACAAAGGCAACCGGCAACGCTATGTTTAATCGCGTGCTGTCTTTTCTTCGTTCTTTTACTGGCAATAGAACGATAGATTTACAATTGCTCCATGGGGCGGCTCAGCTTAATGACACATTTCAAAAGGTGCGTTTAGGGCAGATACATGCGGATGGAGATGGTGGCTCTGTGCGGGCAGGTGAATGGTTTACCAGTAAAAAGCGCGCGCTTTTGTCAGAATACGGTGTTGGAACAATTGACCAAGCTTTGCTTACCATATTGCCGGTGCGCCACTACTTTGTTCGGCTGTGGGGGCTTGCAAACCGTGTTGTTATTTTTGACGAAATCCATGCGTATGATGCTTATACAGGAACCCTACTGTTTCATCTTATACGTTGGCTTCGCGCGCTTGGGTCCAGTGTAGTGTTGCTTTCAGCTACACTCACGCCGGATTTTCGTCGTCGGCTGGCAGATGCGCTTGGCACAAAACTTCCGAAGAAGGAAGCGGTTTATCCACGTTTGACGGTATTCACTAATGTAGAGTGCAAACAGATAGAATTTGCTTCAGCATACAGTAGGCAGCAAACGTTGTTAGTAGAACCGCTTGATTCAATCTTGACGGCAATACAATCCTGTATTACTGAAAAACTGCCTGTTTACGGTTTTGTAGGTGTTATTGTTAATACCGTGCAAAGGGCGCAGGAATTGTACAATCTTTTCGTCGATGGTGAGGTGATAGAAGCAGATGGTATTATTATTGGTAAGCGCTTGCGCGATGGCACAGAAATCAATCTTTTTCATGCCCGCTACCCGGCTCAAGAGCGTCAGAAGCGTGAAGATGCTGTACTTGCCATATATGGTAAAAACGAAGGGGAGAATGGGAAACTCAAAGAACGAACCGGAAGACATATACTTATTGCAACGCAAGTTGCAGAACAAAGTTTAGACCTTGATTTTGATTTGCTCGTAACCGACCTTGCTCCCATAGACCTTGTGTTACAGCGGGCAGGCCGTCTGTGGCGGCACCAGCGGCAAAGACGGCCTACTGAAAATCCGATCCTTTACATTGCTGGGCTTGCCGGTGCATCCGCCGGTTCTTTTGGTTCTCCATTATGGTGGAACAAGGTTTATGCAAAAGAAGATGTTTTAATTCGTACCTGGGAAGCCCTGAAAATACATAAACAGATAGTTCTTCCTGATGAGATAGATATTCTGGTTAAAGAAGTTTATGAGGGTATTGCAATACCTACAGATGACGAAATTCTGGAGAGGATTGAAAAGGCAGAAATCGAAACTGATGGAGAGAATCTTGCGCAGCAGACCATGGCCCATCAGGCAATTATCGGCTTGCCAGATGACGGAAGCTGGAAGGAAACAAGCAGGTTTTATCTTTATGATGACGATGAGCCTGGCGTGCACCGCACTTTAAAAGCACAAACCCGCCTTGGGGAAGATTCGGTAACCGTAATCCCCATCTTTGCAAAGGACAATTTTGATGCTTCTGCTATCCCTGACTTTGCAGCAACAAAAGCATGGTTTATGCGTGCGGTGTCCATATCGCGTAAATATGTTGTGAAACGTTTGCGGACCCAAGGTATTCCTTCGGGATGGGAAAAAATATCTCTTTTACGGAACTATTACCCGATGATATTCGATGATAAAGGCAACTGGGTTGAAGATAATAACGTGAAACTGGATAAAGAGCTGGGGATAGTGTACAAGTCAAAGGAGGTGCGATGAGTAAATATAATTTGATTGATGAACCATGGATACCGGTGCGTGATCTTAAAGGGAGTCGAAAGGAACTTGGCATTCTTGAAACACTCACAACCGCAGAAAATATTTCTGTCATTGAAGACTCTTCCCCACTAGTCACGGCTGCACTCCATCGTTTTTTGCTTGCGGTGCTGTATCGCGCTCTTGAAGGGCCCTGTGATATTGATGAGGCAAAGAAATACTTCAAGGAAGGCTTGCCGAAAGACAAAATTAAACAGTATTTAGAAAAATGGAATGATCGGTTTTGGTTGTTCGATGAAAAATATCCGTTTGGACAGATACCGGATTTCACTCCAAAAGCATGGCGTTCCTGGACGGTGATTGCCGCTGAACATAATGCAGATAATGCAAAAGTATTATTTGACCATATCGATGTTTCTGCTTCAGGAAGTATTGGCTATGCCGCGGCTGCCCGATGGCTTCTTGCAACACAAACATTTGCTGTTTCTACTGGTAAAAGCGAACTTTCGCATACAGGCACTTCACCTTCAGCAGGTGCGCTCATGGCAATACCAATAGGAAAAACATTGGCAGACACTCTACTTTTCTGCCTTGTACCACAGAATAGAGATGTATTCATAAACGATTTGCCTGTCTGGGAGCGTTCTCGCGAGTCACTGGAGAGTCTTAAATCAGGGGTTAAACGTAAACTATCGGGGATAACTAACCTTTATTCCTGGCAGGGCCGTTCTGTTCGGTTTAAAAATGATAATACAGAAAGAGTTTCCGAAATCGCTTTTGCTTCGGGGGTTGGTTATGAAGATTCTGGGGTTATTGATCCGATGCTTGCGTATGCAATTGTTGATGTGAAAGATAAAGAGACAAAGGAGACAACTAAAAAAAAGGTTACGGTACATCTTGGTGATCGTGGTGCCTGGCGGGATTTTGATTCACTTCTCCCAGATGACACACAACTTGCGCCTAAAGTAATTCAAAATATGATAGCTCTTACAAGAAATTCTCCTGAAAAGATGGCTGATAGTGTTATGGTGCTGGGACAAAAATACAACCCGCCGCGGCCAAACATTGTTTTTTGGCGAATGGAAAAATTCACTCTTCCAAAAGCTATGGCAAGCGATAGGTATATTAGAGGAGATATACATTCCTATCTTGAAGAGGCAAAAGATGTAAGCAAATCACTATATTCCGCATGCGCCAGTTATGCTCAATCGCTATTGAGTCGTGGTGAGCGTAAGCCTGAAAAGAAAGATGTTAGTAACTTTATTGAGCAGATTCCTTCGCTTCCTCAATATTGGTCAATGCTTGAAGCGAAATTTCATGAAGTTCTTCGGGATTATACGCTTGATAAAAATCCGGATGACATTCATCACGAGTGGCTTGTCGCGGTACGAAATGCTTTGTCCTCTGCATGGAAACTGCATCAGGATTCAATTGCCGGTGGCGATATTTGGGCAATTCGTGCAATGGCAAAAGCAGACGTTGTTATCGGAAAAAAGATAGCGGAACTGCATAAATCAATCCAATCACTGCGTATACCGATTAATGTTGCCACTAAAACCGGTGGATGTTGCCACCCCCTGGGCCAACCTGTAAATTTCCCGGGAATTTAATCGGAGCGAAGCGACGAATTGCCGTTTTGGCTTTGAAAGAAAA
>Ga0315281_10009453_pt1 | contig 13524 bp, 12 predicted proteins | sample YL17G07_0_MG_FD_204540 | JGI IMG/M metagenome (GOLD analysis project Ga0315281, IMG submission 204540) | Sediment microbial communities from Yellowstone Lake, YNP, Wyoming, USA - YL17G07_0 | ecosystem: Environmental > Aquatic > Freshwater > Lake > Sediment | place: USA: Wyoming | collected...
CTCGCATTACACAAGAATAGTGCCATATTCAGATAATATTATCTGATATTAGATCAGAGGAAATGAGCTGCTTTCTTGAGGCTGATGTAACTTTAATTGGATTGTACCTTAATAATGCCAAACGAAAAACAAAAATTTTTATGATTAAGAATGCTATGTACATCTCATTGCACGACGAGTGCAATCAGTGTTCGTCGTGCGTGTCCGCTTCGTGATAATGCCCCTCGGCCGGCGACAAGGCGGATTGATACAATCGTTCGACGTAGTGTATGAACATGACGTACGTTTTTACATACTCACGGCCGGCCTCGACATCATCCGGTCTGTAATTTTTCGTCGCGAGAACACGACTGAACTGTTCATGTACACCATGATAAATCGTCTCGGTCAGACTCTTCATTAGTTCATCCACCGACCCTTTTTCTATTGCGTTGTCTGCGGCGACAATTCCCGGCTCGGCCTCAGACTCGGCGGTTTTCAAGCCGGTGTACGATGCTCCTTCACCTGCGCGATGAATTCGAACGAGGGTTTCAAAAAAGTAATAGTCGGCAAATTCCTTCGCTTCCGAGCTAAGCTTTCGAATCGACAAAGCTTTGGCAAATGCTTTTTTGATTTCGGCTTCATCTTTCTTCTGCACCCAAACGAGTACGAAGTTCACGTTGCCGGATTCAAGTGCTTTCACAGCAGCTTTGACAACAGGGCCGTTCATTGTATCGCAATGTGAGGATGCTTCCGACGGGAACAGAATCATCAACCCAAACAAAATCACCGACACGAACGCGAAACAATTGAAGTAGTTCGTTTTCATAGTCATTCTTCCTTTCTGCATCGTTTTGACCTTCAGATAACAAGAAATGTGAATCTCAGAATTTTTCCCCTTTTGCTTCGCGTTCGGCGCTCCCCATTGCACGGATCCTCCCCCATATTGAATAAAAGAAGAGAATCAAGCCAAAGACCTGAAGCGTCGAAGCGGCAGCTATCCCCCATCGCACTCCTCGAATTTCAACATACGCAGTGATGAACTGAAAAATAAATCTGCTTGCTGTCGCGATGGTGATAATCCAATACACGGCACGAGTGAGGTCGGGATTGTACCGTGTGTCGCCTGCGGGGGCCAGGGAAAAAACCACAACGCCACCCCCATGATCATCATCATCACCGAACCGACGAGGACCACGTGAGTGTGCGCTGAGACCAATTCATCTCCGAATCCCCAATCAAACACATTCCGCGCGAGCGACATATACACGCCGGTCAAGAGTCCGAGAATTAGAAACGCCAAGCTTGTCTTAATGAAATATCGAACCGTTGAAAACATTCGGCTTCCTTTTCTTTTTCAACCTTTCGCCATCGGTTTTCGGGCGAGAACAACCAGGTCTTTCGACGACTGCTCGTGAAAGTCGTCCAGCATGATACTGCCATGTGTGTGAATTTCGGAAAAGCCCGCCTGTTGTAAACCGCGTACCATTTCTTCTTTCAGAATCGGCCGGAGTCGTACGCTTTCGAGCTCCTGCACGGGTTGTCCATTTTCCTTCTTGAGTTTGAGGATATTAAAGATCACATGATCCCTATGGAATTCGTAGAAGCGCACGAAAGTTACTCCTCCCATCTCTTTGACACTTTGCACACGCTCCCTCTTTGACAGAATTCGGTTATAATTGAGAATCTGAAGAAAAAGAAGGCCGCCCGGATTCAACACCGTCGAGAAGTTTGTGAGAGATTGCTCCAGATCCTTGTGCGTGGATAGATGAGGAAGGGAATTTCCCATACAAAGCACGGCGTCGAATTTGCGGTGGACGCGGTCCGGCAAATCTTGAAAGCTCGATTCCACGATGTCGATTTTAACATGGTGTAGTTTCGCATACGCTTTGACGCGATCCAGCATCTTTTTTGAGACATCGACTGCCGTCATCTCCACCCCAAGCTCGGTCATTAGTAGAGAATGAAAACCGGTACCCGCGCCGGCATCGAGCGCGGTTTTAATCGAGTATTTTTCCAGGAGCATATTGAAAAAGGGCCGCTCATGAACAAACCTTTTATCGAAGCCCGTCATCGTGTCGTAATCAGCCGCAAGCTTGTCGTAAAACCGTGACGCACTTTCCAGCTCCGGTTCCTGTACTTCGTTCAATTGTTCCATCGTCAGGATGCCTTTTAGTGCTGTTTCTAATATTAAATCTTGCATTATTACCGCAGAGGAAGCAAAGGTCGCAGAGGGACTTTTATAAAAATACTAAGAAATCTTTGCGTTCTCAGCGTCCTTTGCGGTGAATTCATTTTCGAAAACACAATATTTGTTTTTGGAAATGGCATTAGTGTTGGTACAGCGGCGACTCTATTTCTTGAAATCGTTTGGCGTAGTCATCTTCCGTGATACTATTGTTCCAATGCCCCGCCAACATTGCAAAACCGGTGACAGCCATGAACACGCCAACGACGAGAACTCCAAAAACCCAATTGGGAATGGTCTGTTTTCCGTAACTCGTTTTCATGATCAGCGTATTTTTCACGGGACACACTTCCACACAGCGCAGACAACTCGTGCATTCATCGCTCCAGATTCTTCCAGTGGCATGCACCTTTATGTCCGCGGGACACACTTCCGTGCAGAGATTGCAGTCAATGCACGTCGATTTTTCGCGAGTTATCTTCAATGGACTGAGCCAGCCCACGATCCCGAGCAGTGCGCCGTACGGGCAAAGAAACCGGCACCAGAAATTCTTGACAACGACTGAAAGAATCATGAACACGATAATTGTCCAGAGGGCAAAAGTTGAGATGTTGGCGAAGAATAAAAACATTTTGACGTCGGCAACCTTATTGTACGGACTATCGATAAACGCCGCCATCGCCGGAACATCCATTCCAACAATAGCCCAGACGAAGAATGAAAGAAGAAGATACTTCAGCGATCGCAGAGGATAATCAAGCCATCGTGGCAGATGGATATTCTTCCCGAACATCTTTTCGCCGAGAAGCCAGAGCGATTCACTCAGCGTACCAATCGGACAGAGCCAACTGCAGAATGATTTTTTCAACACGACGCTTGCAATGATAATGGCGAGGAAAATAAAAAGTGCGGATGGATGTACTGTGTTGATGATCGAGGTCATAAGCCAGTACTTCAGGCTTATGAGTGCGCTAATCGGGAGAAAGCCCTCGACTCCCGGCGGGCGGGAAACAAAATTCTCCGTCCCTGCCGTCATGCCCCATCTTACAAACAAATAGAATTCAATACCGATCCATGTGCAGAGCAAGACAAATGCCAATTGGACAGCCGAGCGAAGAAATTGGGAGTCTTCCTTCAATCTCCACAGAGTTCGCTTGTACCATTTTCTTTCAACCGAAAAATTAATCCTTCTTCGACGAAGCTCGGGGGGGAGTTTTTTTGATTTCATGGTCGGATGTGCCGCATTTATTACTTCGGGGAGTATCCGCATACCGGCAGCGACTATTTCTTCTCTCATGTTCTTTCCAGCGCCGTGGTGTTATGGCATCCTTAATCAGACTAAAACATCCGAAATACAGGAAAAAAAATAGATCAGCGAGCGAGTACCGAATACATCGGTTTCCTCATATCTTTGGCCATCTCTGCAACATGTTTGTTTACCAGCATCTTGTAGATGCCGTCTCTCAATCCAGCCCACTGGTCATGAACTGCGCAGGGATTCTTTCCGGAACATTCCGGGAAGCCCATCACGCACTTCGACGTCAAATCGACTCCATCAATCGCCTCGACAATATGAAAAAGAGTCATGTCCTTCGCCGGCATTCCTAAGGCGAATCCTCCCGTGGGACCTTTTAGAGATTTGAGGAGGCCTTTCCGCGACAAATCTTGAAGTATCTTTCCCAAGAAATGGTACGGTATGTCCAGCTTCTTGGTCATCTCTTTTATGGATGACATCTCCCCCTGAGGCTTCAGCGCTATATACAGAACTGCCTGAAGGGCGTATTCACATTGACGGCTAAAAATTAAGCTCATATAATTTCAGATTCTTTAGTCTTAAATTATCTCATAAAAAACAAAAAGTCAAGCGAAAAATGAAGATTTTTTTGGATCGATGGGTGTGTCAGACAATCTTGCCTGACCTTTCTTGACAGGCAAGTTCCAGAAGGAATGGCTTTGCCAAATGCTTTTGCTACAGAGCCATCCGATAGCTTGAAGCGATTGTACCATAGAGCAATCCGATAGCTTGAAGCTATCGGATTGCTGTTTCCCAACGGTTGCCTTTGCCTCATATTCTTCGTATTTTTTTCACATAAAGTACTGCTTTTGGCGGCTGTGGTGCATAGGCATTACAGCCGTTTATGTTTTGATATGCCTCACCTGCGCAAGATTAAATGAAGAAGTGCCTCATTATCACTTACTATTTCCCGCCCTCTGGGGGACCTGGCGTTCAACGGATATTGAAGTTTGTCAAGTACCTTCCGGAGTTTGGATGGGAGCCAGTTGTCCTCACCGTGAAAGACGGAGATTATCCCGCCAGAGATGAGTCGCTGCTGAAAGAAATTCCGCCGTCGCTCAAAGTCTATAGGACGTCGATCCTCGAACCCTACAACTTCTACCGACGAATCACGGGAAAGAAACCGGGAACAGCCGTCGACGTCAATAATATTCCGAAGAAGGGCGACAGCAGGAGCATTTCCGAAGGGATTGCGGAATTTATCCGCGCTACATTTTTTATCCCCGATGCACGAATCGGCTGGCTATGGAATGCGGTGGATGAAGCTAAGAAAATCATACAGCAAGAAAATATCGACGCGATCTATTCATCCTCTCCTCCCTACACATGTGCGGTGATCGCGCGAAAGGTCCATCGCGCTACAGGCGTGCCGTGGGTCGCTGGATTCCGGGATCCCTGGACCGGATTTCTGTCGACGCCCGAGCGATGGCTGCTCCCAAGAAAGTTGGACGAATATCTCGAGCGTAGCTGCTTTGAAGACGCGACGCGCGTTGAAGTTGCGTGGCGCGGGATTCTCCTCGATCTCCAAAAAAAATATCCGGACATCCCGACAGACAAAGTCTTTCATTTGCCAAACGGATTCGACAGCGCGGACTTCCCTTCAATCGCCTATCGCCCCAATGACAAATTCACAATCACGTATGCCGGATCGATGTACGGCGTCAGAAACCCGAAATCGTTCCTGCAGGCAATCGCCAATCTCATCAAAGCAAAAAAAATTGATCCGAAGAAAGTCCAGTTGAAATTCATCGGCAGGTTTGGAACGGAAGTGCTCGAAATGTTTCAAGAACCGACTGTGGCGGATTGTGTGAAGACGGTTCCGTATCTTCCCCATTCTGAAAGCATTGTGCATCTCATGACGTCGGATGCGCTCTTGCTCGTCGTCGACGACTATTCGGGTGGTGAAGAAATTGTTCCGGGAAAAGTCTACGAGTACGTCGGTGCGCGTCGGCCAATTATAGCTCTTGCACACGAAGGGGCAGTTGCCGAATTGTTGCGGACAACACGAAGTGGACGCAGTGCACACAACGATGACGTCGCAGCGATCGAGCGTATCGTTCTTGAATATTATACCGATTATCTCTATAATAAATCCGATTTTTCTCCCGATTTGTCGGCGATCGCGCGTTTTGAACGAAAAGAAATTACGAAACAATTGGCGCGACTGCTCGACGACTCGCTCGAACACTCTATCACATAATCTGGCTTACTAACGCTCACTCGCCATGTCAAAACAAAAAACTCAAATCCGCCCTGAAGCACGACAGCTTATCCCCAAAAAATATCAACACTATGTAGCCGTCGGAGTCATTCTTATGGCGCTCGTCCTCTTTTTCCGCGACGCGATCTTTTCTGGGAAGGTGTTCAACGCTGGCGACAACATTGCGTCGCAGAGCTTCCTCCCGTTCCTAGATGACGCAAAAAAGAACGATGTCTTTCCGATGTGGGTGCCGTACATTTTCGGCGGAATGCCTTCATTCGCCAGCCTTCTTGCGACGCCGGAGAGGGCATACGATATTTCGTGCACGCTGGTAAATTGGGGTCACGACATCTTCACGTTCTTCCTTCGCAACCCTGACGTGACAAGCGTATTGTTTTACTATTTTGTTTTCGGCATCTCCACCTATTTCTTCATGATCCACAAGAAGAAGACTCCGTTGGTTGCCCTTTTCACATCGTTATCGACAATTTTTTCGATGTACGTCATCATTCTGATCATGGTCGGGCACAACACTAAGGTCGCGTCGATTTGTTTGTTGCCCGTTGTGTTAATGATCGTGGAGGAGATGATAGATGATTTCAAGTGGTGGCACGGGATAGTCTTGATGCTTGCAATTCATATTCAGCAACTCGCGTCGCATATTCAGTTCTTCTTCTATTCGTACTTGCTCATCGGGATTTACTATCTCTATCTATTGATTGTCCGCCTCGTGAAGAAAGAGCAATGGCTAGCCGTTCTCCGGAGCGGCATCGTGTTCGCGATTGCTGCGGCTTTTTCGTTTGCGATGTCAGCAGATATTTATCTTTCGACATTGGAATACAATCCCTACTCGATCCGGGGATCAAACCCTATCGTCAAGTCAACCCCCGAATTGCAGTCCAAGACCACCGAAGGGGGACTCGACTATGAGTACGCAACGAACTGGTCTTTCAGCCCGGGCGAGGTAATGACATTTTTCATTCCATCGTTTTACGGATTTGGGGATCAGCCATACAAGGGACCTTTGACAGGAAATCAGGAGACATCCCTCAACACCTATTGGGGGCAAATGCCGTGGACTGATGGTCCACAGTATATGGGAGTCCTTGTTCTCATCCTTGCGAGTTTCGGCGTCTATTATAATCGGAAGGACCGCTTCGTCCAAGCAATGCTGATTGTGTGCGTTCTTGCGCTCTTCGTTTCCTTCGGCAAGACGTTTTCTCTCGTGTACGATCTTATGTATAATTATTTTCCGATGTTCAACAAGTTCCGGATTCCTTCGATGATTCTCATCCTGATGCAGATCATTATGCCGATACTTGCCGGTTATGGTCTGCAGTCTCTCATCGATAAGAGAAAAGATAAATTCTCGCCGGAGACGGAAAAGAAATACCGATACATCATCGGCGGAGCCGGTGTGCTCTTTGTTCTCGGTTTCATCGCCAGGGGATTCTTCCAGGACATGTATAAAGGGTTCATGGGAAATGATGAGGTGAGGAAGCTCATCGTCAGCCGCTTCGGAAATCAGCCGGAAAACGTCATCGCTCAAGTGCGTCCGATGCTGTTTGATTTTGTTTTTAACTCGGTAATGGCGGATTATCTGGTAGCAATGTTTCTCCTTCTCGCGATCTTCGGACTTCTTTACGCATACCGAAAAAGCATGATCACGTCGACCGCGCTTGCGTTGGCGGCGATCATTCTGAGCCTGTTTGATCTCTGGCGCGTCGATTCGAAGCCAATGCGAATGCACGATAAGAATTCGCAGGCGGCGACGTTTGCAACTCCGGATTACGTGAAGGCGATCAAGACCGATCAATCACTATATCGCGTGTTGGATACTCAAAACTTGAACGGAGGGGTATCAAATAATCTGGCATACTTCAGAATCCAGAGCGTCGGCGGCTACCACGGTGCAAAGCTTCGCGTCTACCAGGACATTGTCGACGTTGCCACAATAGGAAATCCGGTGGTGTGGGTGCTGATGAATACAAAATATATCATCGCCGATCCGAAGGAAAATCTCCCGAATCTCCCTGTGGTATTTCAGGGGCAGGAGAAGAAAGTTTTGGCGTATCCTCCCGGCAGCGAGCGGGCGTGGTTTGTCGATTCAATCGCTGTTGATTCCGGTTTGGGAATTCTCACGCGGATGAGAGACATGTCATTCGATCCGCGTCACGTCGCATTCTTTGAAAAAAATCCCGGTGTAGTTGTGGAGAGGCCTGATACCTCGGCAAGAGTCGCTCTGAAGAATTTCGGTATTCATGGAATCTCGTTCGATGTCGAAGCATCTGGGAACAACTTGCTCTTCGTCAGCGAGATATACTATCCAAAGGGATGGAACGCCTACGTCGACGGAAAGCAGACGGAGATCTTCAAAACAAACTACGCATTCCGCTCGATTGTCGTGCCGAAGGGAAATCATGTTGTCGAGTTCAAGTTCGAACCGACGCGATATTATATCGGGCGAACGGTCAGCCTGGCGACGAACATTCTTGCGTGGTGTTCGCTGCTCGTCGTAGGGTTTTTGTGGTGGAAAAAGCAGAAAAAGTCTGCAGCATAAGAAAGGAATCACGTGGACAAATTTGTCATTCGCGGCGGCAAACCCCTTCGGGGAACTGTGAAGATCAGCGGGGCAAAGAACGCCTCGTTGGCACTCATGCCGGCAACCCTTTTGGCCAGCGGCAAGTATGAACTCCGAAACACGCCCGATCTGCGCGACGTTTCAACAATGTCCCGCCTTCTGCAAACGATGGGTGTAACGCTCGAGCGGAACGGACACTCGCTTCTTGTCAATACATTCCGCGTGAACAAATTCGAAGCGCCGTACGAGCATGTGAAGAAAATGCGCGCGTCTATATACGTCCTCGGGCCTCTGATTGCGCGTTACGGCCACGCAAAAGTCTCGCTCCCTGGAGGCTGCGCATGGGGTCCACGTCCGGTGGATCTCCATCTTGAGGGATTGACAAAATTGGGAGCCAAGATAGAGCTTGAACGCGGCTACATCATCGCGAAGGCCCGGCATTTGAAGGGAGCACGGATCTCATTCAAGATTTCGAGCGTTGGTGCGACCGGAAATATTTTGATGGCGGCGGTGCTCGCCAAAGGGGCAACACGCATCGAAAATGCCGCAGTGGAGCCGGAAATTACGAACCTCGCTGACTTTCTAGTTTCGATGGGAGCCAGGATCGACGGCATCGGGACGAATGTCCTGGAAATTGAAGGAAGCGACGCCTTACATCCGGCGAACATCGACACAATTCCAGACCGCATTGAAGCTGGAACTATGCTGGTCGCCGCGGCCTTGTGCGGAGGAAAAATAAAAGTCGAACAATGTAATCCGTCGCATCTCTCTGCGGTCACGGCACGATTGGAAGACGCCGGTGCAAAAATCAAAACCGAAGCGACATCAATCGAGATCCAAGCACCGAAAGAAATCAAACCGGTAGACGTCTCTACCGCGATTTATCCCGGCTTCCCCACCGATATGCAAGCCCAGTGGATCGCGCTGATGACCGTTGCGAAAGGTTCTTCGACCGTCACCGACACGATATACTTTGACCGGTTCAACCATGTGCCTGAGTTGGTTCGGCTCGGTGCAGACATCGAAATGAACGAGAATATGGCGGTCATACGGGGAGTGAAGAAGTTGAAGGGCGCAAAAGTGATGTCGACGGACCTCCGCGCATCTGCCGCGCTCATCGTCGCCGCCTTGCGCGCGCAGGGGGAAACAGAAGTCTTGCGCGTGTACCATCTCGACCGAGGATACGAAGCGATCGAAAAGAAACTGCAAGCACTTGGCGCGAATATTAAACGGGAAAAGGGGGAAGAGTTTTAGACTGGCTCGGAGGGTCGCCTGCGTTCAGGATTTTGGCAGTGGTACGTTTTTGTTTTTCTTAGATTTAGATACAATGAGTCACCCTGAGCAAGCGAGCGAAGCGAGAGCGTCGAAGGGTTCATAGTTCGACTCGTGGCGGCAAGACGCCACTCGCTCACTATGACTTTATTTTCAAGACGTACCACTACCAGAATTTTCAGGGCACCTCATTTATCGGGGATTTTCTAGCTAACTTTTTTGGGGATCGTGAGATAAAAAGTAGCGCCTTTCCCTTCTTCACTTTCACACCAAATCTTAAAGTTGTTAAACTCAGCAAGTTTCTTCGCCACGTACAATCCGAGTCCTGCACCTTGCTGTTCCTGAGACTCGCGATTTACTTGGTAGAACTTGCCAAACAATCCGCTTTGCTTACTTTTCGGGATCCCCATTCCGCTGTCCGTGACACTGAACGTGAGGCCTTCGCTATCGGCACGGGATGCAATTGTGACTGTAGAGCCCATTGGCGAGAATTTGAACGCGTTGTCGATCAGCCGCGACAGAATATTTTCGATCTGTGACTGTTGAGCGCAGAGGTGAACCGATTCATCCTGCACCTTTAGGGTGAGGGCGATATTTTTATTTGTTCTCATCTCTTCGAATGCCATAAGGATACGGTCAACCAATGCCTTCGGTGCAATGGATGACTCACGAAAATCGATTTCTTTTGCGACTTCCCCCGATTCGATTCTCACGACGAGCAGGAAATCTTCCACCATGGAATTCAGTCGTTTTGTCCCCGCTTTCAACATCTCCAAAAATCCTTTGAAATCGTCCGCAGAGAGTGTCTCTCTCCCGTTGGCGAGAAGTTCCGTCGCACCGAGAATCGACGTCAATGGCGTGCGCATTTCGTGCGAAATAAGATGCAGGAGTTGATTCTTCAGCTGTTCGATTTGCTCTGTCATCGACTCGCTGATTTGTTGCCGGCGTTTCAGCTTTCCTTTGATTGTGGAAATCAGCATTTCAGGTTCGAACGGCTTCATCAAATAGTCGTCGATGCCGATCTCTTTTCCCATCATGACGTGTTCAAGGTCGGTATGCCCAGAAAGAAAAATAAACGGAGTATTTTGGAACGAAGAATTTGCGCGTATTTTTTCGAAAAGATCAAAACCGCTCATCCCCGGCATTGTGATGTCGGAAATGATCATGTCGGGCGTGGTGGTTTTCAAAATCTCGAGCGCTGCCGGGCCATTCAATGCTGTCAACGCCGTGTATCCTTCCATCTCAAGATACGCCGCCGTAATATCGAGCAAATCCGGTTCGTCGTCGACGATGAGTATTTTGGGTTGCGCCATAGTCATGGTGTGATTCTATAAAGACTTCCCTAAAACAGCAAGCATTTGTTGATGAATTTTTCCGTTCGTCGCCAGCGTGCTCGGCTCGTAACTGTTCGCGGGATTATTTTTGAAATCTGTCACAACGCCCCCGGCTTCTTGCACGATCAACACTCCCGCCGCTTTGTCCCACGGATTGAGAGTCACTTCCCAGAAGCCGTCCAATCGTCCGGCTGCAACGTATGCAAGGTCGAGCGCTGCTGAACCGAGACGCCGGACGCCCTGCCCTTCCATCAGGAGATTCACAAAATGCTCGACTGCATGATGGGGATTCTCTTTGACGTTGTACGGAAAACCTGTCACCAACAAGCTCGTAATTAAAGAGTCACACGTCGACACGTGGATTCGCTTTCCGTTAAGAAACGCCCCTCCCCCTTTTTCGGCCGTAAACATTTCATCGGCCGATGGATCGTAGATCGCGCCAGCGACGACCACTCCGTTTAATTCTACACCAATGGAGACGCAAAAGATCGACAGGCCATGCGTGTAGTTAGTCGTGCCATCGAGTGGATCGATGATCCACCGATACTCAGATTGATTTTTTTGACCGCCCCCTTCTTCCGCCAGAATATCGTGTGACGGATAATGTTGCTTGATCTTCTTAATAATCATCGCTTCGGATTGCTTGTCGATTTCGGTAACAAGGTTTGTCTCCTGTCCCAGTTTCCGTTCGATGTGTTTTACTTTCCCGAGATTGTATTTTAGGAACTTTCCCGCTTCCAAAGCGGCTTCCCTTGCAACGTTGAGCATTGTATTAGGTCTCTTAAGAACTGATACTCTTTTGTTTGATAACAAGGTAAGGAATTTTTGGGGGAGGTTCAAACAGCGGTTAAGCGAGATCCCCGGAGTCTTTAAGACTCCGGGGATCTTCTACCCTGCTGCGTATACCTCTAAGATCTTTCTGAAGTGATGGCCGTAAATTGAGAATGTAATTGCCAACGGGAAAAGCCGCGGGCGAGTAAACAGCGACCACAAGAACAGTTTCCAATACTGAAATCGCTCCTTCCCGACCACACCCAGCACGACGGTGGACGCCACGAGCGCTCTGATGTCTGCAATTGTCAAGCGGCTCAAGTGGACTGCCGGCGGGGTGTATGTTCGAAGAAATTGTTTCACGCGCGCGTAATACGGTTTAGGAGAATAGATGTGCTCAAGAAGTGAGCGGTATCCTTTGAGAAGTGCTTCGCGATTCATGCGCGGAATAAAATTCATCGAAAAGTCGGTATTATCACCCGTCATCGTCTTCAACAATCTACCTTCCTTCATCAGCCGCTGATACAGTTTTGTTCCCACGGGTGCATTCAGCAACCCCACCATCGCCGTCACGATACCGCTTTCCTGGACAAAATCAACCACCTTCTGAAAGATCGAACTCGGGTCGCTGTCAAATCCGACAATGAATCCACCCTGCACTTGAAATCCATGGTGTTGGATTTTCTTTACTGATGCTATAAGATCGCGATTTTTGTTCGGTATCTTCTTACACTCGACGAGGCTTTCTTCGTTCGGAGATTCAATGCCGACAAAGACAGCGTGAAATCCCGCTTTGGCCATCAAGTCCATAAGTTCTTCATCGTCGGAGAGATTGATGGATGCTTCCGTGTTAAAGGAAAACGGGTATTTCATTCTCTCCATCCATTCAATCACGGCGGGCAGGATTTCCTTTTTGAGCCTATTCTTGTTTCCGATGAAATTATCATCTACAAAGAAGACACCGCCTCGCCATCCGAAAGCGTATAGGTTCTCGAGCTCGCGCAACAATTGCCCCCTTGATTTTGTTCTCGGCACTCGTCCGTACAATACCGTGATGTCACAAAACTCACAGTCGTACGGACATCCTCGCGAATATTGGAGATTCATCGAACCATAATCACGCGGATTGATGAGGGGCCAAAGTGGCAAGGGCGTTGTCGTCAGGTCTGCCCATTCGTTCGATTCGTAGCGATGTTGCGGACGCCGAAGCTCAAGGTCATTCAGAAACCGCGGCAGGGTTAGCTCCGCCTCGTTGAGCACCAGGTAGTCGACGTCATCGAATTCTTCGTGATGCACGGTGAAGAGCGGGCCGCCGGCGACTATTTTTATTCCCAACGACTTGCAACGAGTGATGACTTCTCTCGCAGAGTTCTGTTGTACGGACATTCCGCCAAGAAAAACGTAGTCAGCCCATATCAGGTCGGCATCCTTCAGAGTCTGTACGTTCATATCGATGAGTTTTTTGTTCCACGCTGGGGGAAGCATTGCAGCAACTGTGAGAAGGCCGAGGGGAGGATAGGCAGCTTTCTTCGAGATAAATTTCAACGCGTGACGGAATCCCCAAAACGTATCCGGAAAAGTCGGATTGACCAAGAGGATGTTCATGAGGCTTTCTCCTTCTGCAATCGAGGCATCGATCAGAATGATTCGTGCGATTCAGAATGGTGAGAAAACGGCGACGTGACTCGCCCTATTTTTGAAGCGCCGGGGATTCTTCTTAGGAAGTGAGTTCGCTAATACGGGAAAGATCCAAGAGCGAAGGCAAGATGAATTCGGGGTGCCTGAGTAAAGATAATAGTTCGCGTGTGAAATGTAAAGTGGTGTTTCGTTGATTTTTTAAACTTCTGTGAGACGGGCAGGCTCAGAACATTACGACTGATTCAATGAAGCGGGTTATTCTTATAT
>Ga0315281_10009454_pt1 | contig 13523 bp, 14 predicted proteins | sample YL17G07_0_MG_FD_204540 | JGI IMG/M metagenome (GOLD analysis project Ga0315281, IMG submission 204540) | Sediment microbial communities from Yellowstone Lake, YNP, Wyoming, USA - YL17G07_0 | ecosystem: Environmental > Aquatic > Freshwater > Lake > Sediment | place: USA: Wyoming | collected...
AAACAAGGTTGGCTGCAGACTCTTGCGGCCACCCTGCTCGATCAACCCGCGCACATACAAAAGCGCGTTCTCCCGCTGGCGGGCCAGCGCGAGCCCTTCCGCCACCTCGCCAACGAACGCGACCAAGTGGGGTGAGTCCCGTCCGTAGGACAGTCGTCTCCATAGTTTCTATGAAAAGTGAGGAGACGTCATGGCGAGAGAGCGTTCCCGGTATACGCCGGAGTTCAAGGATGAGGCGGTGCGGTTGGTGATCGATTCGGGTCGGCCGATCGCGCAGGTCGCGCGCGAGTTGCGGATCCACGATGGCACGCTCGGCAACTGGGTTGCGAAGTATCGGGCTGAGCATCCGGTGTCGGAGTCGCCGTTGTCGATCAGCGAGCGGGCTCGGCTGGCCGAGCTCGAGCGTGAGAATCGGCAGCTGCGGCTGGATAACGAGTTCCTGGGAAAAGCGGCCGCCTTCTTCGCGAAAGACCGTCGGTGAGCGAGCGCTACTCGTTCATCGGTGCGGAGAAGGCGTGCTCAGGGTTCCCTGTCCGGCGGGGCTGCATGTTGCTTCGGGTCTCGCCCAGCGGCTACTACGCCTGGCGTGACCGGGCGGCGTCGGCGACGGCGGTTCGGCGTGCCGAGGTTGCTCTGCTGGCCGCGAACGCCCATGCGGCCTCGGACGGCAGCAATGGCTACCGGCGTGTCCACCGTGACCTGCTCGCCGACGGTGTCAGCTGCTCCTGGCAGCTGGTGCGGCGGGTGTTGCGGGAGCAGGGCCTCGCTGGTGCTCAGCCGGCCGCCTACCGCGTCACGACCCGGCAGGACCCCGACGCGCAGGCCGCACCCGACCTTGTCTGCCGCGACTTCACAAGCCAGGAGCCCGGCACGAAGCTGTGCGGCGACATCACCTACATCCGCACCTGGGCCGGCTGGGCCTACCTCGCGGTCGTGATCGACATGGCCACCAAGATGGTCGTCGGCTGGCAGATCAGCAACCGTGCGAATGCGCAGCTGATCATCGAGGCGCTCGAGATGGCCCACCGAAACGGGAACCTCCAGCCCGACGCGATTTTCCACTCGGACCGTGGCTGTCAATACACCAGCGGCCCGTTCCGGGCCTGCACCGGCCGGCTCGGGGTGCGTCAATCGATGGGACGAACCGGCGTCTGCTGGGACAACGCCCAGGCCGAAACGTTCTTCGCTTCGCTCAAGGTCGAATGCGTCTACCGCACCGCGATCCCCAGCCTCGACCACGCCCGCCGAACCGTCGGCCGCTACATCGAGATCTTCTACAACCGACGCCGGCGGCACTCAGCACTCGACTACCAGACACCACAACAGCGATACTTCGAGCTCACCGACCAGCAGGCCCAGGCGGCCTGAAGACGACCGTCCGAATTTCAGGACTCAGCCCGACTCGACTACCGCAATCGCCGCCGCCACGACGGCCTCAGCAACCGGCCGCCCCCAAACCACGCCCATCACGCGCTCAGAAACGCCGTCCCTCGGTCGCACGCTCCCACTCGACGAGGTCGTCGGCTAGCAACGCCAGGGAGTCGGGCGACGAGACGGGTCCGAGGACGACCGTCGCCGCGCCGGCTTCACGCAACGCGCGAAGTTGGCGAGCCACGGCCTTGCGGCCCCCGCCGACAAGAGCATCCTTCGGCGTACGGACGCCGTCGCCAAGAGGATGCCGCTCGAGCCCATCGGGCCGGCCGGCCGGCACCCAGCGCCGCAGGACGACGACCGTCCCGCAGGGCGCGAGCTCCCGGTAGCGCTCGATCAGACTCGAGAGCTCCCCCAGCGGCTGGCGTGTCCCTGCCAGCCAGCCGCCGGCCCGCGCCGCCCGCGCAAGGCCCACCGGCGTGGCGGCGCCGATCAGAAGCGGCCACGCCCGCCGCCGCTCGCTCACAAGTGAGACGAGCGCGTCGAGCGCGTCGTATCGCCGCTCGAAACGCTCCGCCGGAAGGTCTGAAGGCTGGTACCCGGCAACGGCGCCGAGAGAGAACTGCCCCCCGCCGGCGGCGGCGACCTCCGCCAGCACGTCCGCATCGCGCACCACCGACTCGGGGTCGCGCACGCCGGCTATGACACCCGCCGTCGCAACCCGCACCGCCGGAACGGCTCCGAGGACGACGCCTGCCATCACGAGCGAGGAGCCCACGTAGTCGCTACGCGCGACATGTTCGGGGATCCAGAGCGACCACCCGCGCGAGGTCGCCTCGCGCGCAGCCGCGAGGAGACCCGCAACCGCGCTGCGGCCGCCCCACCCCTCGGGAGAGAGCAAGATGCCAAGGTCGAGCAAGCCGGTCGCGGCTCTCGTCGTGAGCAGAAGCGGCTAGCTCGCCATGTACAGGCCGCCGTCGATGCAGAGCACCTGGCCCGTCATGAACGCGGCCGCGGGCGACGCGAGGAACCGGAAGGCCCCGGCCACCTCATCCGGCTCCGCGAAGCGGCCGAGCGGGATCTGGGCGAGGTACCGCGGCGCAAGCTTCTCGTCACTGCGGATCGGCTCCGTCATCGGCGTCGCAGCAAGTGGGGCGACGGCATTCACGCGGATCCCGTAGCGGGCGAGCTCCTTGGCCGCCGACTTCGTGATCGCCGTGATCGCGCCCTTGGCCGCTGAGTAGTTCACCTGGCCGACGGTGCCCTGCAGGCCCGCTGAGGAGGTGACATTGAGGATCGTGCCGCGCGTCTCGCTCGCGATCATTCGTCGCGCGGCCTCGCGCGTGCCGAGGAAGGTGCCCCGCGCATGCACCGCCATGACGAGGTCGAAGTCGGATGCCTCCATCTTGACGAGCATCGCCGGGCGAGTAATGCCCGCGTTGTTGACCCAGCACGAGATCGGGCCCAGCTTGGCCTCGGTCTCGTCGGCGAGGCGCACGACGTCCTCCTCGCTCGCGACGTCCGCGCGCACTCCGACAGCGCGGATCCCCTTGGCAACAAGCTCTTCCGCCGCGCTCTGCGCGGCCGCCTCGTTGATGTCTGCGAGCGTCACCGCAGCGCCCTCGAGGCCGAGCGCGGTCGCAACCGCCAGCCCGATGCCCTGACCCGCTCCGGTTACGACAGCAACGCTTCCGTCAAGCTCACCCATCTGGTCCCTCCAAGATCGTGACGGCAGCAACCGCAGTCGGCCCGCCGATGTTGTGCGCCAGACCCCAACGGGCGCCATCGACCTGGTTTCCCGCGTCACCGCGCAGCTGCTCGAACAGCTCGAAGCACTGGGCGACACCGGTCGCCCCGGGTGGATGCCCCTTCGCCTTCAGGCCGCCGCTCGGATTCACGGGCAGGCGCCCGCCGATGGACGTCTCCCCGTTCTCGATCAACGTCTTCGCCTCGCCCCGGCCGCAGAACCCGAGATCCTCGTAGTTCATCAGCTCGACTCCCGAGAAGCAGTCGTGCACCTCGGCGACGTCGATGTCACGAGGCTCGACTCCCGCCATCGCGTACGCTGTCCTCGCTGCCTTGACGGTCGCCGCGAATGTCGTCATGTCGGCCTTGTGGGCGTGCATGATGCGATCGAGGCCGAGACCGAAGCCCCTGACCCAGACCGGCCTGTCCGTGTAGCGGTCGATGACGTCCGCTGCGGCCACGATCACCGCCGCCGCGCCGTCGCTCTGCGGCGTGCAGTCGTAGACGCCGAACGGCTCCACCACGAGCGGCGCGTTCAGCACCTGCTCGACCGTGACCTCGAAGCGCAGATGCGCGAACGGGTTCGTCATGGCGTTTTGGTGGTTCTTCACGGCGACCATTGCCAGATGCTCCCGCGTGACACCGTACTCGTGCATATAGCGCTGGACGTGGAGCGCGAAGTTCGCCGGCGCGATCAGGCCGAGCGGGTAATCCCAGGCGCGATCGCGCATCATGCCCATCCACTCCCAGAATGTCGACCGCGCCGAGGTCTCGCGCGTCTTGTCGGCCCCGACCACAAGGGCGACGTCGTAGTAGCCACCGCCCACCGCGTGGGCCGCGTTGCGGATCGCGTCGTTCCCGGTCGCGCAGGCGTTCTCCACGCGCGTGACAGGAATGTCGAGCAGACCGCACGAGTCTGCGAGTACGCCTGCCGGGAAGCCGTCGGCCGTGGACAGCTCGCCGAACCAGGCGGCCTGGATCTCCCGGCGCTCTATCCCTTTGTCGACTGAGTCGAGGGCAGCGCGCAGTGCGTTCGGGACCATCTCCTTGATGCCGATGCCGAATAGCTCCCCGAAAGGGATCATGCCGGCGCCGACGATCGCGACGGGCCTCATGCAACCTCACCCCCCTCGAAAGCCTCGTCCGGTCGGAACCCGTAGCCGTAGTCCGGGATGCCCTCGCGCGTGGCGACCCTTCTCAGCACGAGCGTGCCGTTCCGCCCGATGCCAACCGAGGCGGCGGGGGCGTCCGTGACGTGGACCAGCACGCGCACGCCCGAGTCGCCAAGAGAGACGATCGCGAGCGAGTACGGGCTGACCATGCCGGGGATGGGCGTGTGGATAGTCGTGACGGTATACACCTCGCCGTCCCGCGGGAGCGACTCGAGCGGCGGCGTCCCCTCGGCGCCGCAGGCCAGACAAACCGTTCGCGGCGGGTAGCTGAGTTCGCCGCAGCTACAGCGGGCGGCACGGAGCCCGAGCTTCGCGTCGAAAGCGCGCTCGTAGGCCGCGAGCGAGATAGGGATCTCCGCTTGGATGGCAGTGGTCTTCTGGACGGCGAGGGGCGCGGCGCGCTCCTTTCGCACGACTCGCGCATCGCCCAACGCGATGTCCAGAGCCGCAGCGGCGCCGCCTTCAACGGCGATGATGCGGCCGCTCACGCCTCTCTCGATCATCTCCGCGACAGCGAACAGCGGCTCCGCCGCGCCGCCCACCGGACGCTCCGAGCCGAAAGAAGCGTCGAAGCCGAACTTCGGCGCCTCGCGCGCGGGGACCCCGGCCACGACGACAGTTCCTTCGGCGCGCACCTTGAGCTGGTCGATCGCCGGCCGCCAGCCGCGTTCCCGCAGCAGCCGCGGGTCGTCGTAGACCCGGCTCTCCGCGGCGCCGGCGGTGCGGATCTGGATCGGCAGGCTGCGGTCGACGCGCCCGGCGAACGTCGCTGATGCGCCGGTCTCGCCAACCAGGACGGCGGCAGCGCCGGCGGGCGACTGGGGCGAGACGGCCACCACCAAGGTTCCGGGCGCGGCGGCGGCGACGGCGTCGAGGACGGCCGGACCACCGCCGAGCCGCTCCTCGACGGCGCTCGCCTTGGACAGGTCGAGCGCGACCGAGACCACCCCGGCCAGCCCGCTCTCGATGTAGTCCGGCTGCCTCGTGATCAGGACGAGCCGCTCGATCTCGTGATCGCCCCCGAGCGCGGCGAGGGCCGCGTCGACGGCCATGGTGACGACGTCCTCGTCACGGCCCGGGACGCGCGCGCTCCCCTCGCCCGACCAGGCCGGCCGGTACGTGGCGATCGTCAGGATGCTCACAAGCTTCTCCCCTCCGAAGCGCCCGAGCGGGAACCCACTCTGCCGCTGGCCCGCCCGTCGATCCTAACCTCGCCGTCGACTTCCAGCGCGAGGGCGAGCTCCACGCTCTCTTCGTCGAGCTCCTCCACGCGCGCCTCGAGGTCGAGTGGCTCGCCCGGCCAGATCGGCCGCCGGAAGCGAACCGAGAAGTGCTCGAGTTGCTCGAGTCCGAGCCAGTCGGCCGCCAGGCGTCCGAGCAGCCCAGCCGGCAGCATGCCCATGACGACGACCCCGGGGAGCCCGGCTGCACGCGCCGCGGCGTCGTCGAGGTGGATCGGGTTCAGATCGCCGGAGGCCGACGCATACGCTGCCAGGTCGGACTGCGTCAGAGGCTCCTCACGCCGCCGTGCGCAAGCGCCCGGGCCTAGCGGGGGTAGGGCGGCGAGGCGATCCGTCCCTGCCGGCACGTCGCTCAACGCGCCTCCCCACCGAGCTGGACCAGCGTCGCCGCGCTGCGCGCGACGAGAGCTTCGCCGTCGCGGTAGTCACTTTCGACGATCGCGAAGAGCAGGCGACCGCTGCCGCCCTCCCGCTCGAACGCCTTCTCCAGTCGCACCGAGACGTCGAGGACGCTGCCGACGCGGATCGGCTCGAAGAACCGAAATGACTGGTCGGCGTGGCGAACACGAGCTGCGTCGAAACCGAGTGCGAGATGCGGGACGACCGACCGATTGAGCGCGGCCGCCTGCAGGAAGGTCGGTGGGACATCGGTCGAGTCGCCGGGCGCCCGAAGCGCCGCGGAGAACGCCGCGACGCGGCTCGGGCTCACCTCGAATCGGAAGCGATCGAGAACCTCCCCTTCGCGGCTTTGGAGCTCCTCTAGCTCCATCCTGCCCTCACCATCCCGGCGATCCCTCGGGAGCGCGCCTTCGGGCATCGCGAATCCCTGCCGCCGTCACGCACCGGGCTTCGCCTCCCCGTCCCCGTCGACCGCAGTGGCTCGTCCGAACAGGCCCCCAAAGGTCTTGCCGGTCATCCGGTGGCGTCGCTGGTAGCCGGAGAGGCCGACGGCGACGATCAGCGCAATGCCGTTGAATAGGTCGGTGACCCAGAAGCTGGCCCCCGTGAGCTGGAGGCCCTTCACCCCTGTTGCGAGCAGGTAGAGGGCGACGATCGTCCCCCACGCGTTCACCCGCCCGTTCTTCAGCTGGGTGGCGCCGAGGAAAGCGGCGGCGTAGACGGGGAGCAGGTAGGGAGGGCCGATGCCCGGAGAGCCCGCGCCGACCTTCGCGGTCACGACGACGCCGGCGAACGCGGCCGAGAGAGACGAGATGAGGAGCGCGATGAAGATCAAGCGGTTTGTGCGAATGCCCGCGAGACGTGCCGCCTCGCGCCCGCCTCCGATGGCATAGAGATAACGGCCGAACGGCGTGTGTTCCTGGACGTACCAGACAACGAGCGCGAAGGCGAGGGAGTAGAAGACCGGGATAGGGATACCCGCCGGCTGCAGCGTCCCGATCTTCTCGAAGCCGGCCGTCAGCCCGATGATCTGTTGGTCACCCGATCGCCACATGATGAACGCGGTCAGCACCGAGGAGACGCCCAAGGTGGCGATGAACGAGTCCATCCGGAAGAACACGATCAGGATGCCATTGACCATCCCGATCACGAGGCCGACGCCGATGGCCGCGAGTGCGGCTTCGGTTGCGCTGAAGCCGCCGTTGACGATCAGCCATGCGGAGAGGATCGCCGACGTCCCGACCGTCGCGCCGACCGAGAAGTCGAAGAAGCCCGCAGCAAGCGGGAAGAGCAGACCGAGGGTGATTATCGCCGTGACCGCCTGATCGCTGCCGATGTCCCTGACGGTCGTCGTCGTCAGGAACGTCTGCGGCACCCAGAGCCCGAACAGTAGGATGAGACCGCCAAGGACGTAGATGCCGCTGATGTGCTTGAAGGACAGGGCCCCGAGGACACCCCGAAGCTCGCGGGCAACCGCCGATTGCACCGTCGGCGTCGGTTCCCTCTCGGGGGGAGCCGGGGCGCGGTTCTCAGCGTCGGATGATGTCATCTGGGCAGGTTTTCGGGTGTACGCTGTCAGAAAGCCTGCGCGACGGTCCCCGCGGCGGCGAGGCTCTGCTGAACGATGTTCTCCGCCGTCAGCGACTCCCCTTGCAGCTCGGCGACGATCTCTCCGTCGTGGAACACGATGACCCTATCGCAGACATTCGCCATGTCCTCGACCTCACCGGACGACATCACGATCGCGACACCCTCGTCGGCGGTGCGGGCGAGAATCCGGTAGATCGCCGCCTTCGCGCCGATGTCGACCCCCTGCACCGGCTCGTCGAGCACGATGATGTTGGGTTTTGCCCGGAGCCACTTCGCGAGCACAACCTTCTGCTGGTTGCCACCACTGAGCGAAGAGAAGTTGATCTCGGGGGCGAGAGGGTTAACCTGGAGGCGCTGAAGCCACGCGCCGACCGTTCGACGCTCCGTCCTAATGCCGAGCCAGCGAAACGGTGACCTGACTTCGAGGCGCGGCAGGGTGAGGTTTTCTCGGACGTTGAACTCCGGAATCGCGCTCTGAGCCTTGCGATCGGCCGGAACGAGGGCGAGGCCCGCCTCGAGCGCCTCGTGGGGCCTGATACTCGTGAAGGACTGCCCCTGGATCTTGATCATCCCGCCCGCCCAGGGTCGTGCGCCGAAGAGGAGATACGGCGTCTCTTCCCGACCCGATCCCATGATGCCCGACAGGCCGACGATCTCCCCTCGGTGGACCGAGAACGAGACCCCACGCGCGATCTGCCCGGTGAGCCCGTGCACCGAGAGGGCGACATCCGCCCTGGTATGGTGCTCGGCCGGATAGAGCTCACCCAGCGGCCGTCCGACGATCAGCTCGACCAGACGACTCTGGGTGAGCTCGCCGATCGGCGCCGTTGTCACCTTGCGCCCATCTCGCAGCACGGTCACGCGGTCGGCGATCTCGAACACCTCGTCGAGCCGATGCGAGACGTAGAGGACGGCGCCGCCGACGTCCCTCACGCGGCGAATCGACGCGAACAGTTGGTGCACCTCGTTCCGCGGGAGCGAGGCCGTGGGCTCGTCGAGCACGAGCACGTGCGCATCTGTCTGGCGAAAGCCGTCCAGCGCACGGGCGATCGCGACAAAGCTCTTCTCAGCTGCGGTGAGCTGGCTGACCGGACGCCGAACGTCGAACTCGACGCCGAACCGCTTCAGCAGCGCCCTCGCGTCCGCGGCCTCCCGATGGAAGTTGATCCAGTACTTCGGGGAGCGATAGCCGCGGCCGAGGGCGAGATTGTCGATGGTGTCGAGGTTTCCGACGAGACCGAGGTCCTGATGGATGAACCTCATTCCGATCTGCTCGGCTGCGGCCGGCGAGCCGAACTCGAACTCCTGGTCGCCGAATCGGCCTCTCGCGCCCGGCTCCGGCGTGTGGTAGCCGGCCATGATCTTGATCAGAGTCGACTTGCCACATCCGTTCTGTCCGACGAGCGCGTGCACCTCCCCCGGGTGAAGCGCCAGGTCGATCCCATCGAGGGCGACCTGGCCCGGGAAGATCTTCGAGATGTTCTCGAGGACGAGCGTCGGGTCCTGCATCGATACCTCCATCAGGACGACCCTCGCCCAGGAACTCGGATCGAGCGAACGCTGGGGGCCCCTTGGGAGGACCCCCAGCGTCGATCGCAAGCGCGGAGAGTCGTTACTTGACCTTCCACAGCTTGAGGAACTCATTCGGGTAGCCCGGTACGCCGACGTACGGCTGGGCCGGATTCCCGATGTTGCTCTTCGTGAGGTAGTGCCGCGGGAGCGTGCCGAGGTTGCAGCACGCCAGCGGGTCACCGTTGAAGGACCGGACGAGGACGTCGATCATCCGCCAACCGGCCATTGCATCAGGCTCGGGGACGGCCGCATACTCGACCAGACCATTCTTGATGTTCTGGAAGTTGTTCGGACCACTTGCCTGCGAGATGATCCTCAGATTCGAGTCGAGCCCGGCCGCCTTGAGCGCCTGCGGGACGCCCAGGGTCATGTCGCCGAAGGCCGCGACCATGTAGTTCGTATCGGGTTTCTGCTGGATGTAGCTGACGACCCGGCCCGGCAGCTTGCCGCCGATATCCGTCGCAGAGACATTCACGATGTCGAGCGAGCAGGACGGGCAGAGCTTCTTGAGCGTCGCAGCGAACGCCTTCTGCTCGATGACGAGCACCGGGAAGTCCGGGATGTTGAACATCACGGCCTTAGCGGCCCCGTTCGTGTCGGCGACGACGAAGTTCGCCATCATCGATCCGCGCAGGCGGTAGTCGGCCTGCGAAGGGACGTTAGCGATCTGACCGTTGGTGTTCGGGTCGGTGGTCGACCCGGCGACGTACGGGATGCCCTTCGCCTTCAGCTGGGCGAGTTGACGCTTGAACAGCGCCTGCGGAACGCCCGTTGCGAGAACCGCGTCGGGGTTGTCCTCGACTGCTGTCGTCCATGCACGACCGATCTCCTCAGGCGTCGTGCCCATCGGGATGACCTTCAGCTTCCAGCCGAGCGCCTTCGTCGCCGCCGCGATTCCCTTGCCGATCAGCTTGCACACCGGGACACCGCACTCGAGCCAGTCGACCCTCTTGCCTGTCGCCGGCGTCTTCGAAACCGCCGGGAGTTTACCGATGCTGGCCGGCGGCTTCGAATGGGCAGCAACGTACGCCTTGGCGACGGCTACGCCGTCTTTCTTCGCACTAAGAGCAATTGGCGTAACGATCACGGCTGCGAGCAGCCCGATCGTCAACGCAAAGAGCGTTGTCCTTCTCACGATCCGCACCTCTTTCTCACTTCGGATTCGACGGTCAACGCACGTTTCCGCGTTGTGGACGGGATGCTCACGGGATGTGCCAGAGCTTCTTGAACTGCGCCTGGTAGTTCTTCGGCCCGAACCAGTTCGCCTTCGGGTCGGTGATGTTCGCCTTGGTCAGGTACTGCTTTGGAAGAACGCCCGTGTTGCAGCACGAGACCGGATCGCCGTCGAACCAGCGGGCGAGCACGTCCATGACGCGCCACGTCAGCATCGCCTCATTGGCTCCGGTGTCGACCACCTGGATCTTGCCGTTGACGATGTCCTGCCGGTTGACCGGCGAGCCGGCGTCCGAGTAGGACTTGACCTTCCCCTGGAAGCCACCGGAGACCAGCGCCTGCGTGACGCCGATCGCGAGGTCGCCGAACGAGTAGACGATGTAGTCCGTGTCGGGGTGCGCCTGCAGGTAGCTGACCATGATGCTCGGCATCTTCTTGCCGATGTCGGTCGCCGAGACCTTGAGCTGGGCCTGCTTGCACGACGGGCAGAGCCGCTTGAACTCGGACGCGAACGCGCTGTACATGACTCGGAGCACCGGGAAGTCCGGCACGTTGACGAAGACGACGTTCGCCTTTCCGTCCGTGTCCGCGACTGTCCAGTTCGCAGCCATGACTCCGCGTAGCTTGAAGTCGCTGATGTCCGCGATGTCGGCGATCTGCCCGTTGGTGTTCGGGTCGGTCGAGGTGCCGGCCGCGTACGGGATCTTGTGCGACCACAGCTTCGCCAGCTGTGCCTTGAACAGCACCTGCGGAACGCCCGTTGCGATCACGGCATCCGGCAGGTCCTCGGCGGCGCGGGTCCACGCCCGCCCGATCTCCTCCGGCGTGGTGCCCATCGGAACGATCGTCAACTTCCAGCCGAGCACCTTGGCCGCGAGCTGGAGGTAGTGCGAGTGGGTATGGCACACCGGCACACCGCACTCGAGCCAGTAGATCCTCTTTCCGGTCGGCGGCCGCTTCGAGAGAGGCTTGCTGATGCCGATGCTCGTCGGCGCGGCCGAGTACTTCTTCACGAACGCCTTGGCCTGCGCGATGCCGTCGAGCTTCTTCGCGTTCGAGCTGCTCCCAAGCGGTGTGACGATCAGGGCGACGAACGCGCCGACGAGCACGGCGACGAACGCAATCCCCCTTGGACGACCTCTATGCCTCATATTTCCTCCTGTGCCCTGATAGTCGACGACGCTCCCACGAGCGACGCCCTGCGTTCTCAGCCGTCTGGTCTGCCTCTTCCGTTCACCAGGCTGTCCACCCGCCATCGACGGGCATGACCAGCCCCGTGATGAACGAGGCCTCGTCCGAGAGAAGGAAGAGAACGACGTTCGCGATCTCCTCGGCTGTCCCGAAGCGCTTGATCAGCTGCCGCGCGAAGAACGTTGGTTCGATTGCCGCTTGCTGCTCTTCGGGGAACGTCGAGAGGAACGCCCTCGGCATGGCGGTGTCGATCGAGCCGGGGCAGATCGCGTTCACACGGATGTTGTCAGGTGCGAAATCGACCGCGAGCGTTCGTGTCATGCCGACCACCGCACCTTTGGACGAGCTGTAAGCGGCCATGCTGGGGAAGCCGAGGATCCCGCCGATCGAGGAGACGCTGACGATCGCGCCGCCGCCGGCCTTCCGCATGTGCGGGAGGGCCTGCTGGATCGTGAGGAACTGGCTCTTGACATTGACCGCGTGGATGCGGTCCCACTGCTCGTCCGTATAGCTCTCGATCGGGCCGCCGGCGATTATGCCGGCGGCGTTGAAGACGGCATCGATCTTGCCGAAGCGGGATGCGACGGCCGACACGAACGCCTCGACGTGCGGGCGCTCGGAGGCGTCTCCCGACACGGCGACGACCTGTGCGCCAGCCTTCTCGGCCAGCGCCTTCGTCTCCTCAAGCCTCTCGGCGTTCAGGTCGGAGATGCCGAGCAAGGCACCCTCTTTCGCGAACCGGACGGCAGTCGCGCCACCGATCCCTCCGCCGGCGCCGGTGATGATGGTGACCTTGCCGGCGACGCGGCCGCTCATAGCCCTGCGGCGGCGACGCCCGCCTGGGCGATTTCAATGTCCTGCGTGTAGTGGCCGCCGCTGATGCCGATCGCGCCGACCACGGCCCCGTCCACCGAGAGCGGGATGCCGCCGCCGATGATCGAGACCCCGGGGACGTGGGGAATGCCCGCGAGCAGCGGCGGGTCTCCCTTGATGAATTCGAAGAACTCGGCCGTCGGGAACCCTGCCGCCGCCGATGTGTACGCCTTCTTCATGGCAACGTCGACGGAGATGAGCGAGGCGCCGTCCATACGCAGCATCGCCTTGAGCACCCCGGCCTCGTCGACGACCGCGATCGACGCCGGGATACCGAGCTCCCCCGCCTTCGCCTGCGCTCCGGAGATCACCTTGCTGGCCCCTTCGGCCGACAGGCTTTGTTTCGAGAAAGCCAGTGACACCAGCTCGCCTCCTGTTGTGGAAACCATGCCTACTATGTCGACAGTTCTACAAACATCCGGGGGTCGGTGTCAATAGGGCCGCCGAGTCGGCGCGCTGGTTCCGGTCCGGCTCAACCCAAGAAGCGCTTGGCCTGGACCCCGCCGCGCTCGACATTTCAGGCCGCTGTTTGGTCACGTCCCGTCAAGTGGTGTACGAGGCTGAGCGCGTCATCCTCGTTTGACGTTCATGCTGCTGCGGCGATGGCGACCACCTCCTCCTGGGGTTCTTCCACGGGGTCGGTGAGTGCTCTGGCGATCGATTCGGCGCTCATGTAGCGGCGGGCGACGGCCCATTCGTCGTTCTGTTCGGCGAGCACGGCGCCGACCAGGCGGATGACCGCCGGCCGGTTGGGGAAGATGCCGATCACGTCGCTGCGGCGGCGGATCTCCCTGTTCAGGCGTTCGAGCGAGTTGTTGCTCCAGAGCTGGCGCCAGTGCTCCTTCGGGAACGAGGCGAAGGCGAGCAGGTCCGGTCCCGCCTCGTCGAGCAGCGCCGCCGCCTCGGGGAAGCGACCTTCGAGCTGGGCGATGATCCGGGTGTGCTGCTCACGGACGGTGGCGGCGTCGGGCTGAGCGAAGATCGTTCTGACCATCGTCGCGACGAAGCCCTGTGCGCTCTTGGGGACGCGCGTCAGCAAGTTGCGCATGAAGTGCGTCCGGCACCGCTGCCAGGAGGCGCCGGGCAGCGTCGCGGCGATCGCGTCGACGAGGCCGGGGTGCGCGTCCGAGCTGACCAGCTTGACGCCCGTGAGGCCGCGCGCGACCAGGCCGCGGACGAACGCGAGCCAGGCTGC
>Ga0315281_10009455_pt1 | contig 13521 bp, 10 predicted proteins | sample YL17G07_0_MG_FD_204540 | JGI IMG/M metagenome (GOLD analysis project Ga0315281, IMG submission 204540) | Sediment microbial communities from Yellowstone Lake, YNP, Wyoming, USA - YL17G07_0 | ecosystem: Environmental > Aquatic > Freshwater > Lake > Sediment | place: USA: Wyoming | collected...
AGTGATAGCTGAGTGAAGCACCTGTGGAACATTACCAAAGGATATTATGTTGCTCGAACCACCCGGATTTTGTCCGTGACAACTAATACAGCTTCCACGCAGCAGTAAGGCGTTAGGTATGTCACTGCTATCGAAGTTCATAGGCTGTCCATTCTGACTATTGTGCATTGTATGGCAGTTACTGCACACACATTCACCTACACATACAACCGCTTGCAATGATGAGGGGGAAAAAACCAATGAAGATATAGATAGAAGTAAGCAAAAAGCTATGAGTATAGGTACCGTAAACGTAGCCTTAACCCTATTTAATACCATCTTCATTAAGTTTTAACAGAGTCCCTCGTTAATTGTTAAGCAACAGCTATGCCATATATTAACAGATATAAATAACGTGGGCAATTGAATGTTTAATACCAAAGATGTTAATAGAAATGACACAACCTGACAATTATGTAAATAGGTATATAAAGTGTGTAGTTTATTTCTTATGACACTGAATGCAGAGCTGTCTTTTTCTGTCGAAAATAAGCATAAATTCAGCCTTTGATGAATGCATGCTGTGGCATGTAATACAGGTCATCGGCTGGCCGTTGCGGGGGTCTATGGCGTCTTTCCCAACTGGATGGGCAACTTTATGCTGCTCTACATGACATCTTGCACATGTCAAAATTTTATCTTCCCTGAGATAAAGTGGATTATTAGAATGCGGAGGTATATGACATTCAAAACATTTTCTATCCTTAATCGGAACACATTTTATGGACCTCAGCGCCTTTTCCATAAGCTCCGTCTTCCTCTCGGTGACTTCATGACACTTAAAGCACAGGCCTGATTCCCGCACTGTCAGGTTCTTCTTTTTCGAGGCGTGGAAACTATGACACATACCGCAGCCGCCTTTCGCGTCGCTTCCATGAACATCATTCTCCTTGAATTTTGCGGGATCCTTCTTGTGGCAGCTAAAGCATAGATCTTTCCCCGTCATCCTGGCGGTAATCTTCGCACCAGATGTAATCGGGTTATGGCATTGTTCACACTTTTTATCTAAAAAGGCTGTATGACCATAAGGACCGAGGAGACCGCTGGTATTTGATGCATGTCCGCCATGGCATGCAGTGCAGTCCAGTTTATCTGTAGCAAAGGTTATAGAAACGCCACCTGCCTTGCACCGTGGTGCATGACATTTTTTGCATAACTTATTTGAAGCATCGAGTATCTGATCCTCCTGTGAAGATGCATGGGGATCATGACACGATGAACACTCTCCTTGCCTAAATGGGAGGTGCACAAATGATTTCTTTAATTGCTCCTTCATTGTCTCATGACAACCCCAGCATAGGTCTTTCTGTGCCTTGACCAAAAGGCCTTTATTTTCACTGCTATGGGCGTAATGGCAATCTGTGCAAACACCTTTCTTGAGTGCATAATGTACAAAATCTTTCTTGAGTGCCCTCTTAATCCCGTCGTGACAGCTCAGGCATAAAGAGTTAATCCCACCTTCTTTTAACAGTCCTTTAATATTACTCGTATGCGAATTATGACATGCAATACACTTACCGTCCTTAAATGGAAAATGGACATAACTGCGGGAAAGACTTTCCTTCAGTTTTGTATGACACTTGTAGCAAAGATCAGGGACTTTTTCTTTAAGCTCGCCGCTCTGGGCATAGGCAAAACCACCCCAAATTAGCATAGAGCATAGAGCGATTAGCGTAGAGCATAAAGCATAGAGTTTCACACCCCTTGCACTTAGCTCTTTGCTCTTAGCTTGTTTCTTATTCATGGCAGACCTTACAATCTCCTTTGGCAAATGGACTATGTTTTAATTTTTTGAGCAGGCCTGGTTTTTCTGTCACATGCGGTTCATGACAGCTCACACAATGGTTAATTTTAGCTATAGGTTTTATATGTACTTTCAGCAACCTTTCCGTGTCGCTTGAATGGCACTTAACACATAATGCAGGGTCTTTGGCACTCAGCAAATACTTAGATTCAGAAAAATGGGAGATATGACAGCTAAGACAGTCCCCCTTTTCCATGTCTATGTGCCCCCTTCTTACAGTGGTGGTAACTATTCTTTCATGGCATGAGAGACAGAGCTCTTTCGGCCTATTTAAAAGTAAATACCTGATCTTTGTTCCATGCGGGCTATGACACCCTGTACACTTCCCTTCTTCTACAGGGAGATGCTTATTGGCACTGGCCTTTACATCAGTCTCCATTTTTTTATGACAATCAAAACACAATTCAGGCATTGGCTTAATTGTATTACCAATATAGTCAGCCGCATGGGGATTGTGGCAGGTTCCGCAAGCCTTTTCTTTAAACGGCTTATGGATAGCAGCCCCTTCCTTTAGCTCAAGAAACATATTGCCATGACAGTTCAGGCAGAGCTGATCCTCTGAATTTTTAAGCAGGCTTTTGTAAACAGAGGCGTGAGGCTTATGACAGGATAAACACTGTTTGTTATTTACAGGTGTATGGATATATGTCTTAAAGAACTCTTTCTCTTCCTTTTTATGACAGGTGTAACACAATTCAGTCAGAGTTGTTTTCATCATACCCGGGTTATTGCTACCGTGAGGATTATGACATTTCATACATTCAATCTTGGAAAATGGCACATGTGCATGTCCTTCTTTTAACTCCTTTTCTACCTTTGGATGGCAGGTAAAACAGATCTGTTTTTCATTCGCCTTCAAATAAAAACGATTTTCAGAGGAATGAGGATTGTGACATGCAGTACAGCCCTTATCCTTTATTGGCGCATGTAAATTACTCACCTTTAATATATCTGCCTTGTTTTTATGGCAGCTTATGCACAGCTCGTTTCTGGACATAAGGGTAATTTTTGAATAATCTGTCGCATGCGGGCTGTGACAGCTCTGACATTTACCCTCATCCACAGGACGATGTCTGTATGTTTCTTTAAACCCGCTCTCCTCTTTCTTATGACATGTATAACACAGCTTGCCATCCAGGGCAATAACACCAAGTGGATTAGGATCAGTCACAGGCTTATGGCATGAAGCGCATTGCCCCAGATTTAAAGGGGCATGAACCGATTCCCTGAGCAATTTATCATTTGTCGAGCTGTGAGGGGTGTGACACCCTGTGCACTTACCTTTCTGAACAGGATAGTCTCTATGCGCCTTTCTAAAATTGCTCGCTGTGAAGTTATGACATGACTGGCAGAGATCCACCTCTTGTTTTATGAGATTATCTTTATATTGTGATCCATGGGCTGAATGACATATAAGACACCCGTCAGCAAGAGGTTTATGTCGTTTGGCGCGCATAAAAGTTGCTTGTTTATGACAGGTAAAGCATTGCTCACTGCCAGTCTTTTTCAGAAGAGACTTATTTTCTGAGGCATGGGGATTATGGCAGGGAACGCACTTCCCCTGCTTCAGCACAGTATGTACAAAAGCCATCCTGTCCATATTTTGAGACATCTGCGTATGGCAGGTATAACAGAGCTTTCTTTCCTCCCTTTCCTTAAGAGATAAGACGGCAATCTTTCCGTGACGGAGATGACATGCCTCGCATTCACGTTTGCTCATCGGCGAATGAACATACTTCTTCTGGAACTCATTCAATTTCTCTTTGTGACAATCCATGCAAGGCTTCGCCTCAAACCCTCTTCTTACTACTGTTTCAGGCGCGCATGTATAAATAAGGCTGGAAATAAAAAGTACAAAGGCAAGTCTTAAAATATTATTTATTATAGGTTTAGTCATTTTTCTAAATTTGTATACTTTATCATTTAACAATTGTTCTATGTCAAGGAAAAAATTATTTTTGCAATTTTTCTTCGAGCGTCCGGATTTCACCGTCATAGACTTTTATCTGCGCATCTGCCTTCAATTGATTTACATATTTGTCTAACATGGTGTTGATCTGGTCATTAAAGTAGGCACTGTAAACAGCATCTTTAACTTCATTAAATGCCTTGACGCCTTCTTCGGTTTTTCCCTCCAGCCTGACTATTCTGTAAAGGGAGTCAATCTTGATTATAGGGCTTATGTCTCCTATCTTGAAGCTATCTATATTTTCCTTCACGGGCGCGGGTAATTCCGCCTTTGTAACCCATCCGGCATCTCCACCCTTTGAAGCTGCGGAATCAATAGACCTTCTCTTTGCCAACCATGAAAAATCAGCGCCGTTCTGCAGGTTATTCAATACCTCCTGGGCCTCATCCATCGTCTTTACTGTGATCTGCTGGATTTTAAACTGGGCAGGATTGATAAAACTCTTTTGATGACTTGAATAGTAGTCTTCCAATGTATTATCTGAAATTACAATCCTGGGTATAATCACCTTTTTGACAAATGTGTTTTTGAGAAGCTGGTTTTCATAGCGATATATCATTTTACTTAAATCAGGGCTATTTTCGTAATGGCGGCTGAGTGCCTCATGGTCTACAATCTTACGGTCAATCCAGCTATTCAGGATGTCTTCATTCGATTTGCGGTTATATGGTATAGCCATAGTTACAAAATCTCCAACTGTTAGGACCGACCCATTTATCTCGACGAGGGTTCTTTTATCTTTTGACCATTTTTCAATTTCCTCAGCCCCTCCACTTAGATTAATGGCAGAAAGAAGCTCTCGATCAATTTTTATAGCTGCCCGCTCTCGAAGGAACTTGAGATATTCATCACTGCGCTCCTTTTCCTTCAGTTTTCTGATTGCCCTTTCTATATTCCTTCTCTGTCTTTCGAGTTCCTCATCAGGTGCGTCTTTCCTGTTAATTAATTTTACTATGTAATATTTGTCCATTACCTTTATAACATCGCTGAATTCATCAGGTTTCAAACGGGAAACAGCTTCCTCTATATAAGTTGACAGAGAGATTCGTTTAAAAACAATCTCACCGCCGTCTTTCTTGGAGGGATGTGTAGAATATTTCTGGGCGAGCTCCTTGAAATTTCCTCCTTTTTTCAGTTGCTCTAATATTTCCTCGGCTTTCTCCTTGGATTCAACTTCTATAAGTCCCAGTATAATCTGCTCATAATTTTTCTTATAATAGTCAACAATATCTTTTTCTGTTACCGACACTTTCTGCGCAATCTCCTCTTCGTGCAGCCTCACAACGGATTCTCTCAGGATATATGCCTGAATAGCCTGTTGTATCTCGGGATACTGGTCAATGCCCATACGCCGGGCTTCGTCAATAATCAATCTATCATCTATCAGCTTTTGAACATAATGTGATAAATTCAGGGTACCCGCAGAAGAAAGGTCTTCTCTGCGGTGAGATATACTTAATGAATATTTTAAATCTCCTTCAGTAATTGGCTCGCCATCCACAACTGCCAGCACCGTTTCTTTTTGTAAAAAAGATGCGCAACCACCCACAAAAATTAGCACAGAGCATAGAGCGTAGAGCATAGAGCATATAACATAGAGTTTCTTACTCTTTGTTCTTAGCCATATGCTATTAGCTCTTAGCTTTTTGCTACTCAGTGCCATTTTGCTTTACTCATTTCCTTTACTAATTTTGATACTGCCTTATAGGCGACATTTTCTACTGACCTTATCCTTCCCCAATCGAGTATAATTATTCCTTCGTCGCCGTTGTACTGGTATCCATCATACCATAGAATCCTATTTTTTCGTGCATCTATCAATCTGGCGCTAATGATCACTTCAGGTGGAAGGTTACCCTCCCCCTCATTGTAAAGCTCAACTGTCCCAACTAAAATCCCGTCTGCTCCTAATGATTTTGATATGGTTTCCGTGTTTTTAAGGTCTAATTCCCCCTTACCCCTTACCCTTAAATCAACCGTCAATCTTCTGACTTCACCATACTCTACCGGTTGAAATCTTTGATTCTTAAATAGTTCCACTAAAAACATATAGGTGGCTATCATGCCTGCATCTTTAATCTTGCTTTTGTTTTGAAACGGCATTACAGCAATCCTGTAAGTTGACTCTATCTCTTTGTAATGTGGCATAATGCTAAAGGAGTCAAGTAATTTATCTATAACCTTGGAGATAAGCCTGTCTATAGTCTTTACTTTACCAAGCCCCAAGACTGTTGCGAAATCCTCTCCTGTAGCAGAGGCATGATTCGCCCATAAAATTGAGCCATCCGAAGAATTAATCAAGCGGGCTGAAAATCCGACTCGTGGATTCTCTCCAGGAAAAAATGAATTAACAGACCCTACTAAAATGGCCTGTACATTCAACTCCTCTCTAATTTTCCGGGCTATATCCCTCGAGATGTAACCAGTGGACCTGATCCTTTCTTTAAGCAAAAATCTATTCAGACTATCCTCATTCAACACATCAAGCCCTCTCGCTTCCAATCGGTCTCTCAACACGGACATAACAGATGTCAAGGCATTTCTATCTTCAGTAAAGTTCTCAAAAGGGAACAAGGCTATATTTAACTTTTGCTCTGGCTTAGCAGCATAGCTTACACTTGTAGCTAAGAGCAGAAGGCTAAAAACGATTAGCATAGAACTCAGGGCATAGAGCATAGAGTTTCCACCCTTAGTACTTTGCACTTTGCATTTAACTCTTAGCACTTTGCTGATAACTCTTTGCTCCTCGCTCTATGCTCTTTGTTAATATTTATAAAGCGTCTGGAGGGCCTCTCTTACTACCTTTAACATGGTCTCGCTCATAGTTTCTGATCGGGCCCCAAAATGTCTTGCCATGAAACCAGCACCGCCGCGTGTTTTTGTGACTGACCAGATAATACTACCTGAGCTGGTATCTGCCATCATCAGGGTAATAGCCACCTCCGAGGCAGAAACGTTCCCTTCTCTAACCTCTCCGAACTTATTAACCGCACCCAGAACAACTGCCTGAACCTTTAGGGCTTTTCCTACAGCCTTTATCTGCTCAGCGTTAAGAGGTTGTCCCGGTTTTACCTTGAGGTTTTCAATCGCAGCTATCGCATCTCCAGGACACGTCACATCAACAAGTCCTGATGCCAAAAGTTCACTGATTACTACCTGTCTTACGGCATCACCAGCAAACCTCTCGTTAGTAAGATTATCCAGGGGCAATACTGCTACCTTTTTAATAAAACTGAAATCTATATCATGGCTGATATAAAAAGCAGGGGTTCCTTTACCTCCACAACCGAAACTAATACATACTATGAAGAGTATGCCGACAAATATATATCTTCTCATCAAATTCATATCATTCCGTCAAGTCAGTTTTATTAGTCTTATTAGTTTCATTTGTCTAACTACTAAGGCGGTTATTAGTAAGACGACATTATTGAAAAATCTCCCCTCGCCCCTCTTTACCAAAGAGGGGTAATTTCCCTCCCTTTGGCAAAGGGAGGTTAGGAGGGATTTTATAATCAATGTCTTCATACTTATGACCTTATCAGTAGTTTAAAAACTAATCCAACCAATCAGACAAATCAAAACCAGATTATCTTTAAAACAACGTATCAACCGATTCCTTTACTGCCTTCCTGGCAGCTTCACTCAGAGAAATACCCTCTGAACCAAAGTGCCTGGTCCAGAAATTAGCACCACCTGTAGTATGCCACATTGACCAAATAATGTTCCCTGAAGAAGCCTCAAGCAATATTAGATGGATAGAGACCTCCGGATAAGTTACTGAAATTCCCCTGCTTAGCCCAAAGGCTTCTACCGAGCCTGTCATCACTGCTCCTACCCCCAGTGTTTTCCCTATGTCCTGTATTTCTGTAATCTTTATAGAACCAAGTGATTTAACTTTTGACTCTCTTAAAATCCTTGTTACCTCACCCGGCTCAATCACATCAATACCTCTTAACAGTAGCTCAGTAATTACCAACCTTCTAATCTTCTCACCTGCATATTCATCAGATGTAAAGTTTTCAAATGGCAATACAGCTACCCTTTTAACAGTATTGATATCAGTTTTTGACCGGATAAAGGGCTTTGGCCCACACCCGTAAATAAAAATTAGCAAAGAGCTAAAAGCTATAAGCACACCGCTAAAAAAAAGTGGTTTTTGCCTTTTTTTCTCAACTGTATTAACCATAAATTTATTAAAATTATACTAAAAGTATAATATATTATTTTTACCAGAACCTGCAAGTTAAATTTCCACCAAAACTATAAGTTTCAGTCTTTTTCTCGTTCGCATTGCGTGTATAGGTAGATGTAAGTTGGACATCTATAAATTTCGTTATATACCATATCGCATAACCACCGAGCGAATCAGTAGTTGCCGATTCTGGTTCAGTACTGCTGTGCTGATAATTTAAATTCAGCCTTATAACCGGCAGGGGAAGCCAGTCTACTAAAAATCCCTCGGTGGTAGATTTACTGCCGCCGGCATCTGAAATCCTGAAGGTACCGGAAAAATTGATAAACTGTCCGGGCCGATATGTAAGTGCCACGCCGCCGTCCTTTGAACTGGAAGACGTACTTCCTGATGTCCAGCTAAAACCGTATGTGAGGTTTCCTGATAGTTTTGGGGTAAGACGGGCATCAAGTGTACCCCTGATGTATCGCGTGGAAGACTCGGTGGCCGACGTAGCGGCAGGTTGAGTGTCATCCGCAGCAGACGGTTGAAGACTTACCGGATATGTTTTTGATTGTGTGTACCCGAGATCGGTAATCATGTTGACATCCTTATAAAGCTTCGACCCTATAGTTAACAGATATAAATTACTCATGTTTTGTTTTTCATCAAAACTGAAGCTATAAGTCCTGATCAATGAGAGGTTTGTATCGAGGGTTGGTAGCGGAGATGAGCTAAATGCCAAGGAATATGTATTGGAGCTAATATCTGTTTCATTTCTATTATCAAATGCTTCACTTCTTTGAAAACGTAATGTTGTAGTGAGCAGTCTGTGGGCAAGCCATGTAGAGCTGGCTCCGTAGTTTCTTGTAACATTGCTCCTGAACTTCTCTTCCTCTCCGCCGCTTATGGCCTTATTCAGCATATTTTGAAAAATTCCACTTATTGAATCAAACACCGTTTTAGGGTTCTGATCCGACCTGTTTATGAAATAGTTGAAAGAAAGGGTCAATGTTCTTATCGGCCTCACACTGGCATTCAGATTAATGCCTTGTGTAAAGAATGTAGATTCATCAGCAAGTTTTCCTGACTGTGGGATAACATCCGTGCCAAATGCCTCAATTTCTGTCACTAAAACGTCACTTACAGACGCATTATCCATATTTATTGCCCTAAAATACAAGTGATTCTGTGGAGCAGAAAACTTTATCTCATAACGATATATATTATTGTCCGGGTTATTAACAGGGTCAACAAACAGTGACAGTGTTACAGTTTGAATAGTGATTTCTGTCCACGTAAGAGGTAAATTAAAATCACTCCTGTAGACTTTCCAGTTGTTAGGATTTGTGAGTATTGTATCCGATGTGATATTTTTATTTACGTTTTGTACATAAATATACAGCGTATCCACAGGTTTTTCGGATGAAAATAATTGTATACCAATATTTTGGAATTTATTACCGTTTTGCCCAATATTAATCGTACCTGTAGATGTAGTTGCCGGGGTATTATAAATATTATCACTAAGTGTAATTGTTGACACTACTGTATCTACTGTTTGTTGAAATTGCGTACCCAGGCCATAAAGGCCTAAAGAGGGTGTGCGCTTAAAGGCCACACTGCCGGTTTGAGTCGCAAACTGCTCGCTTTTGTTCCAAACATAGTTCCCCTGATACCCGGCTGATACATTGACCTTTCCGCTCCAGAAAGACTTGTTGTAATTGAAGTTATACGAGCCGTTAAAGCTGTCATTTTTTGATTTGGATGTTATACTTTCCGGGGTCTCATTAATATTGTCTGTATAAGCAAGGTTAGATGTAAATTTTAAATCCTTATATTGAAGTGAATATGCAGAAGTTCCAGTATATGTGGTAATAGTATTATCAGTGCTCCTTGGAGAGAGATGGTCATAATTCCTCTGTCTGTCAAATTGAAGGGATAAGGATGGTAATTCATAAGGGGTTATATTGAAGCGTGAATAATAAAATTCATTGGTTCTCCGGCTGTCCTCTGTTATGTGTGCAGTTGACCACTGTTCCAGGCGGCGATAACCTGCATTCAGTCCATACATGGGATTCTGAAGAGAAATATCTATAGCCGGCTCAACCACCCTCTGGTAAGTAGTCGTGGTATTACCCTGAGAATCGGTAGAATTGGAATTTGTCAGACTTGTCCTGAAATATACCTGATAAGAAAGTGCAGGGGTGATTGATTTATCTAAGCGCAGGTAATAATTTTGAAAAAGGCTATCAGAGGTTCCTGTTTTCTTACCATCTTCGAACTGTTCTGTATTGCTATAATTTAAATTCAGCCATCCACTAATGCCCTCAGCAAAGGCTGAAGAGAAACAAAAAAACAAATGGCAAAGAGCAAATAGCATAGAGCAAAGAAGACATAACTTCAAACTTTCAGTTCTTAGCCTTTTGTTTTTTGCTCTATGCACTTTGCCCCATGCTCTTTTCTAAAATGGAAACATTGCTATTCCATAAGGTCTTTTGCCCACAGGGATAACCTGTTCTTCTCTTGCCGTAGTTTTATCTATTACTGAGACGGTTTCTGAACCCCTGTTGACTACATATATTTTTCTGCCCTCTGGGTCTAAGATTAAGGCCCTCGGCGAATTCCCTACTACAATTGTGCCGATTATAGGGGCCATTGTAGTTCTCATGGTACTAAAAGCCTCTGAAAAAGGCCTGATAATCATTATTTCGCTGGTGATATCCTTCAAAAGATAAATCCTATCAAAGTCCGGGTCGGAAATAACCCCTATGACAGAGGTTCCAACATTAGAAATAGCGCTGACAGCTCCGGCCTTATTCCCTCTAATAATCTGCAGGATATCTATAACAGAGAGATTGTTAAAGTTATAGTTTGCTACATAAACCTTCCCCCGCTGGTAATCTACTGTAAGTGCAATAGGACTCCATTCGACACTTATATTGATACTGTCTTCGAGCCTGCCGTTCCGGGTGTTTATCTTCAGCACAGAGACGCCTTTAGAATTCTTATTTACTACATACACATTGAAAAATTTATCGCGATAACTTCTTAAAAAATTAATGTCTTCTAAACTCAGAAATCTTGTCCCTGAGAGGCTGTCTACTGAAGGATCTACTGCCACTGCTACAGGCCCGTCTCCTGCATTTATCTTATCTACCTCCTGATAGGTTGAGGTATCAATAACAGATACGTTGTTAGAGCCGTAATTGGTCACAAAGATAAGTTCCTTTTCAGGCGATATCCTGACTACTGCTATACCTTCCGGTTCTCTGCCAAACCTCATTGGTATCTCAAGCTCTACCTTATTAACAGTAGGGTCAATTACAGAGATGCTGTTAGAGCCTGAATTTGCTACATAAACCCTCTGATGCTCTCTACCCAGGCTCGTTGCAATACCCTTTGGCTTTTTCCCTACCATTATGGTTGCTACTACGTCTCCTGATTGTCTGTTTATCACAGAGACATTATTCGAGCCTTCATTGGTCACATAGATAAGGAGGGAGCTTAATTCCGGGACCTGACCCTTAACAGAAAATACCGGACTGAACATGTATCCATCAACAACAGACGCATCCGCATTCCAGTTCAAAAATAACGATGTGTTCTGGTTTTTATTTACTGTAATATCTATACCAATCGCTATCTCTTCAGGCGGTAAAGCTAAACTTGCTGTCTTATCTTTTCTCCTGATTGACGCCTGTTTTACTATAAACCGAAGTTTCTTGTATCTGCCTTCAGGTAGAGCCTTTTCGCCCAGGAGAATCTGGCGTCCTGTAACAGCGATGGAGTTTATATTCAGAGGGGTATTCATCATCTCCCTGTATGTTCCATCCTCTGCCATAATATTGACTGTTAGCAGATCAAATGTAATATCCATGGAAGTTTTATCAGGTCCTTTCAGAAAGATGGTAACCTGGCCGTTTGAGGTCCCCGGTGATTCTATATATTCCTGAACTGAAGCACAACCTATCCAAAAAACAAGCAAAGAGCATAGAGCTAAGAGCAAAGAGCTATTAGCTGATAGCTTAGAGCAAAGAGCGAAGACTTTAGAGCCGATAGCTAAAAGCCTAAAGCTAATAGCTAAGTTCTGAGATTTTTTATAAAGCCGCTCATCATTCGACATAATTCCTCGAGTTTTAACAAGATTGTTTGTTTAACGTGATTTTGTATATATTCTCTTTTTTCGAAAAGAATCATCATGTTTGCATTTTCGAAACAAGATCTTTTAGCAATATTTAAAAATTGAACAAATTCCTTTTTGGAATTACTTCCCGAACCTTCTGCTATATTATTTGATATTGATAGAGCAGCTCCTCTTAACTGCTCAGCAAATTTATATAACTTTTTCCTTTCAAGATCATCAGAAATTTCAAACAAGCTTTCTGCTATCTCAATTGATTTTTTCCAAATTGTTAAATCTTCAAATCTAAACATTGTATCTTCTGTTTTTGCTCTAAGCTCTAAGCTCTTTGCTATTCTTTCGGTTGAAGCACTTCTATTCTGTCATTAAAGGTATCTGCGACCAGTATCCTGCCAACTGAGTCAATATAAATATCCCTCGGGTGCTGGAACCATCCTTCTCCCCAGCCCAGGCCGCCAAATTCAAAAAAGTATTTACCCTTGTCGTCATATACGTTTACAGTATGACGCATATAATCTACAACATACATCCTTCCGTTGCGATTATCAACACCTACTGCCAGTGGACGGCTCAGCTTGCCGCTGCTTCCACCCTTTTCACCGAATTTGAAAAGGAAATTTCTGTTCTCATCATAGACATAGACATGGCCTTCTTCCTCGCTGACAAGATATATTCTACCCGCTTTATCCAGAGTCATACTGGTTAATTTTACCTTTCTATCTTCTTCCTCGGGTGATATTATCTCCAAGAGCTTGCCTTGATTATTCAAAATTAGGATGCCAGGGAAGTAGGATGCAGCTACATATATATTCCCATTTTTATCAACAGATAGACGATACGGTATAAAAGAATCAGCCCCTTCAAACCCCTCTAAATAGATATCACGTTCCCATCTAAGGCATGCATTAAAAATCGAAATCCTGTGTCTGGGATTCTCCTTTGTTGCACTCTGAGCAACATAAAGGTTACCTTTATTATCCACAGTCAACCCCTGTGCCGTCTCAATGCCATTCCTTTTACTGAGAGTAATGATGGGGAAAAAATCTGATGTATAGATAATAATCCTGGCTTTGCTGTCAATAACATAAATTTCATTTCTGACTGGCTCAAAGAATACAGAAGAAGGGAAGTATATCTTACCTCCTTCCTCATCCTCAGTTATACTATCAAGATAGGTTACAGAAAAACCCTTTGGCTGAGCATTCAGTGTATGCGGCACTATTAAAATCAATCCAATAATAATGATAAGTTTAATTAGTTGAATTGGTTTCATTGGTTTAGTTGCCCTATTACAAAGGAGTTCATAAGTAAGGCGTCATTATTGAAAAATCTCCCCTCGCCCCTCTTTGCTAAAGAGGGGTAAATTCCCTCCCTTTGGCAAAGGGAGGTTA
>Ga0315281_10009456_pt1 | contig 13520 bp, 15 predicted proteins | sample YL17G07_0_MG_FD_204540 | JGI IMG/M metagenome (GOLD analysis project Ga0315281, IMG submission 204540) | Sediment microbial communities from Yellowstone Lake, YNP, Wyoming, USA - YL17G07_0 | ecosystem: Environmental > Aquatic > Freshwater > Lake > Sediment | place: USA: Wyoming | collected...
ACGGTAGAAATGCTACTCACTGAAAAAAGTTCTATACGTGACAACGGTTTAGAAGCGCCGTTGATGATTGAGTGGGAATGATTTCCGCTCCGAATTTAGTGCTCGCCGCTGAAAACCAAATGCGACGCCGTGTTAAGCGCCGTGTTAAGGTTAATATGCGGCGCATCGACAACACATCGATGCGCATCGATTTTGAGAAGACAGGTTGAAATGACAAGAATCCTGGTATCCATATTGGCGTTGGCCGCAACCTATCTACTGGCAGGTTGCGGCAATCAAGGCAAGGCTGCAGACCCGCCGGCCACGATTCAAGCTACGTCGGGCGACAGCAGCGCTGTAGTCTCGTTTTCCATGGATCCCGGCGCGGAATATTGGTTGTTTTATGCACCATCGAGCAGTCTCACGTCGACGAACTTCACTAGCGTGGCAGGCGGCATGGTGATCACCAATGTAGTTTCGCCTCAGGTGGTCACAGGTTTGACCAACGGTACAACGTATTACTTTACGATTAACGGGAGAACGAACCATGGCCCGGGCGGACCGGGGACTAGCCTGGTTTCGGCAACGCCCCGGCCCGCGGGTAATGTCTGGAATCCAGGACAGTCTCTTGTTGCCGGTGATCTGCGCGGGGCCACGTTTGGAACCGTGTTTGTCGTGGTCGGTGCTAACGGCGCAATGTTTTCGACCCCCGACGGCGCGTCCTGGACGGCGCTCAACTATGTTGTCACCAATGATCTCAACGCAGTGTTTTACGGCAACGGCAGGTATGTCGCTATCGGCGCGGGCGGCGTTGCGTTGCTAAGCACGGATGCAATAACCTGGACTGCAGTGAGTTCCGGAACTCCGAATAACCTCAATGCCGGCGCCTCCAATGGGGCCGTCTATGTCGCCGTGGGGGCGAGCGGGACGTTTACGGTCAGCGCTGATGGAACAACCTGGGAGGTACGTGACACGGGGACATCAAACGATTTGTATGGCCTCACCTTAGGAAACGGCGTTTGGGTCGCGGTAGGCGCCAACGGGGTGATAGTCACCAGCACGGACGCTGCTACCTGGCAGGCCGTTGCATCGCAGACTTCGTCCGATCTGAGGGCCGTGACCTACAGTGTGACGGCCGCCACATTTGTTGCTGTGGGTGCAGGTGGAACGGTGGTCACAAGTCCGGATGGCGTGAACTGGACCTCGCGCGGGCCGATCGCATCGACCTTGCTTACAGGGGTCAGCTTTGGCAGCCAATTTGCAGCGGTCGGGAACAATGGCAGCATATTCACCAGTGCGGACGGTATCAACTGGCAAGCTGCGCCGTCTGGAACAACCAGCAACCTGAATACAGTGGCATTCGGCAACTTCCGCTTTCTCGCCGCAGGTGCAGCAGGGACCAATCTGTACGCCAACTAGGCTGGTACAGCACCATCGACTCTTGATGTAATGGGAGCGGAATCCACACCCAGCCGGGACTTCGATGCCGCCATGATGCGGGAAGCACTGTCGCTTGCCGGTGAGGCAGCGGCACGCGGTGAGGTGCCGGTCGGTGCCATCGTGGTAAGCGGCGGCGCCATCCTCGGGCGCGGCTTCAACTGCCCGATCTCGGCTGCCGACCCGACGGCCCATGCCGAAATCCGCGCCGTGCGCGAGGCTGCCGCCGCACTCGGCAACTATCGGCTAGTCGGCTGCACGCTTTATGTCACCCTCGAGCCCTGCACAATGTGTGCGGGTGCAATCATGCATGCACGCATCGCGCGCGTAGTCTACGGGGCGGCGGATCCGAAGACGGGCGCCTGCGGCAGCATCGTCGACCTGTTCGCCGAGCGCCGGCTCAATCACCATGCCGAAGTGACACGCGGGGTGCTTGCCGAGGAGTGCGGCGGCATGCTTTCGGATTTTTTTGCCGCGCGCCGAAACCGGCAGCCGGAGGCGGGCGATGCGGAGGATTGAGATCTCGATCGCGCGCCAGCGCCTCACCGTGTTCGACGACGGGGGCAGGGCGCTGCGGCGCTACGACGTGTCGAGCTCGAAAAACGGCGCGGGAGAACGGAAAGGAAGCTACTGCACGCCGCGCGGCCGGCACGTAGTCCGCGCGAAAATCGGCAAGGGACAGCCGGTCAACACCGTCTTTGTGCGCCGCCGCCCGACCGGCGAGATCTATGCGCCGGCGCTCGGCGAGCGGTTTCCGGAGCGCGACTGGATCCTGACCCGGATTCTCTGGCTTTCCGGATGCGAGCGCGGCTTCAACCGGCTGGGAGTCGTCGACACCATGCAACGCTTCATCTACATCCACGGCAGCCCGGACGGCGTCGACATGGGCAAGCCCGGATCGATCGGCTGCATACGCATGCGCAATGACGATCTGCTGGAGTTGTTCGATCTCGTTGCGCCGGGCACGCCGGTGGAAATCGTCGAAAGCTGAGTTCAGCTCTCGAAAAGTGCGCGGATCTTCGCTTTATCGGGAGCGAGCATGACGCCGCGCTCGGTCACGATCGCCGTCACGAGTTCTGCAGCGGTGACGTCGAAGGCAGGATTGGCCACTGCGACTCCGGCCGGCGCCCAGCGCGTCGTCCCGTACCCGGTGACTTCGTCGGCGCTGCGCTCCTCGATCGGGATCGCCGAGCCCTCGCCGAGGCCGAGGTCAAAGGTCGACAAGGGCGCGGCAACGTAGAACGGGATGCGATGGCGCGAAGCGAGCACGGCGAGCGTGTAGGTGCCGATCTTGTTGGCGACGTCGCCGTTGGCGGCGACGCGGTCCGCGCCCACGATGACCAGATCGACCTTGCCCCGCTGCATCATGTGACCGGCCATGTTGTCGGTGATCAGCGTGACCGGGATGCGTTCCTGCACCAACTCCCATGCAGTCAGGCGCGCGCCCTGCAGGAACGGGCGCGTCTCGTTGGCGATCACGGTTATGCGCTTGCCTTGGTCACGGGCGCTGCGAATGATGCCGAGCGCCGTACCATGGCCAGCGGTGGCAAGCGCCCCGGCGTTGCAGTGGGTCATGACGCACGCCCCCTCCGGCACCAGCGCAGCTCCCGCGCGGCCGATCGCGTGGTTGATCTCGATGTCCTCGCTGAAGATGCGCTGCGCTTCGCCGAGCAGCGCCTTCGCTGCTTCGGTGCCCGACTGCGCCGCGCCTGCCACCGACATCCTCTGCATGCGCGAGAGCGCCCAGAACAGGTTCACTGCGGTCGGGCGGCTGCGAGCGAGCGCCTCGAACGCCCCGGCGAGACAGCGGTCGAATTCCGGGCGCGGCAGTGCGGAGCAGCGCAGGGCCTCGAGTGCGACGCCGAATGCAGCCGCACAGCCGATGGCGGGAGCGCCCCGAACCACCATGTCTCGAATGGCCTGCGCGACCTCCGCCGCGTTGCTGCAGCTCACATATTGAAACCGGGACGGGAGGACGCGTTGATCGATCAACTCCAGCCGGTCGCCCGTCCAGCGCAACGCCTGGACGGCCGCGGCGCGCGATTCAGATGACGCGTTCATTGCCGCCGTCCACCGGCAGCTGGGCCCCGGTCGTCTTGGCGAATAGCGGTCCGCACATCTCCGCGGCCAGTTCGGCGACGTCATGGCTCGTCACTTCCGTTTGCAGCACGTTGCTGGTCCGGTACTCGGCGACGGTCATAGCGTAGTGTTCGGCACGCTGCGCAAGCACCTCCTCGGTCCAGATCCCGGTGTCGAACACGGCGTTGGGATGCAGCGTGTTGACACGTATGCCGTCGGTTCCCCACTCGAGTGCGGCGACCCGCGCCAGCTGGGTGAGTGCCGCCTTCGAGGCGGAATAGGCAGCCGCGCCGGGTCCCGGAGCGGGCACGTTCTTTGATCCGATCACGACCACGCGGCCGCCGCGGGGCGCGAGCTTCAGATACGGATGGCACTCGCGCATCAGTGCCTGGTTGGCGTCAAGGTTGACGTTCATTACCTTGCGCCATTCTTTCGCCCCGAGTTCGGCGATGCTGCGGCTTGCGGCGAAAATGCCGGCGTTCAGCACCAGCATATCGATGCCGCCGAAGTGCAGTACCGCATCGCGCATTGCCAGGAGCACGGCGCTTTCGTCCGTGACATCGCAGCGTAGCCCGAGAAAGTCGGGACGCGCGTGCAGGGACTCGATGTCAGGGCTTAGGTCGATGCCGACCACGGCAGCGCCGCGCGCAAGAAACGATGCCACGGCTGCCTTGCCGATGCCCGATGCGGCGCCGGTCACGAGAACCACCTCGCCGGCGAATACCGGCGATTTCCCGCCTTTTCCCAGTTTCGCCTGTTCGAGGTCCCAGTATTCGACCTCGAATATGTGCTGTGGCGTCAGCGCCCGGTACCCGCCCAGCGCCTCGGCGCGCAAAATGACCTCGATCGTATGGTCGTAGATGTCCTCGACGATCAAGGCCTCCCTCGCCGTCCTGCCCACGGCCGCAAGCCCGAAAGCGGAGTCGAGCACCACGCGCGGCGCCGGATCGAGCATGGTCTTCGGTTCCGCGGCGCGCGCGGTCTGCTCGCCGAAATAGCGCCGGTAAGCCTCAACGTAACGTCCGACGTCGGCACCCAGCATCGGCACGCGCTTGGTGCGGATGACGTGGTCCGGTGTCACGGGCCCCTGCTGGGATATCCGCGCGACCTGCGCATGGCGGGCAAAGCCGAGCGTGCGCTCGCCGGCACAGGTCTTGAGAACAATCGGTCCGCCGGCTGCATCGGAAATGTTCCGCCGGAGCCGCGCCTGCGCAAGGGGCTCGATCGAAGCGGGCCTGTCAGGCGGAAGCGAGACCTCCCAGGCGCCATGTTTTCGAAGGTAGTCCTCGGCGCGGGACACCAGGTCGATCATTCGTTCATAGGATTCCCGCGCACTGTCGCCGAAGGAGAATATGCCGTGATTGAGTAGCACCATGCCGATGGTGCCATCGCTTCTCTGTTTCGAGAATTCGCGCGCGCAGAACTGCGCCAGGTCGAACCCGGGCATGAGGTAGGGGATGACCACGCACAGGCCACCGTAGACCTCGCGGATCCGCGCCTGGCCGTCCCGGGTGTCGGTTATCGCCAGCACCGAATCGGCATGTGTGTGATCGACGTAACGGTAGGGCAGGCATCCGTGAAGGATGGTTTCGACGGATGGCGCCGGCGCCGACGCGCGCAGCATGTGCGTGGCAAGCTGATTGGCCATCTCGGGGTCGGACAGCCCCGGTAGCGAGGCGAGCCGCAGCACATGCGCAAGGCGCACCGGGGAGAACCCCTGGGGCTCGATCGACTCGAGATCCCAGCCGCTGCCCTTGATGTAGAGGACGTCCTCTTCCTCGCCGAACAGGTTTCTTTCGCGGATCTTGACCGACGTATTTCCGCCGCCGTGCAGCACCAGCGACCTGTCGCGGCCGAGCAGCCTGGAGGTATAGGCCCGCAGGGCCAGCTCGCCTGCGTACCGGGTTGCCTCGTCGTCGCTCCAGAGACTGCGCATTGGCCTCTTCCAGAAATGCTGCGTATTATAAGTCCGGCATATTCCGCTCACCCATGCAGAACAGCTTCACCATCCTGCTCATGAACTGGTCCGATGCGCTGCCGCTTGCGCGTGCCGTGCGGGAACGCGTATTCATCGAGGAGCAGGGCGTACCGCGCGAACTCGAGTGGGACCAATGGGACGAGCTCTCCGATCACGCCGTAGCCCTGGACACCAACTCAAATGCGGTCGGGACCGCACGGCTGCTGCCCGGCGGACGCATTGGGCGCATGGCGGTGCTCGTGCGCTGGCGGCGCAATGGAGTGGGCGCGGCGTTGCTTGAGGCGCTGCTCCAACTTGCGCGCGACAGGGACATTTCCGAGGTGACACTGCACGCGCAGACGCACGCGGCCGGCTTCTACAGGAAATTCGGATTCAGTGTGCATGGAGACGAATTCAACGATGCCGGCATCCCTCACGTGAAAATGAGCCTCAGACTCTCCCGAGCACCGGAAGCACGAAGCTGAAGTGCTCCGTACCGACGGCCCCGCCCTCGCGTTCGTAACTGCGCTCCCAGAGTTCGGTTTTTCCATCGGTGCCGATGCGCACGACGGTTGAGCAGCGCGTCCCGTAATCACCGCCGGCGATGCGTATCGAGGAAAGCCTGCGCTCCCATTCGGCACCGACGCCCGTGTCGGGAAGATGCGGGTCGTGAGCGGGCTCGGTATCACCGAGCAGCTGCAGATACGCTTCCGCATCAAAAGTTCTGCCGAGCAGCGCGCCCAGCGCTTGTTTGCCTTTTTCCACTTTTGGCCATGCGGTGTCCAGAAGATGATTCGACAGGCCGTGCACGCCGGGTTCGACCTCGTGCACAATGCCTTCCCGGTTGGAGAAGAACACGAGCGACGTGCGGTCTGCGGCGACCATCGAAAAGCCGTTGTACTCGTGGGCCTGCGGTGCAATACCCGCGAAGTACGCCGATGGTCGGTCCGTCCCGGTCAGGAAGCCGGTGACCAGGGCTCCCCGCGACGGCGCGGTCGGCATTCGCTCCGCCGGATTGCGGTAATTCGTGATCGAGGCGAACCGTCCGGCCCGGGTGACCCCCAGCCAGGTCCCCTGGGCAGTGAGGTCGCGCCCGGCCAGCACCCCGGGCGCATCGTCCCAGAAAGCGGCTGCCCGCGCCGGCCGCTCGAAATACTCGTCGCGATTTGCAGCGACGACTAGCGCATGCTCGGGGTGGGCGCGCCACGCGAACAGGATCAGGCACATTGGTCAAGTCGCGGTCAGGTTGCCGCCAGAGAGCAGTCAGACGGGTCCGAATATTTCCGTGACCCGGCGCGATCCCGCGGCAAGCACGCTGGAAAACCGGCATCGATCCACCGCGGCAGCAAGCGACGCGTCAAATGTCCGCTCGTCAGAAATTCCTTCGTAGACTTCCATCCAGGTAGCCGGGTCGTCGCGACGATGCAGAAGCCGCCCGGACACCCCTGTCTGCCCACGGAGATCCTCCTGAAGTGCGGCCACGATGCGTCTTGCGATTTCGGTCTGATCGACCGCGATGCGGTAATAGATGTAATAGCCCAGGCGCGTTTGATCGTTCGGGTGATCGTTCATGTGTTCGTTGAGCTGACCGTGTAGGGGAGGTCGATGAATCGCAAAACCGGACCGTCGGTCGAGCGCACATGCACGGTCGAGGATTCGCGGCTGGAAACATGAACCACCACCAGCAGGTCGTGACCGGCTCCGGGCGCCGGCTGGGCACTCACGACCATGCCGCTCGCCTGTCCGGGGATGTCGTCACTGAAAAGCTCGTCCCCGGGCGCGGGCGGCGTCCGGGCATCGTCAACATGCTCGTCAACGTGCGCCAGAAACATCCGGCGCTTGACCTTGCCCAGATGCTGGGTACGCGCCACGACTTCCTGTCCCGTAAAGCATCCTTTCTTGAAGCTCACCCCGCCGAGCAGTTCCAAATTGGTCATCTGGGGCAGGAACTGCTCCTGCGTCCGCGCGGTAATGAGGGGGACGCCACTGCGGATGTCGAGCCATTCCCAGCAGGGCGTTCCGACCGGACGCAGCGTTGCCGCCAGGCTGGCCCACAGCTTCGATGCGCCTTCGGCCGGAACGGCAAGCAGGACACGCCCGCCGGGAAACGAAATCGCAGTGCCGCCATCGCCGAATTGCCTCGCCTCGTGCATCGAAAGTCCGGCCAGGACCGGATCGAGGGCACCCGCGGCCGCACCGCCCGAGACGCCAAGCAACACGATCGAATCGGTAGCATCGGACACCAGCACCTTCGAACGCAGGATATACATTTTCAGACGCTGCTGGACCGTCGCGACGATGCTGCGCGAAAGCGCCATCCTGAAACCTTGCGACAGACCGGGTGACGGGCGCCAGAGCAGAAAGTCGGCAAGCATGCGGCCCTTGGGCGTGCAGTAACTGCCGTAGCTGCTCGAACTTGCGCCGATCGCGCGCACGTCGCAGGACAACTGCCCCTGCAGAAATGCCTCGCTGTCCTCGCCCGCGAAATCCAGCACGCCGAGATGCGAGAGATCCGCAAGCACGCTTCCCGAGCGCGCCGCTTCGAGCTCGGCCTGCGGGTTACCGAAACTCCGAGCTACACCGTCCTCGATCTGCGCCCCAGCGGACTGGAGCCACTGCTGCCAAGCTGAATTCATCACCGCCATCCAATTCGTGATCCGTACATTCGTACACCCGTACACTCGTACATTCCTAGGGGGGCAAGCTATTATATCGCCTCGGATTTTCCGCACTGCGACCCCCCACAGCCCCATATGCGAAATGTTTTGCTGAAACTGCTTGCGCTCCCCCTTGTGGGAGTGGCGGGCCTGCTCGCGTTCGCCGCATGGCTCGCCTGGTTTGCGCTGACGCCCGTCGATCTCGCTGCGTCGTCCGTGGATTTCTCGATCAAGCAGGGCAGCGGATTGCGCATTGCGACCCGCCAGATGATCGAGGCAGGCATTGCCATGCCGGCCTGGACCTTCAACCTGCTCGCACGCGTTGCCTCCAAGGAAACCAGCGTCAAAGCCGGCAGTTATCAGGTGAACCCCGGGGTGACACCGTGGCAGCTGATGAAGAAAATCACCCAGGGCGATTTTGCGCAATCGGAGATCGTTTTCATCGAGGGCTGGACCTTCCGCCAGATGCGCGCCGCACTCGATGTTCATGCGGCGGTCCGGCACGACAGCACGGGTCTTTCGGATACCGACCTGATGCGCCGGCTGGGAGCCGATACGTTGACGCCGGAGGGCCTGTTCTTTCCGGACACCTACCTGTTCGGAAAAGGGGAAACCGATCTTGCCATACTCGCGCGGGCGCATCGCGCCATGAAGAAGCAGCTACAATCCGCCTGGCAGCAGCGTGATCCTGCGGTACCGCTTGCCAGCCCGTATGAAGCCCTGATTCTGGCCTCCATCGTGGAAAAGGAAACCGGCCAGGCGTCGGAGCGGCAGTTGATCGCCGGCGTATTCGTCAACAGGCTGCGTGCAGGGATGAAGCTGCAGACCGATCCCACCGTCATCTATGGTTTGGGCGAGAAATTCGACGGCAACCTGCGCAAGCGTGACTTGATGAGGGACGCGCCATTTAACACCTATACACGGGCGGGCCTGCCGCCACATCCGATTGCCATGCCCGGGCAGGCTTCGCTGCTTGCCGCCCTTGGCCCTGCACGGACCGACGCGCTGTATTTTGTCGCGCGCGGCGACGGGAGCAGCCAATTCTCCCGTTCCCTCGAGGAGCACAACCGAGCCGTGGCGAAGTACCAGAAGGCGGGTCGGTAGGTCTCATGGCGACCGCTACCCGAGGAAAATTCATCACGCTTGAGGGCGTCGACGGTGCCGGCAAGAGCACCCATCTGGCCTGGATCGCAGAACGTCTCAGCGCGCGGGGTCACGATGTGGTGGTAACCCGGGAACCCGGTGGAACGCCCCTAGGCGAGCGGCTGCGCGAGTTGCTTCTCTCGGAGCCGATGCATATCGAGACCGAGACCATGCTGATGTTCGCGGCACGCCGGGAGCACTTGGCGCGCGTGATCGCTCCCGCGCTGGAAGCCGGGCGCTGGGTGCTTTCGGACCGTTTTACGGATGCCACCTATGCCTACCAGGGAGGCGGGCGAGGTCTTTCCATTGACCGGATCGCCGCCCTGGAGCGATGGGTCCACGGCGACCTGCAGCCCGACCTGACTCTGTACTTCGATTTGTCCGTCGAAGTCGCCCGCGAGCGCCTTGCAGCCTCCGAATCGACCCCTGACCGGTTCGAACGGGAAGCCGCCGGCTTTTTTGAGCGGGTCCGATCGACCTACCTGGAACGAGCCGCTCTCCATCCCCAGAGAATCAAGGTGATTGACGCGGCGGCGTCCTTGGATAATGTTAAGAGTTCACTCGAAAATATATTTTTAATATATTGTTAAACAATGATATTTACGTGGATAGAAGCGCAGCTTGCAGAACTCGCAGAAATGCGGGTCCGGCTGCCCCATGCGCTGCTCGTCCATGGACGCGAAGGGGTAGGGCAGTTCGAATTGGCGATGGCATTTGCGCAATTTCTGCTTTGTGAGAAGCCGGCACCCAACGGCCGGGCTTGTGGACGTTGCTCAGCATGCATCTGGTTCGAGCAGGGCAACCACCCGGACTTCCGGCTGCTTCAACCCGAAAGCATGGCAGGCGACGAAGAGGGCGAGGCCGCCGCAGAATCCAGGAAAAAAAGCGATCAGATCAAGATCGAGCAGGTGAGGGACCTGCAGCGTTTCCTTGCGGTCGGAACGCACCGTGCCGGACTCAGGGTAATTGTGCTGCACCCGGCCGACGCGATGAACGTCCCGACGCAGAACGCTGTACTGAAAAGCCTCGAAGAACCGCCGCCTTACACCCTGTTCCTGCTGGTGACAAGTTTCCCGCACAGGCTGCTGCCCACCATTCGAAGCCGCTGCCAAAGCATTTCGGTGCCCGTACCCAACCGAGATCAAGCGGTGCAGTGGCTTGAAGACCAGCGCATCGAGAATCCGGAATCGCTGCTCGCGCTGGCCGGCGGCGCGCCGCTCTCCGCGATGCGCCTGAGTGAATTTGAACCGGTGCGTCAGCGCCTGATCGAACAGCTTCGTGACCCTCGCTTCGACCCGGTTGCGGCGACCGAGCACTGCCTTGGGGCTGAACCGGGTGAAGTCATCGCGTGGCTGCAGCGCTGGGTCTACGACCTGCTGAGCCTAAGGCTGACGGGACGCGTTCGCTATCATGTCGCAGACGAGCAGGGCGTACGGGCCACGGCCGCTCGCTGCGACCCCTCCCGCGCTGCCACGCTGTTGCGCAAGCTCGCGAAGGCCAGGAGCCTCGCCCAACACCCGCTCAACCCACGGCTGTTTTTCGAGGATCTCCTCATCCAATATCATGCGCTGATCGCGGACGGCAGCAGATGATCCGATCCGAGGACAAGCGACTCAGACCGCCCCATAGATTCCACGCATCGGAAACTGATTAGCATGTTGGTCGATTCGCATTGCCACCTGGACTTTCCCGAATTCGAAGGGCGCATGGACACCATTCGCGGCGAAATGGCGGCGCAGGGAGTAACCCATGCGTTGTGCGTAAGCGTCAGCCTTTCTAAATGGGAAAACGTGCTTCGCCTCGCGCAATCCTATGACAATTTCTACGCTTCGGTCGGCGTGCATCCTGACCATGAGGCGGGAGAAACGCTGAATGAGGCCGATCTCGTGCATCGGGCGCAGAACCCGAAGGTCGTGGCCATCGGCGAAACCGGCCTTGACTATTACCGTCAGGCCGGTGACACGAACTGGCAGCGCGAGCGATTCAGGATTCATATCCGGGCTGCGCGCGAGACAGGACTGCCGCTGATCATCCACACCCGCGCCGCCGCCAAGGACACGCTTGCGATCATGCGGGAAGAGGGCGCAGAGCAGGTCGGTGGGGTGATGCACTGCTTCACTGAGACCTTGGAAGTGGCTGAGGCGGCGATCGCGATGAACTTCTACGTCTCGTTCTCCGGGATTGTGACCTTCAAGAATGCCACCGCTCTCAAAGAAGTGGCATGCCGCGTGCCGCTCGATCGGCTCCTTGTGGAAACCGATGCCCCATACCTTGCGCCGGTGCCGTTCCGGGGAAAAACCAATCATCCGGCCTTGGTGCGCTATGTCGCCGAAGAAATTGCCCGGCTCCGTGGAATCGGGTTCGAAGCGATCGCTGCCGCCACGACTCGGAACTTCTTCGCCCTCTTTCCGCGCACGGCAACGACTAATCAAGTAGTTTAAATATGATTCGTAATATATTGTTTTTATGTGTAATAATTTTACTATCCTTGCCGGGAATAGGGGCTGCCCAGGCCACTTATGAAGACCTATTGCGTGCGGCTCAACGGGGTAACCTCGGGACGGTCCAGGATCTCGTCGCTAAAGGAATGGATCCCGATACGGCCGATCCCGCAGGCAATACGCTGCTCATGATGGCCGCACGCGAGGGCCATTCAGGCGTTGTCGGGTATCTGATCGGCCGGAAGGCGAGAATCCGTGCCCAAAACGGTGCCGGGGAGACGCCGATCATGCTCGCGTCGCTGAAAGGACACCTCGACGTCGTGCAGCTTCTTCAGGCCAACGGTGCCGACATCAACCATCGCGGATGGGCGCCGCTGCATTACTGCGCCTGGGAAGGGCATGCCGACATCTGCAAGTTCTTGGTCGAACACGGGGCGACTGTCGACGCACTGTCTCCCAACCGGACTTCACCACTGCTGATGGCGGCACGCCAGGGGCACATCGAAGTCGTCAAGCTGCTTCTCGCTCGTTCCGCGAATCCGTCCCTACGTAACGATTCCGATGCGACGGCGTTGTCCTGGGCACTGAAGGGCGGCCACTCTGCGATTGCGGACCTCCTCAGACGGGCGGAAGCGAAAGAATGATGCACCATTCAGCACGAAGCATCGCGGCCGCGTCACATATGTAGAATGCGCTCGGCGTTGAGATGCGCGATTTTTTCCCGGTCAAGATCGCTGATCGACAGGTTCTTCAGGAAATCCATTCCCGCCGCATTCGGCTCGTAGGGCCAGTCGACGGCGAACAGGATATTGTCCGCGCCCAGCGCAAGCAGCGTGCACAAGAATGCGGGCTCGTACCAGTTGCCGCTGGTAGTAACGAGCATGTTGTCCTTGAGGTATTGCAGGGGCGTTTTCTGCAGACCGCGGCGAGCGGCTGCCAGGTAGGTATGATCGTTGAGCCGGTGCATCGCGAACGGCAGCCCTTCGCCCAAGTGTCCGAGGATGATCTTGAGATCCGGGTAGGCATCGAACACCCCGGCAAAGACGATCCGCAGGAAATGGCAACTGGTGTCAATCGCGAAACCCCAGCCCGCACGGGCCAGCTCTTCGTAGCCATTGAAGTATGACTTCATGGCGTCGGGATGGGCCAGAGTAGGGTGCAGGTAGATGGGGACTCCCAGCGCCTGGGCACGATCGAATATGACCCAGTATTTCCTGTCGTCGAGAAAGCTGCCCTGCGTGTGGCCGTGAATCATCGCGCCCTTGAAGCCCAGTTTCGTGACCGTGCGCTCGAGCTCGTCCGCCGCGGCTTCGGGATCTGCAGTGGGGAGCGCGGCGAATCCGGCGAATCGGTCAGGGTGGGCCTTCACCGCCTCGTACAGCAGATCGTTCGCATCCCGGGCCATGGGAATCGCGGTTTCCGCGCCAAACGCTTGCGGCCCCGGCGACCCGAACGACAGCACCTGAACGTCGATGCCCGCGGCATCCATGTGGGCCAGGCGCTTCTCGCCGAGATCCGCCAGTTCGTCGACGATATTGTGTCCGAGTTGCTCGCTTCGGCTGGTGAGATAAAAATTCCGAAATTCGTTCGCGGGAACTTTCTGTTTGTACAACGGAGTGGTGAAATGCTCTTCGATGGCGATCGTCTTCATGGCCGGATCTCCAAAATGAAAAAAGCCCGGGCTAGCCGGGCTTCTGGAAGCGATAGCTTGGAAGGGATTAAAGGGTCTTTATGTTCGAGGCCTGCTTGCCCTTTGGGCCCTGCGTGACCTCGAATTCGACCTTCTGTCCTTCCTTCAGCGACTTGAATCCACCCCCCTGAATTGCC
>Ga0315281_10009458_pt1 | contig 13519 bp, 12 predicted proteins | sample YL17G07_0_MG_FD_204540 | JGI IMG/M metagenome (GOLD analysis project Ga0315281, IMG submission 204540) | Sediment microbial communities from Yellowstone Lake, YNP, Wyoming, USA - YL17G07_0 | ecosystem: Environmental > Aquatic > Freshwater > Lake > Sediment | place: USA: Wyoming | collected...
GAACCGGCGGCCAGCAACACGCCCACCAGCGCGAAGCCCATCGCGATTTCATACGAGACCATTTGTGCGGCGGAGCGCAATGCGCCGAGAAACGCGTATTTGGAATTGGACGCCCAGCCCGCGATGATGATGCCGTACACGCTCATCGACGAAATCGCCAGAATGTACAACAGGCCGGCATCGATGTTGCTGAGCACGACGCCTTCGGCGAAAGGAATCACCGCCCACGCCGCCAACGATGGCGCCAGACACAAAATCGGTGCGAGCACGAACAGAAACAGGTTCGCGCTGGACGGCAGAATAATTTCCTTGGTCAGCAACTTCAGCGCGTCGGCAATCGGCTGCAACCAGCCGCGCGGACCGACGCGATTCGGGCCGATGCGCACTTGCATATAGCCGATGACTTTGCGCTCGGCGAAAGTGATATACGCCACCGACAACGACAGCGGAATCACAATCGCCAAAATTTTTACGACGATGAGCGTGACGGTTTGCACCACCTCCGGCAACAACGCCCATAGCGCCAACAACGAATCCAGCATGAACTCCCTTCCCCTCACCCATGCCTTCTCATCAACGTGAGAAGAACCTGTAAGTCGATGTGTTTTTTAAATACGTTGCAGCGACACCACCGCGTCGGGATCCAACAGCGCCGCGCCGGGCTGGCCAGCGTACACCAAAATACAGGCGTCCGGAACTCGCTCGTCCAGCACCACCGGCAAGGTCAATTGTTCACCGCCCTGCGTTATTCCCAAGGTCTGTCCGGCGCGCACGCCAAGCTGCTCCGCGTGCCGGGTATTGAGATAAATTGCCGCGCTCGGTGCATCCGCGGTTTTTTGCAATGCTCCGGCACGTCTTGCCGTCGCATCCACTGCATACAAAGGTACATCCGCGATGCGCGCCACGCCCTGCACCGGCGCCGCCAAGCGCGTCGGGCCGCGTCCCGTTAATTTGTTGTCCGCACGCGCATCACCCACGCGTGCGCGCAATTCGTCGCGGACTTCTTCGGACGTAACATAGTCGAAGCCCGGCAGTTGCAGCAAATTGCCCAGCACCCGCAAAACCTTCCACGCCGGACGCGCGTCCGCGAGCGGCGCAAGCGCGCCGGCGAAACTTTGCCAACGCCCCTCGGCATTCACGAAGGTGCCGGAGGTTTCCGTGAACGGCGCAACCGGCAACATCACGTGAGCGAACTGCTCCAGCGTTGCGTTCCTGTATGGCGACAGCACCACGGTAAACTGCGCGGCACGCATCTCGGCCAGCGCGGCGCGCGCGTAGGCCAGATCCACGTCGGGCTCGACGCCCAACAGTACATAACTTTTCAAACCTGACTTGCACATCGCCGCCGCGTGTTGACCGCCCGCGTCGACTTTCCCGCCGGCCGGACCACGGTGCGGCAGCATGCCGGCTAGCCACGCACCCGCTGCGTTGGCACCGTCGGATAAAATCCCAAGTTTGGCATCGGTCAATTGCGCGATCAGGCTGGCCAGCGCACGCAACGCCGAAAATTCCGCATGCGCACACGCGCTTAAGCCGAGCAACACCGTCGCGTTGCGCGCATCCTTGAGCTGCTGCGCGATGGCTTGATGGGTGGCCGTGACAGTCACCGACTTGAACAAATCGCCCAAACCCGCCGGCGCTTTCACTCCGGCGAGCTGCGTCAAGGCTTTCGCCACGGCACCCAACTCGGACACCATGCGGCGCGGATCGCTAATGATTTTCTGCGTGACGTCGAAGCGGAATTCGTAATCCAGCGGATTGATGCACATGATGCGCGCGCCGGCCAACGCAGCTTTGCGCAGGCGATGCCCGACGAGCGGCTGATCCTTGCGCACGTTGGAACCGATCAACAACGCGGCATCGACCTGTTCCAGATGTTCGATGCTCTGGCCCAGCCACGGATACAGCGGTGCCTGGTCTTGATCTGAAAAATCCAGTTGCCGCAGACGGTGGTCGAGGTTGGCACTGCCCAACGCTCGCAGCGCTTTCTGCAGCAGATACATTTCTTCGATCGTCGACGACGGTGAACACAGCCCACCGAGTTGTTGTGCGCCGTGCTGCGCAATCACTTTTTGCAAACCGGCGACGGTGAAATCCAGCGCCGTGGTCCAGTCGACCTCGCGCCACTGGCCATCTTGTTTAATCATCGGTGTGCGCAAGCGGTCGGCGCCGTTTAAACCTTCGTAGCTGTACCGGTCGCGATCGGAAATCCAGGTCTCATTCACCGCATCGTTCTCGCGCGGCACCACGCGCAGCACTTCGTTTTTGGCCACGTGCACAAAAATATTGGAGCCGATGCAATCGTGCGGCGCGATGGTCGGATGCTGACGCATTTCCCACGCACGCGCGGAAAACCGAAACGGCTTGGAGGTGAGCGCGCCGACTGGACACAGGTCGATGACATTACCCGACAACTCCGAACCGACCGTGTTTTCGATATAGGTGCCGATTTCCATGTGTTCGCCGCGCCCGGTCGCGCCCAGTTCGCGCAGGCCGGCGATTTCGTCGCCGAAGCGCACGCAGCGCGTGCAATGAATGCAGCGCGTCATGTCGGTTGCGATCAGCGGGCCAAGATTCTTGTCGGGCACCACGCGCTTGTTTTCCGCGTAGCGCGAAATGTCACGTCCGTAACCCATCGCAACATCCTGCAATTCGCACTCGCCGCCTTGATCGCAGATCGGGCAATCCAGCGGATGATTGATCAGCAGGAATTCCATCACCGCTTTCTGCGCTTCCAGCGCCTTGCGCGAGCGCGTGAAAATGCGCATGCCTTCCGTCACCGGTGTGGCGCAGGCGGGCAAAGGCTTGGCGGCTTTCTCGACTTCCACCAGGCACATGCGGCAATTGGCCGCGATCGACAACTTCTTGTGATAACAGAAGCGCGGGATCTTGATGCCCAGCTCATCGGCGGCCTCGATCACCATCGCGCCGCTGCGCGCCTGGACCTTCTTGCCGTCGATTTCAATTGTGACCATCGTCTGACTCATAAAAGTTCTAGTTCCATGTTGCATTCAAAGGAAGACAAGGCGGGGGACCGCAGACAGTACATGTGTACGGCAAGGGCCACCAACGCAGGATTCGTTTGAATGCAACATGGAATCAGTGCCCAACCATGCACTTCTTGTGTTCGATGTGGTATTCGAACTCGGCGCGGAAATGTTTCACGAAGCTCGTCACCGGCATCGCGGCGGCATCGCCTAAACCGCAAATGGTGCGGCCTTCGATTTTCTTGGCCACGTCTTCCAGCAACTTGATATCTTCCGGACGCCCCTGGCCGTGTTCGATGCGGTGCATCATGCGCGCAAGCCAGCCGGTACCTTCACGGCACGGCGTGCACTGACCGCAGGATTCTTCGTAATAAAAGTGCGACAGGCGCGCGAGTGCACGCACCATGCACGTGGTTTCGTCCATCACGATCACCGAGCCGGCGCCCAGCATGGAGCCAGCTTTTGACAATGCGTCGTAATCCATCGTGCAGTTCATGATTGCCTCGGCAGTCATTACCGGCGTCGACGATCCGCCCGGAATCACCGCCTTGAGCTGGTGCCCGCTGCGCACGCCGCCCGCCATGTGCAACAGTTCGGCGAACGGTATGCCCAACGGCACTTCATAGTTGCCGGGCTTGTTCACATGGCCGGTCACCGAGAACAATTTAGTGCCGCCGTTGTTCGGCTTGCCCAACTCCAGAAACCACTTGCCGCCCTTTTTCAAAATCATCGGAATCGAGGCCAGCGTTTCGGTGTTGTTGATAGTGGTCGGGCGCCCGAACAAACCATAGCTGGCCGGAAACGGCGGCTTGAAACGCGGCTGGCCCTTTTTGCCTTCGATGGATTCGAGCAGCGCGGTTTCTTCGCCGCAGATGTAAGCGCCCGCGCCCTGATGGTTGTGCATGTCGAAGTCAACACCCGAGCCCAGGATGTTTTTGCCCAGCAGTCCAGCCTTGCGCGCATCGGCGATGGCCGCTTCCATGCGTTCGAACGGCTCCCAGAATTCGCCGCGAATATAGTTGTAACCGACGGTCGCGCCCAAGGTGTAGCCGGCAATTGCCATACCTTCGACCAACTCATGCGGGTTGAAGCGCATGATGTCGCGGTCCTTGCACGTACCCGGCTCGCCTTCGTCGGAATTGCACACGATGTATTTCTGGCCCGGCGCGGTGCGCGGCATGAAGCTCCACTTCAGCCCGGTTGGAAATCCCGCCCCGCCACGGCCACGCAATGCCGACGCTTTCAACTGATTGATGATTTCATCCGCCGGCGTTTTTTCGCGCAGGATTTTTTTCCACACCTCATAGCCGCCATTGCCCTGATAAGTCGCAAGCGTCCAGGGGCGGTCGAGATGGTTATTGCGAAAACAGACTTCGTTGGTCATGGCTCAATCCAACTTCGACAAAATCTCATCCACCTTGGCAGGCGTGAGATGTTCATAATAAGTGCGGCCGATCTGCAACATCGGCGCGCCCGCGCACGCACCCAGACACTCAACTTCTTTCAGTGTGAAACGCTTGTCGGGTGTGGTTTCGCCCAGCTTGATGCCCAGCTTGTTTTGCAAATGTTCGACGATGCCGTCGGAGTCGCACAACATGCACGAGATGTTGGTGCACACGCAAATCTTGTGGCGCCCGACCGGCTCCAGTTCGTACATCGAATAAAATGTCGCGACCTCGTACACCGAGATGGCCGGCATGCGCAGATATTCGGCAATGGCATCCATCAACTCGTTGGTCAGCCAGCCGCCGTTTTGATCTTGCACGATGCGCAACGCCGCCATCACCGCCGACTGGCGATGCTCGGGCGGAAATTTCGCAATCCACGTGTCGATCTCGGCCAGCGATGCGGCGTTGATCAAATGCAATTGACTCGATTTTTTTATTTGCGCGCTCACCGATCAACCTCGCCGAACACAATGTCTTGCGTGCCGATAATCGCCACGACGTCAGCCAGCATGTGGCCACGCGCCATTTCGTCCAACGCCGCCATGTGTGCGAAACCCGGCGCGCGAATTTTCAAACGATACGGTTTGTTAGCACCGTCGGAAATCAGGTACACGCCGAACTCGCCCTTGGGATGTTCCACCGCCGCATACGCTTCGCCGGCCGGAATGGTGTAGCCCTCGGTAAACAATTTGAAGTGGTGAATCAGCGATTCCATATCGCGCTTCATGGTGGCGCGATTGGGCGGAACAATCTTGTGATCGTCGACCATCACCGGGCCGGGATTTTTGCGCAACCAGTCGATGCACTGCTTGATGATGCGGTTGGACTGACGCATTTCTTCCACGCGCACCAAATAGCGGTCGTAGCAGTCGCCGTTCACGCCGACCGGAATATCAAAATCCATCTCGGCGTAGACTTCATACGGCTGCTTCTTGCGCAAATCCCACGCGAAACCGGAGCCACGAATCATCGGGCCGGTGAAGCCAAGCTGCAACGCGCGCTCCGGAGTGACCACGCCGATGCCGACGGTGCGTTGTTTCCAGATGCGATTGTCGGTCAGCAGCGTTTCGTATTCGTCGACATACTTCGGGAAGCGCTGCGTGAAATCCTCGATAAAGTCCAGCAGCGACCCCTGACGGTTACGGTTCAGGCGTTTGACGTCGGCCGCGTTATGCCATTTGGAAGTTTCATAATGCGGCATGCGATCCGGCAAGTCGCGGTACACGCCGCCCGGCCGGTAATAAGTGGCATGCATGCGCGCGCCCGACACCGCTTCGTAGCAGTCGAGTAAATCTTCGCGCTCGCGGAACGCATACAGAAACACCGTCATCGCACCGATGTCGAGCGCATGCGCTCCCAGCCATAACAGGTGATTCAGAATGCGGGTGATCTCGTCGAACATCACGCGGATATATTGCGCGCGCAGCGGCGGTGTGACTTCAAGCAGCTTTTCCAGCGCCAGCACGTAGCCGTGTTCGTTGCACATCATCGACACGTAGTCGAGCCGGTCCATGTAGCCGATGCTTTGGTTGTATGGCTTGCTCTCGGCCAGCTTCTCGGTGCCGCGATGCAGCAGGCCGATGTGCGGATCGGCACGTTCAATCGTCTCGCCGTCCATTTCCAGCACCAGACGCAACACGCCGTGCGCGGACGGATGTTGCGGGCCGAAATTCAGGGTGTAATTACGAATTTCAGCCATGCTATTTCGCCCTCTCCACGCGCGGCGGAGGCGGCGGCGTTTCCACATAGCGGTGGTCGTCGCGAATTACGCGCGGCACCAGCACCCGCGGTTCGATGCTGACCGGCTCGTATACCACGCGGCGTTTTTGCGCGTCGTAGCGCATCTCGACATGACCCGACAACGGGAAATCCTTGCGAAACGGGTGCCCAATAAAACCGTAATCGGTGAGCAGGCGGCGCAGATCGGGATGCCCTTCGAAAATGATGCCGAACAAGTCGAAGGCTTCGCGCTCATACCAATTAGCCGACGCCCACAGGCTGGTTACAGAATCCAGCAGTGGCGGTTCGCCATCGCAGAAACACTTCACGCGCAAGCGCTGGTTATTCTTGATCGACAACAGGTGATAGACGACCGCGAAGCGCGCACCCGACCAGGTGCTTGCGCAGTGCGCGCCATCGGCGGCAAGTTCCGCACCGCGACTGAAACCGGTGCCGGTCGCAGTTTCGGTTTCCCACTCCGCCACGCCGTAGGCCGAGTAGTCCACACCGCATAAATCGATCAGCTCTTCGAAGGCGAATTCCGCGTCATCGCGCAGCGTTTCACATACGCCGAGCAAATTCGCGCGCGTCACGACCACGGTGAGCTCTCCGTGCGCCAGCGTGCAGGATTGGATACCCGACGAAAGTTTTTCTTGGACGCGCTGCGCCAACACCGCAATTTTTGTCATTACATTAACCCTGAATTTGACGACTATCTGGCGATGGTGTTGGTACGTTTGATTTTGTTTTGCAACTGAATGATGCCGTATAACAAGGCTTCAGCAGTCGGCGGGCAACCGGGCACATAAATATCGACCGGCACGATGCGGTCGCAGCCGCGCACCACGGCGTAGGAATAATGATAATAACCGCCCCCGTTGGCGCACGAACCCATCGAGATCACCCAGCGCGGCTCGGCCATCTGGTCGTAGACCTTGCGCAGCGCGGGTGCCATTTTATTTACCAGCGTACCGGCCACGATCATTACGTCGGACTGACGCGGGCTGGGGCGAAACACAATGCCGAAACGATCCAGGTCGTAACGCGACGCGCCCGCATGCATCATCTCCACCGCACAACACGCCAAACCGAACGTCATCGGCCACAACGCACCGGTGCGCGCCCAATTGATCAGCTTGTCCGCCGACGTGGTGACGAAGCCTTTCTCGAGTACGCCTTCTATTCCCATTCCAGCGCCCCTTTCTTCCACTCGTACATAAATCCAATCACCAGGATCGCGAGGAAAATAACCATCGCCATAAATCCAAACATGCCGATCTCGTTCAGCGCCACCGCCCACGGAAACAGAAACGCGATTTCCAGATCGAAGATGATGAACAAAATCGCCACCAGATAAAAACGCACGTCGAACTTCATGCGCGAATCTTCAAACGCTTCGAAGCCACACTCGTACGGGGAGTTTTTTTCCGGATCGGGACGGCTTTCGCCCAGCAGTTTGCCGGCGGCAATGGGCACCATCCCGAATCCAATACCGATAATTATGAACAGCAAAATCGGCAGATAATTCGCCAACATCTTCCCTACCTCCCGGCCCCGCGCTTGTAGCGCAATGTATTTTTTCGCGCACTTGTTGAATGCCGCGAAGAGGACCGATTAAGCCCGCAAACTTAAAACCTGTCAAGGCTGCGCGGAGGTGCTGAATTGGATCGCTGCTGGGTGCTGCGGAAAATTCGCAACGCGAGAAAGTAGGTTGCGAATTGTAAAATAAAAATGGTGCCGACGGAGAGACTCGAACTCTCACAGCTTACGCCACTACCACCTCAAGATAGCGTGTCTACCAATTCCACCACGTCGGCAAAAAACTGTGTGCGCGCAGGATTACTTATTTTCCTTGGGCGCTTCGGGAGCGGGAACCACCGGTGCATCACCACTCTTTTTTAACTGCTGCGAAAGCTGATTGACCAATTCTTGTTCGGTCGCAGCCTTGGCTTTTGCTTCCGGCTCTTGCGCAGCGGGCTGCGCGCGTTCAATTACACTTTGGCGCTTGGGGGCTGCGGTAACGAAATACGCCAATGACAAACTCGTGACGAAGAACAGCACCGCCAGCACGGCCGTAGTGCGACTTAAAAAGTTTGCCGAGCCGCGTGCACCGAAAACGGTGTTGGATGCGCCGCTGCCAAACGCCGCACCGATATCCGCGCCTTTGCCTTGCTGCAATAACACCAGCCCGATCAACCCGAGCGCGACCAAAATATGTACGACCCACAACACGATTTCCATCACCAACCCCTGTGCTTCAAAGCGCGAGCGTCAGCCCGCCGCTTTGCAAATGGCCAAAAATTCGTCCGCCTTTAACGACGCACCGCCGATCAGGCCGCCGTCGACATCAGACATGTGAAAAATCTCCGCAGCATTGGACGCCTTCACGCTGCCGCCGTACAAAATGCGCACCCCATCCGCAATCGCCGCGTCGAGTTTGCGCAGGCGCGCACGAATGAAGGCGTGGACGTCTTGTGCCTGTTGCGGCGAGGCGGTGCGGCCGGTGCCAATTGCCCACACCGGCTCGTACGCAATGACCGCCTGCGCGAAGCTCGCGACACCACTGCTACTCAACACCGCATCCAACTGCCGCGCCACCACGGTTTCGGTCGCGCCCGACTCCCGTTCTTCCAACAACTCACCGACGCATAAAATCGGAATCAACTTGGCTTGCTGGGCCGCGGCATATTTTTTTGCCACCAACGCATCGGACTCGCCATACAACGCACGTCGCTCAGAGTGCCCGACGATGACATATTTGCAAGCGAAGTCGGTAAGCATGTCGGCGGACACTTCGCCGGTAAATGCGCCCGACTTTTCGTGACTCAAATTTTGCGCGCCCCAAGCGACTGCCCCGCCGGATAACTGCGTCTGCACTTGCGCCAAATACACAAACGGCGGACACACCGCAGCTTCTGCGTTGCGCACTGCGCTCATGCCGCTCTGAATGCCGTCCAGCAGCGCGGCTACGCTGCTGCGCGAGCCGTGCATTTTCCAATTTCCGGCGATCAACGGCCGACGCATGCGCTTCTCCTTTCGATGCCTGTCAAAAAGCAGTCGGGAAGCTTACAAGTCCCGTGGAGAAAAATCAATTTGGGATTCGAACCGCTGCGCACTTTATATTGTGGACCACTGCACAGCGTGGTCGCCGTACTATCATTAAAGTTCGTTTAAGTTGCTGTCGATAGCCTGCACGCAAACTTTAAAAATATGCGGCAGCGCTATTGCAACGCATTCCGCCCCCAAACCTCGATGTGAGCACAACACCATGAAGAGTCTGTTTCGCGCTGCGCTTGTGACTGTGTTACTGAGCGGATGTGCTGAGCTGCAAGCACTGTATCAACCACCCCAAGCTTGGGAACGCGACCTTTTGGCCCGCGACAAAATGCTGATCGGCGGCAATGCCGTCGAAGCCGGCACCGACGACCACATCTTTTTCAGCAAAGAAGCATCCAGTATCGGCCGCAACATCGGCGGCGGGGGTTGCGGATGCAACTGACCCGAAAAAAATCAGTTGCGGACGCATTGGCGATTGCGACCTGTTCACTGCTTGCGCAGACCACCGAAAACGCCTACGCGATTGACGAAGACGTCGATCTCGATCTGAGCTTTCTCGAATACCACGAAAACAGCCGTGTGCGCGTGCGCGAGATGGATGTCGCCGCCAAGTGGTTTTATGACGAAGACAATGTGTTTTCCGGTAAGTTGGTTACCGACGCGATTACTGGCTCGACCCCCAGCGGCGCGCTTGCTCCGCCGACACATTCGGCAACTTTGACATCGCCATCCGGTGTGTCAGGCGCCACCGGTACTGGCGGCGGTGCGTCACCTCAAATTAGCCCACTCGTAGGATTCGTTGATCGCCGCGTGGCGCTCAGCGCAAATTGGGAACGCACCTACAACCGGACCTACCGCACCAACGTCGGCGCCATTTATTCCCATGAAGAAGATTACGACTCCTACGGCGGCAGTGCGACGTTTGCGTACGACCTGAACCAAAAGTTAACCACGCTGGAAGCAGGTATCGGCTATTCCTACGACTTTGTCGGCTCGGCGGATAAGTCGGGAATACATAAAGAGCTCGGCAACCTCGCTGACGACATCCCCGGCGACTACACCGACGGTGAAAAAGAAGTTTTCGACTGGGGCCTGAGCGCGACACAAATTTTGACGCGCCGCTCCGTGGTTAAAGTCGGCTACAGCAGCGGTTCGGTGCAGGGCTATTTGTCCGACCCGTACAAAGTCATTACCCTGAAAGACAAACTGGACCCTAACGCATTCACCTACTTCCACGAAAAACGACCCACTTCACGCTCGCGCAGCAGTTTAAATTTCGACTACAACCAGGAGCGCGAAGACAACGATGTAGTGAATGTCTACTACCGCTACTATTGGGACAGCTGGGGTATCAACTCGCACACTGTGGACGCACGTTTCCGGCATGAACTGGGCAACACGCGCTACATCCAGCCGCATGTGCGTATTTACCGCCAGAGTGCCGCAGATTTCTTTTACCCCTACCTGGATCCGTCCCAGGATCCTGATGGCCCCACCCCGCCGACCCATGCCAGCGCGGATAATCGCCTGGACGCCATGACCAGCTACACGCTGGGCGTCAAGTACGGATTGTCGGGCAGTCTGGGCAAATTTTTCGGTCGTTTTGAAATCATGCGCCAAATTGGTAGCAAGGGTCAGTACCGAAATCTGACGGCCGAGATATTGCAATTCGTCTGGACTTTGGACTTCAAGAAGTAACGCTGGCGGCGTTTCGGCCCGTGGCGGCTAACTCACCTCGGCCAATATCTTGAGCGCAAGCGCCGGGTAGTTGCCGCCTGGCGGCACGCCCCGCGTGTTGTCGCACCCAATCGTCGTAGCGGTCGTAGTCCCTGTGCACCGGTACTGCCTCGATCTCCATTTCCGGTGGAGGCAGAATTCGCAGCGTCGCTACATGCCGTAAGTGTGCCGATACAAAAAACAACGACACCTGCCATTACACCAAGATCATTCCGTTGCACGAATATTCTCCTTAAAAAATACATGGCCGATAGGCGAGGTAGAAATTTTTGCGGGCCGACTTTGACCTTCGACATCACAGTAAAGAAAAAAGCCCGTCCACAAGTGTGGACGGGCCATGTGAAATACATACCGCTGGAAGGCTCAGCCGTCGATTGGACCGTACCCATTCGGGGCCAGCATCGGATCGGCGGTAAGTACATTTGGATTCTGTACGCCGAAATATTTGTACACCGTCGCAGCGATAGAATAGGGCTGGAAGGTTCGTGCGTCCTTGGCAAGATTAGGAGTGGTATATAGACGGTTTTGACCGCCTTCGTCGACGACTTTGGTCGCGCCCACAACTTGCCCCAACGCACGGCCAGGTATTGCCGACCCACCGAAGGTGTAGAGATTCATGTTGTTGCCGTGATCCCAACCCATTGAGCCATTGAGATTCACGTTGCGGCCGAATTCGCCAAACACGTTAATCACCACATCGTTACGCGCATTGTTGTCAGTCGCAGTGCCTGTGACTGTACCAGTGCGCAACAAGCGCACCGCATTGCGTAAATCACTGATCAAACCCAACACGCGCTGCTCGTACTTAACAATCGAGTTGTCATGATCGTCCCAACTCCCCAAGCCGCCGGTGCTCAGCGTAATAAAGCGGGTGTCTTTATTGAGTAGCGCGAACAGCACCGCGTTGCGTAGCGTGGTACCAAAGTCCCTGGTAAAACTCAATGATCCCTGCTGGATCGCCGTGGTGTTGTTACCCAGGCCGTCCTGCAGAAAAAAAGTGGTGGCCGCATCATTCGGAACGTCGTTGCTGTTGAGAGTACCGAATGGCCCACCGACACCCGTAGCAGGCATTCTGAGAGTCATGTTTTTAAACGTTGTGCTAAATTGATTGTCCAGATCGCCGCGCTTGCCAAATGCACTGACGTATTTTGCGTAATTCGTTGAATAACCACCCGACACAGACTTCGCCAACTGTTCGAGCACCGAATTGCAGGTTGGAGTTTGGCCACCCGAAACGCAGACCGGCGCCGCTGCTGTGCCGGCACCATTAAACACTTTCGCGTACCCGTAGGGGTTGCTCAAATCGCGGCCCAAACTCACCGAGCGCAACTGCGGCGGCAGGCTGATATCGCCGAGGTCATACATGACCGATTCACCTTCGAAACTCACAAAAGGCATGATTGGCGCTTGGTCGGGATTGTCGAATACTCCCGGCATTTTTACGCGCAAAATAGCCGCTAGCGTCGTGCCAATCCCTGGCGTATTCAGCGTAGCAAGTCCGCCGGTTTGAGCCGTAAAAATACTTTCACGATGCGCCTTGGTGTCACCCTGCACGCGATTAATGGTGCGATACAGCGACATTTGTTTGTCGGCAATTAGATCTTCCATGATCAAGCCACCGGCGTTTCTCCATAGAAACTTCGAAGTCACCTGACCGGTATCGTTGGCTGCGGTAAACGGCAGGGTGATGCCGGGTCGCGCCACTTTGTAATCGTTTTGCGACATGCCTTTCGAACCGACTGCCCCGGTAATTTCTTCGATATTTAGCAAATTGCCGGCCAGCTCCGAAGGGCCACCGTACATGAACACATTAATGACCGTCGGTAGTGTGGTCGGCGCAACGAATTCGATGTCGCCGGCGATAATCGCCCGCGCATTGCGCAGCTCGCGCTGTGAAACATTCGCAGCAAATCCTTGTTTCGCAAGAAATGAGGGGATCGCCAAGGAGGTCCCCATCAAACCCAGCGCTTTAATTAAATCTCGTCGGTTCATGGCGTATTCCCCTTAGTTCACAGCGTTATAGAAAAAGGATTCGGGCAAGCGCGACAGGTAGTCCATCACGACCATGGCGCGCGTTGGTGTATTGGCTGCGGTGAAATAGTTCAGGCACCCAGAAGCTTTTGTCGCCACGCAATCGATGCTGCTCGATGTACCCGGCGCGCGCGCCGTATTGATGACTTGCGTGAGTACCGACGCTTCATCGGCACTCGGGGCGCGCCCGAGCACCGAGATAAACATGTAGCTAATGAAATCCGCTGTCGACAGCTTGGCCACATCGGCAGTCAACTCCGGACCCCAACCTTGGGTCGGGGTTACTTTAGGGTCAAAAGTCGCATCACTGGGGAGCTTCGCGTCACTCCTAACCAGCATTGCACTACGTAGGCCGTTTTGTTGGTAAGACGTCGCCAGCACATCGGCAGGCACGGTTGGCCAGCGACCCAGCTTCAAGCTGAATGCCGGTTGGTACATCTGCGGCAACGACGCATCAATGGTGCCGTTAGTCCCGGTATTTATATCTCTAAAGAACGTGCTGGCCACAGGAGTGCTGATCGGAGGATTGCCAATATTCTG
>Ga0315281_10009459_pt1 | contig 13518 bp, 15 predicted proteins | sample YL17G07_0_MG_FD_204540 | JGI IMG/M metagenome (GOLD analysis project Ga0315281, IMG submission 204540) | Sediment microbial communities from Yellowstone Lake, YNP, Wyoming, USA - YL17G07_0 | ecosystem: Environmental > Aquatic > Freshwater > Lake > Sediment | place: USA: Wyoming | collected...
TCCGCCGGCCCGCGCCACGATCGCGGCGCCGGCGTCCTCGCCGAGATCCAGCTCGAGCTCGGCCGCGCCACGGCGGACGACCTCGCCCAGCTCCTCCTCGGTCAACGGCTCGAGCGCGTAGACCTCGCAGCGGGAGAGGAGCGCCGAGTTGACCTCGAAGTACGGGTTCTCGGTCGTGGCGCCGATCAGCGTCACGAGCCGCTCCTCGACGGCGGGCAGGAGGGCGTCCTGCTGCGCCTTGTTGAAGCGGTGGATCTCGTCGAGGAAGAGGATCGTCCGGCGCCCGCTGCCGCCGAGGCGGTCGCGCGCCCGCTGGATCACCGCGCGCACCTCCGAGACGGTCGCCGACACGGCGGAGAGCTCCTCGAACTCGGCCCCCGTCGTCTCGGCGACGATCCGCGCGAGCGTCGTCTTGCCGACGCCGGGCGGTCCGTAGAGGATCGCAGAGTGCATCCGGTCCTCCCGGATCGCGAGGCGCAGCGCCGAGCTCTCGCCGAGCACGTGCCGCTGCCCGACGAGCTCGTCGAGCGTCCGCGGCCGCAGGCGCACGGCGAGCGGCGCCGTCTCGCCGGCCCGCTTCCGGGCCGCGTCCGCGAAGAGGTCGCCCACGCTCCGAAGTATGCTCACGCCATGACCGAGACCACCGAGGACTTCTCACAGCCGGTCCTCCCGGGAGAGGCGCCTACCGACTACGAGCGCTACCTCTCGACCGAGGAGCTCCTGTCGCTGCAGAAGACGCCCGACGAGTGGGTGCACCGCGACGAGCTGCTCTTCCAGGTCGTCCATCAGTCGTCGGAGCTGTGGCTGAAGCTCGCCTGGAACGAGGTCGAGGGCGCCGCCGGGCACGTCGCCGCCGGCGAGCACGGGGCGGCGCTGCGGCTGCTCCGCCGGGCCGCCCTCTGCCTCCGCTTCGACCACGACCAGCTCGAGATGCTGGAGCAGATGTCGCCCTGGGAGTACCAGGAGATCCGCCGGGTGCTCGGCCACGGCTCGGGCTTCGACTCGCCCGGCTTCAAGGAGCTGCGGCGCGTGGCGCCGAAGCTCGGCGAGGCCTTCCGCGAGGCGCTCGACGCGGCGGGGCTCTCCGTCCTCGACGTCTACGTCCACGGCCGCGAGCACGAGGAGCTGTACCAGCTCGCCGAGGCGCTCGTCGAGCTCGACCAGCGGATCACGGTCTGGCGCATCCGCCACTTCAAGACGGTGGCGCGGATCATCGGCGACAAGGTGATCGGGACGCAGGGGACACCGGTCGAGGTGCTCGGCCGGCTGATCCACAAGACGTTCTACCCCGACCTCTGGGAAGCCCGGAACGAGCTGACGGCGCTCTCGAAGCTGACCTGATGGACCTCCGGGACGAGGTGACGGAGCTCACCCGGGCGCTCGTCCGGGTGGACACCTCTAACCCGCCCGGCAACGAGACGGCCGCGGCCGAGCTGCTGCGCGAGTACCTCGCCGGCAGCGGTGTCGAGGCGGCGCTGTACGCGAGAGTGCCCGAGCGGGCGAACCTCGTCGCGCGGCTGCCGGGCGGCGACGGGCCCTCGCTTGCCCTCATCTGCCACACCGACACCGTTCCCGCCGACGCAGGGGAGTGGTCGCGCGACCCGTGGGGCGGCGACCTCGTGGACGGCGTCGTCTGGGGCCGCGGCACGCTCGACATGAAGGGCCACGTCGCGGCCGCGGCGGTCGCGTTCGCCTCGCTGGCGCGCGAGGGCTTCCGGCCGGCCGGCGACCTGATCCTCGTCGCGGCCGCGGACGAGGAGGTCGGCGACGACGTCGTCGGGCTGCGATGGCTCACCGACGTCCACCCGGAGGCGGTGCGCGCGGACTTCGCCCTCAACGAGGGCGGCGGCGAGCGCGTTGAGCTCGCAGGTCGCGCCTACTACCTCTGCTCGACCGCCGAGAAGATGAGCGCGCCCTTCCGGCTGCGCGTGCACGGCCGCAGCGGCCACGCCTCGATGCCGGGGATCGCCGACAACGCGCTCGTCAAGGCGGCCCGCCTCGTCCAGGTGCTCGGCGAGTACCGGCCCGAGCCCGAGCTCGGACCGGAGGTCTCGGCGTTCCTCCGCGCCGTCCTCGGCGAGGAGCCGCCCGCCGCCGAGGCGGTGGCGCGGGCTCGCGCCCTCGACCCCGTGGCGGCCGAGATCGTCGAGCCGCTCCTCTCCTTCACGCTCTCGCCGACGATGATTCGGGCCTCGCGGGAGCGAAACGTGATTCCCGCCGTCTGCGAGGTGACGGTGGACTGCCGGATCCCGGCCGGCAAGGGCCCGGCCGACGTCGAGCCGGTCATCCGCCGCATCCTCGGCGAGGACGGCTACGACCTCGAGTGGATCGAGCGCTGGGGCGGCACGCGCTCGCCGATGGCCTCGCCGCTCTGGAACGCGATCGAGGAGTTCGTGGAGCAGTCCGAGCCGGGCGCCCGCGTCGTGCCGGTCTGCTGCGCCGGCTTCACCGACAGCCACTGGCTGCGGGACGCCTTCGGCACGGTCGCGTACGGCTTTTTCCCGGCGCGCGCCATGGATCCGGCGCTCGCCGCTCGGCTCATCCATTCCGCCGACGAGCGCGTGCCGGTGGACGACCTCGAGCTGGGCGTCGACTTCCTGCGCCACGCTGCGCAGGCGCTCTCGAGGTAGGCGCGATGCTCGAGCTGTCGTCGGCGGACAGGGCCTTCGAGACGCTCGAGGCGTACCTCCGGGGCGAGGGCTTCTTCGCGGGGGACGGCGCCGACGGGCGCGTGGCGGAGGTGTACCTCGGCTACGGGCTGGCGCGGACACTGCGGCGCACCGCGTCCCCCGAGCCGCCGGAGCCCTGCCCGCTGCCGCTGCTCGCGTGCCGGATCCTGCCCGGTGAGCCGCCGCCGGAGCCGGTCGGCGCCTACCGCGCCGGCGCCTGGGAGCGGAGCTGGACCGACGCCGAGTACGGGGCGGCGGTCGAGGAGGTGCGCGCGGCGATCGCGCACGGCGACGTCTACCAGGTGAACCTCGTCCAGCACCTGTCGGCGCCGTTCGCGGGCGACCCGGCCGGGCTCGCCCCGGCGCTCGCCCGCTACCGGCCGCTCCACGGCCGTCCGTTCCGGGGCGACGGCTGGACGATCGTCTCGGCCTCGCCCGAGCTCTTCCTCGCGCGGCGGGGGCGGCGCGTCTGGACGTGCCCGATCAAGGGGACCCGGCCGCTCGGCGAGGCGGCCGAGCTGCGCGCCTCGGAGAAGGACGCGGCCGAGAACGTGATGATCGTCGACCTCGAGCGCAACGACCTCTCGCGCGTCTGCGAGCCCGGCTCCGTGCGCTGGCCCGAGCTGATGGCCGCGAGGGAGCTGGCCGGCGTCGTCCACCTCGTCTCGACCGTGGAGGGGACGCTGCGCGAGGACGCGACGCTCGCCGGGGTGCTCGCCGCGACGTTCCCCGGCGGCTCGATCACCGGCGCGCCGAAGATCGCCGCGATCGACCACATCGCGGCGCTCGAGCCGGTCGGCCGCGGCGCCTCGATGGGCGCGCTCGGGACGATCCGGCCGAACGGCGACCTCGACCTCGCGTTGACGATTCGCACCTTCGCCGTCGCCGAGGGGCGCATTCACCTCTGGGTCGGCGGCGGCATCGTCTGGGACTCCGACCCGCGCGAGGAAGTCGAGGAGTCGTTCACGAAGGCGCGGCCGCTGCTCGCCGCGATCGGCGCGCCGCTCTCGCAGGAGGTGGCCCGGTGAAGATCCTGGCGCTCGCCGTGACGGGGCGCGGCCTCGTCGAGCCCGAGACCCCCGTCCTGCGGGCCGACGACGAGGCGCTGCTGCGCGGCCGGGCCGCCTTCGAGACGCTACGCGTCTACCGCGGCGTCCCCTTCCGGATCGAGGCGCACCTGGACCGGCTCGCCGGCTCGTCCGAGGCGATCGGCCTGCCGCCGGTCGATCGCATCGCGCTGAGGACGCTCGCGGCGGCGGCGCTGGCGGCGGCCGGCGAGCCCGACGCGGTGCTGCGGCTCTTCTGGACGCCCGGCCCGGAGGAGGGGCCGCCGACCGGGCTCGCGCTCGTCAGCCCGCTGCCCGAGCAGCATGAGGCGCTGCGTGCGCGCGGGATGCGGGTCGTCTCGCTGCTCGGCGTCAGGGCCGAGGCGCCGTGGCTCCTGCCCGGCGTGAAGTCCACGAGCTACGCGGTCAACATGGCCGCCGACGCCGAGGCCAAGCGGCGTGGGGCCGACGACGCCGTCTTCGTGGACACGACCGGCACGGTGCTCGAAGGGCCGGTGACGAACGTCTGGTGGCGACGCGGCTCGACGCTCTGCACGCCCTCGCTCGACCTCGGCATCCTCGCCGGTGTGACGCGGGCGGCGCTGCTCGAGGCCGCGCCGGGCCTCGGCTACGCCGTCGAGGAGGGCGTCTTCCCGCTCGGCGAGGTCGCGGGCGCCGAGGAGGCGTTCACGTCCTCGTCGGTGCGCGAGGTGATGCCCGTGGTCGAGCTCGACGGCGCGCCGGTCGGCGACGGCCGGCCGGGGCCCGCGGCGGCGGCCTTGCAGCGCGCGCTACGCGTCGCCGCCGGAGCCGTCGACGATCAGATCGGCTGACTCGCGCGGCCGGTCGCGCTCGATGTAGCTCTCCTCCATCGGCATCCAGACCTCCTCCCACGTGCGCCGCGCGGCCTCGCCGTCGCGCGCGACGCCGCGCTCGAGCCGGAGCGCGCGTGGCGCCTCGACCCAGATCCGCAGGTCGTACGTGTCGCGGAACATCCGGTGCAGCGCGCAGACACCCTCGATCACCACCACTCCCTCGGGCCGCACGACGCGCTCGCCGGGGAACAGCTGCCGCCGGTCCCAGTCGAACCCGCGGTAGCGCGCCCCCTCGCCCCGAGCGAGCGGCTCGAGCACCTCGCGCTCGAGGCGCGACAGCTCGAACTCCGAGCCGTCCCAGAACTCGTCGGTCGAGACGACCTGCGCGCCTGCGATCGAGGCTGCGAGCGTCGACTTGCCCGCGCCGCCACAGCCGCCGATGCCGACGAGCGTGACGGCGCCGCGGGGCTCGAGGGCCCGGATGCGCTCCTGCACGGTCGCGGCGTCCACCGGCATGACGCTACCCTCTCGGCGATGGCCAAGCTACGCCTCGGCGGGATGGCTCTCTCGAACGGCGTGCTCGTGCACGGGCCGACGGCCTGGGCGTGCGCGATCCGGCTCCCCGACGGGCGGATCAAGGTCGCCTCGGCGCCGAAGAGCGTCCTCGCCGCGCGCGTCCAGCAGCCGCTGCTGCGCGGCCCGGTGCGGCTGGCGGAGGCCTTTGCGCTGCTGCCGCAGGTTCGCCGCCGGCTGCCGGAGGCCCGCTTCGCGTTCGAGCGCCCCACGGTTGCCGCCGCCGCGCTCGCGAGCGGTCTCGCCGCCCAGGCGCTCCGCCGCTCGCGGCTCGCTCCGCTCGCGAGGGAGCTCGCGGTCGGTGCCGTCTCGCTCGCTCCCGCCGCGCTCGCCCTGAGCGGCGGCGAGCTGGCCGCCTACCACGGCGCCGAGCACGTCTCGATCGGGAGCTACGAGCGGGGCGCCCGCGCGACGAAGGAGCACGAGCGCTGCGGCACGCACCTCGTCGGGCCGCTGCTCGTCGCGCTGGCGGCCGGCAACGCACTCGCCGCCGCCGCGCCGGCACGCCTCCAGCGCGCCGCGCGGCTCGCGACGTCCCTCGCCGCCGTCGGCGCGGCGGTCGAGGTCTTCGGCTGGATGAACCGGCACGCCGAGCACCCGCTCGCCCGCGCGCTCGCGCTTCCCGGCCACGAGCTCCAGTCGCGGCTCGCCACCGCCGAGCCGTCGCCCGAGCAGCTCGAGGTCGCGCAGACCGCACTCGCCGCCTGCCTGGAGCGCGAAGCGTGAGCGTTCTCGACCGCGCCAGGCGTTTGCCGCCGGAGATCTTCGACCTGCCGGTCGAGAAGATGCGCGAGGGGTACTACACCGACGCCTACTTCAACCACACGCGCTCGGCGCTCCTCGCCGACGGCCGCCACCCGCGCGTCGTGATGCAGGTCTTCCAGAAGAAGCACGCGGTGCTCGGCGGCATGGACGAGGCGATCGCGGTCCTCAAGCTCTGCGCCGACGACTGGGAGACGCTGACCGTGCACGCCCTCCACGACGGCGACCGGGTCGAGCCGTGGGAGACGGTGCTGACGATCGAGGGCGACTACACGCTCTTCGCGCACCTGGAGACCGTGTACCTCGGCACGCTCGCGCGACGCACGCTGATCGCCACGAACACGACGCGCGTGCTCGAGGCGGCGAACGGCAAGCCGATCATCTTCATGGCGGCCCGGCACGACCACCATCGCGTCCAGACCGGCGACGGCTACGCGGCCTTCGTCGCCGGCGCGCTCGTCGGCGTCCCGATCGGCGTCACGTCGGACGCGCAGGCGTCGTGGTGGGGCGGTCGCGGCATCGGCACCGTGCCCCACTCCCTGATCGCGTCGTACGGCGGCAACACCGTTCTCGCGGCGACGAAGTTCGCCGAGTGGGCGTCGCCGGACTTCAACATCGTCGTGCTCGTGGACTTCGAGAACGACTCCGTGCGCACGTCGCTGGAAGTGGCGCGCGCGCTCGGGCCCCGGCTCTGGGGCGTGCGGCTCGACACCTCCGGCCAGCTCGTCGACCGCTCGCTCTGGGACGAGTTGGGCGACTTCGACCCGCGCGGGGTCAACGAGCGGCTCGTCTGGAAGGTGCGCGAGGCGCTCGACGCCGACGGCTTCGAGCGCGTGAAGATCGTCGCCTCCGGCGGCTTCACCGTCGAGAAGATCCAGGCGTTCGAGGCGAAGGGCGTTCCGGTGGACTCGTATGGCGTCGGCTCGTCGCTGATCCGCGGCGAGAACGACTTCACCGCCGACATCGTGCTGACGGACGGCCGCGAGTCGGCGAAGGTCGGGCGGCGGTTCCGGCCGAACCCCCGACTCGTCCCGGTCCGGTGATGATCCTCTGGGACGTCGACACCCAGATCGACTTCATGCTCCCCGACGGGAGGCTCTACGTCCCCGGTGCGGAGGAGACGATCCCGGCGATGCGCCGGCTCGTCGAGGCGGCCCGGGCGGCAGGGGTCGTGCACGTCGCCTCGGCTGACGATCACGAGCTGGCCGACCCGGAGATCTCGGACCAGCCCGACTTCCTCAACACCTATCCGCCGCACTGCCTGCGCGGCACCCGCGGCGCCGCGAAGATCCCGGAGACGGAGCAGGCCGACCCGCTGCCGCTCTCGCTGACGCCCTACCCACCGGGCCTCGTGCCGGGTCTCGTGCGCGGGCGGCGGGAGATCCTGCTTCTGAAGAAGAGCTTCGACGTCTTCACGAACCCGAACGTCGAGCCGCTGCTCGCGGCGCTCGACCCGGACGAGATCGTCGTCTTCGGCGTCGCCACCGACGTCTGCGACGACGCTGCGATCCGCGGCTTCGTGCAGCGCGGGCGGAGGGTCAGCTTTGTCGAGGATGCGGCCCGCGGTCTCTCGGACGAGCGTGTCGCGGCCTGCACGGCGGCCTGGCGGAAGCTCGGCGTCCGCTTCACGACCGCCGCCGAGGTCGTCGCCCGCCTTTGAGATGAAGACGCCGCCGCCTGTCGCCCGCGCCGGCCAGGAGGGCGCGGTCCACGGGCCGCTGCTCTACGTCCTCGCCGGCCACGTCCGGGCCGGCCGGGTCGGGGAGCGCGGCACCGGCGCCTCGGCCTGGCTCGCAGCGGCGCTCGCGCCGGGCATCCCGCTCTATGCGGTCGCTCCGCCCGCCGCGCTCGTGGCCGACCCCGACGTGCATGCGGTGAGCGGCCTTGTTGCCGAAGCCCCCTACGAGCTGCTCGCGCTCGCCGGCGCAGAGCCGGGGGAGGTACTCGGGCTGCTCGCGCCGCGGGGCCTCGCGTTCGTTGCGTCGCCGGGCGATCCGGCGGCGTGGCTCGGCCACCCGGAGCTCGCGGCCGTCGCGCTCCCGCACGGGGCCGTGCTCGCCGTCCGCGCGCGCTGACTTCAGCGTCGCTACCCTGCTGCCGATGAAAGCCGCAGATGCCTGACGTCGGGGAGTGGTTGCATCAGATCGGCCAGTACACGCTCACGTGGCTGCCGCTGATCTTCTTCGGCCTGATCATCTACCTGCTCTGGCGCACGCTGCAGTACATGCCGCGCGTCAAGCCGACCTCTCCCGAGGCCAGCTCTGACTCGTCGGTCACGTGGGACGACGTCGCCGGGGTCGAGGAGGCGAAGGCGGAGCTGCAGGAGGTCGTGGACTTCCTGCGCGATCCGAAGCGATTCCAGCGGCTCGGTGCGCGCGTGCCGAAGGGCATTCTTCTCTATGGCCCGCCGGGCACCGGCAAGACGTTGCTCGCCAAGGCCGTCGCCAACGAGTCGGGCGCCCGCTTCTACTCGCAGAGCGCCTCCGCCTTCGTCGAGATGTTCGCCGGGCTCGGCGCCTCCCGCATCCGCAAGCTCTTCGCCGAGGCGCGGAAGAACGCTCCCTCGATCGTCTTCATCGACGAGCTCGACGCCGTCGGCACGTCCCGCAGCGGCACCGGCTTCAACCGGGAGCACGACCAGACGCTGAACCAGCTGCTCGTCGAGCTCGACGGCTTCGGCAACCGCGACCAGGTCGTCGTCATGGGCGCCTCGAACCGGCTGCAGGACCTCGACACCGCCCTGCTCCGGCCGGGGCGCTTCGACCGGCAGGTGCTCGTCTCGCCGCCCGACCTCGCCGGACGCGAGGCGATCCTCAAGGTGCACAGCCGCGGCAAGCCGCTCGCAGGCGACATCGACCTGAATCTGATCGCGCGCCAGACGTCGGGGCTCACCGGCGCCGACCTCGCCAACATCTGCAACGAGGCGGCGATCTTCGCCGGCCGGCAGGAGCGGACGACGATCATGCAGACCGACTTCGAGGGCGCGATGGAGCGCGTCGTCGCCGGTCTCCAGCAGCGGCGCGTCGTCACCGAGAAGGAGAAGCGGATCCTCGCCTTCCACGAGGCCGGGCATGCGCTGATGAGCCACCTGATGGGCGGCCTCTTCCCGGCCCAGAAGGTGACGATCGTGGCCCGCGGGCAGGCGCTCGGCTACACGCTGAACATGCCGACGGAGGATCGCTACCTGCACACGCGCGAGGAGTTTGTCGACCTGATGAAGGTCTACCTCGCCGGCCGCGCCGCCGAGCAGGTCGTCTTCGGGCGGATCACGAACGGCGCTGCCAACGATCTCGAGCGCGTCACCGACCTCGCGCGCTCGATGGTGTTCGAGTACGGCATGTCCGAGGTGGCCGAGTCGCGGACGATGCGCGCCGACAACTACGCGCTCTCCGAGGAGTCGAAGCGGCTGCGCGACTCCGAGCAGGCGCGTCTCACCGACCAGGCCTACAGCGAGGCGCAGCGGCTGCTCGTCAAGCACCGCGCCGCCCTCGACCGGCTGGCGCACGCGCTGCTCGAGAAGGAGACGCTCGTGCGCGACGAGATGCTCGCACTGCTCGCCGGCGTCGAGCCCGAGTCGCGCGCCTCCGAGACGGTCGGCACGGTGCGCGCGCTCCCCATCGCTGCGGACTAGTCCTTACGCGCTCCAAGGGTCAGACCCCTGGACGTGTCGGAGCGAGACAGGTGTCTCGGGTTTCGCGGGTGTTCCTCTAGGATCGAGGTGATGCGCGCCCGCTGGATCCACCACGTCGGCATGGCCGTGCCGGACCTGGACGAGGCGATCGAGACCTACCGGCGGCTCTTCGACGCCGAGCTCGAGCATCGCGCCCTCGTGCCCCACATGGGTGTCGAGGCTGCCGCGGTGCTCGTCGGCGACTCGCGGGTCGAGCTGCTCGCCCCGACCGGCGAGGACACCCCCGTCGGCCGCTTCCTCGCCAGGCGCGGGCCCGGCATGCATCACGTCGCCTACGAGGTGGCAGACGTCGCCGCCGCGCTCGCCGAGCTCGTTGCCGCCGGCGCGCAGCTCGTCGACGAGGTTCCGCGACCCGGCCTCTTCGGCCTCCAGGTCGCGTTCGTCCATCCCGACGCCGTCCACGGCGTCCTCACGGAGGTGGTATCCGTTGGCTGACGTCGAGTCCGTCCGCGTCGAGATCGGCTTCGACGGCGGTCAGAACATGAGCGCCATGGTCACCGTCGAGGCGGCGGAGGCCCTCGAGCGCGCCCTCAACGCGAGCGCGACGGGCACGCTCGCGCTCGACGCCGAGGACGGCCGCTACACCGTCGCCCTCCAGCGCGTCGTCTACGTCAAGCGCTTCCAGCGCGAGTCGAAGGTGGGCTTCGGCCTCTAGTAGCGCGGGGGAACCCATGGTTCCCCCGCGGGCCCCCTCCTTCACGCTTCGCTACGGTCGTGCTCAGACCAGGCTGCGCCGGGCCAAGCCCGGCTCCGCCCTACACCTCCTCGCCTGCGCCCCGGCTCTCGACCACTAACCTCTCGGCGTGGCCCTTGATGTAGGCATCGTCGGTCTCCCCGGCGCCGGGAAGACGACGCTGTTCAACGCGCTGACGAAGGCGGGCGCGGGCGGCGACTACGGCAAGGAGCACGTCGGCATGGCCGAGATCGCCGACGAGCGGCTCCAGAAGCTGGCCGTGCTCGTCGGCGCGCGCAAGGTGACCCCGGCGACGATCCGCGTCGTGGACGTACCGGGCATCGGCAAGGAGCTGCTCGGCAATCTCCGCCAGGTCGATGCCCTGCTCGCCGTCCTGGACGGCTTCTCGCCGGCCTCCGATCCTGCGGGAGACCTCGAGACGCTTCGCCTCGAGCTGCTCGTGGCCGACCGTGACCACGTCGAGCGCCGGCTCGAGCGCGTCGAGAAGCAGGCGAAGTCCGGTGACGCCGCCCTCCGCAAGGAGGTGGAGCACTTGCACGACGTCCTCGCCCATGTCGACGGCGACCGGGCGCTCTCGGAGTACCCGCACGAGCTGCCGCCCGAGCTCGAGCCGCTGACGACGAAGCCGCTGCTCGCGATCGAGAACGGCCCCGGCGGGATCGACTGCAAGCTCGAGGCCGAGCTCGCCGAGCTGCCCGACGAGGAGGCCGCCGCCTACCGCGACGGCGCCCCTTCGGCCCTCGACGAGGTCGTCCGGCGGCTGACCGAGGCGCTCGACCTGATCACGTTCTTCACCGCCGGCGACAAGGAGACCCGGGCCTGGACGCTGCGCCGCGGCGAGACCGCTCTGGACGCCGCCGGCTCGATCCACTCCGACATCGCCCGCGGCTTCATCCGCTGCGAGGTGATCCGCTGGCACGACCTCCTCGAGTGCGGCTCGCATGCGGAGGCCGCCCGCCGCGCGCTCCAGCGGCTCGAGGGCAAGACGTACGTCGTCGAGGACGGCGACGTCCTGAACATCCGCTTCAACGTCTAGCCGCTGTGCCGTGACCGTCAGCGCTCGACGACCCCCGCGATTGGTGTCGCGACGATCTGCGGCGACAGGAAGTCGACTCCGAGGGTTCTCCCTGCCCCGTCGACCTGGCACCGGAGCCGAATCGCGGCCCCGGTCGTACGCCGGGCGATCCCGAGCAGCTCGAGCCGGGCGCTTCCCCAGCGATTTCCAGGGTAACGCACCCACCCGGGATCCACTGGTCGATGATTCGGATTCCAGACGGCAATCGGCTCCCAGAAGGCGGAAATGCCGGTTGCATCGAGTCCGCGCGTTCCCCACGCAAGGCTGCAGGTCGCTGCCATCCGCCCACTCCACCATGCGTAGTCAATACGTGAGATCGCGGCGGTCACCGAAGCCTCGATGCGATACGAACCCGCGGGCAGCTCCATCTGCGCCACGGTCCTGCTCTCGCCGAGATCGAGCAGCACCGGTTCACCGTGGGTGACGTAGACGCTTGGCCCGGCCGCCGCGTTGGGCGATCCGGCAGACCCCGCCGGCCCCGCAGGTCCGGCCGGGCCGGACGGTCCCGCCGGCCCCTGCGTCCCGGTCTGCGCCCAGTCGAGCGCGTGCGCCTTCGAATCCGCGCAGCCTGCGGAGGGGTCGCCGAACCCCGTCGGGTCGGCCGTGATCGTCACGCCGCCTCCACCGGCGACGCATGCATGTACCGCATCCGACCGGCCGCCGTGCCCCCAGACCGCCGGTGCCGCCACCACCGCAGCTCCGACTCCACCGGCAACGACCGCAGTCAGGAACGACCCGATGAGACCGCGCATACGTCCTCCTTTGTGATTCCCCGCACGACCGGGACATGATGACGCGCCCCTCGGTGACAGTCACCGAGCCGTGCTTAACCCGCGATTAACCCCGTCGAACAGGTCTGCGCCTACACTGGCGCCATGGCGGGGATCGAGGCCGTCGGGAGTGCGTCGCGCGGTCGGCTCGAGAGCGCCGGCCCGATCGCCGAGCGCTTCCTCGACAACATCGAGACCGTCGTCTACGGCAAGCGCGACGAGATCAAGCTCGTCCTCAGCGCGCTCGCCTGCGGCGGCCACATCCTCTTCGAGGACGTCCCCGGCACCGCGAAGACCGTGCTCGCCCGCGCGATCGCCGGCTCGATCGACGGTGGGATCCCCTCGCGCATCCAGTGCACGCCCGACCTCCAGCCGACGGACGTCACCGGCCTTTCGGTCTACGACCAGCGCAGCCGCGAGTTCGAGTTCCGGCCGGGCCCGATCTTCGCCAACGTCCTGCTCGTGGACGAGATCAACCGCGCGATGCCGAAGACGCAGTCGGCCCTGCTCGAGGCGATGGCGGAGCGGCAGGTGACCGTGGACGGCCAGACGCGGCCGCTGCCGGAGCCGTTCCTCCTGCTAGCGACGGAGAACCCGATCGAGCACGAGGGCACCTTCCCGCTGCCCGAGGCGCAGCTCGACCGCTTCTTCCTGAAGACGGCGCTCGGCTACCCGGATCTCGAACAGGAGCTGCAGGTGATCGACGACCAGCGCCGCGAGCACCCGCTCGCGCGGCTGCGGCCGGTGGTCACGGTGGCCGAGGTGCGCGAGCTGCAGCAGGCCGTCGGCGACATCCACGTCGACCCGCTGGTCGAGCGCTGGCTCGTCGAGCTCGTGCGGGCGACGCGCCACCTCGAGACGGTGGCGATCGGCGCCTCCGTGCGCGGCAGCCTCGCGCTCGAGCGCGCCGCCCGCGCCTGGGCGCTCTTCGACGGCCGCGACTACGTGACGCCGGCGGACGTCGAGGGGCTGTTCTTGCCCGTGCTCGGGCACCGGATCGTCTTCACGCCCGCGATGCTGGCGGAGGTGCGGCGGCTCGGGTGGGAGCGCGCGCTGGCAGGCTTCCGCGACGAGTGCCTGCGCGTGGCGCCGCCGCCGGCACTCGACCTGCCCGCAACCATCTAGATGGCGCTCCGCGAGCTGACCTTCCCGCTCGTGCCGCGGCGGCGCCTCGTCGGCCTCGCCTTCGGGGCGATGCACAGCGCCCGCCGCGGCACGGGCTCGGACGTCGCGGGCTCGCGCCCGTACGTGCCCGGCGACGACGTGGACGCAATCGACTGGGCCGCCTCGGCCCGCCTCTCGTCCGCCCGCGACTCCGACGCCTTCATCGTGCGCGAGCGCTTCGCCGATGAGGCGCCGAGGGTCGTCGTCGTCTGCGACCGCCGCCCGGAGATGGCGCTCTGCCCGCCCGAGCTGCCGTGGC
>Ga0315281_10009460_pt1 | contig 13517 bp, 13 predicted proteins | sample YL17G07_0_MG_FD_204540 | JGI IMG/M metagenome (GOLD analysis project Ga0315281, IMG submission 204540) | Sediment microbial communities from Yellowstone Lake, YNP, Wyoming, USA - YL17G07_0 | ecosystem: Environmental > Aquatic > Freshwater > Lake > Sediment | place: USA: Wyoming | collected...
CAAAGCCCGAGATCTCTATCGAGCCCGATTTTATGAATGAACGGGATGAGTTCAACGCAAAGAACCCTGACCTTCCTACGTTCCAGGAATTATACCTGATGACCTTCGAACTCGCTTCAAAGTTCGGCACACCCTATTACGACAATCAGCTTCCTGCGTATCGCGGAGCTGGTAAAGGGATTTCCTGTTACCAGTGCTGTGCATATCAGTTCTCCACGGTGGCAGACAAGGATTCGGATTTTGATAAGAAGATGTACTTTGAGGATGGCAGGCATTTCTCGATGGGCTCCTGGCAGGTTGTTTCTGTGAACTGCCCCCGTGCGGCATACAATGCAGGAGGAGATGATGCCCGTCTCTTTGCCGAGCTCAAGGCGCTTATGGATGTCGCGGTGGATATCTTCAAGATCAAGCGCCGCTGGATGAACCTTATCCGGGCGAACAGCCGGATGCCATTTGCGATGCAGCGCCCGAAAGACCCGAACACGGGTGAACGTGGTGCACTTGCAGTCGATCTTGAAGGACTGGTATATACTGTCGGCGTGATCGGTGTCAATGAGATGGTACAGCACCACACCGGCAAACAGCTCCACGAATCAAAAGAAGCGTTCAGGCTTGCCATACGGGCGATGACAGAGATGGAGTTGTATGGTCGCGAACTCTCCGCAAAGAACAACATGACTATTGCCCTTGCCCGGACACCTGCAGAGACGACAGGGCAGAGGTTTGCGGTTGCCGATCTGCTCGATCGTCGCTATCACAATTTTGCTGTGAAAGTCATCAAGGGTGATGTTGAAGAAGGCCTGGAAATGCTGGGAAAGACCCGCGATCTTCCCGTGTACTACACGAATGGCACCCATGTGGCACCGGGGGCAGATGTCCCGCTCACCAAGCGCATGGAAATCGAACACGTGTTCTTCCCTATTGTTGACGGGGGGAACATCTTCCATATCTGGCTGGGAGAAGCACGCCCGGATCCCCGGGGGCTCATGGACATGGCAATGAAACTCTGCCGGAACACCCAGATCGGGTATTTCGCATTTACCCGTGATATTACCGTCTCGCTCCGGCAGTTCCACGACATGCGTTCGACAAAGAAATCAATCACTCCTTATATCCCGACAGATTTTCCAGTCAAGGTGTAATCCGGGAATTCCTTGTCAAAGGGCGGGTCAATCAGGAAGAGGCAGATCCTATACCCGCCCTTGACCCAAACCTGCGATTTGCGATTTCGCTGTCTGCCAGGGGCTTCTTTGATCATTTCTCACCGGCTTTCTGAAGAGCTATCATACTGAAGTGCACAGTCATGGGAGCGCAGGAGCGAATACCAATGAAATGGTGCTTTCCCTCAAAATCATAGTTTCCTGGTATGATGGGGGATTGGTCTCTCTATCTGATTTACGATGAACGCCGCCGCCCCCGACGGGGCACCCCCGCGACGGATCAGTAACTAACAAAAAAAACTTCCCTGACCCGCCGTGCCTCGGAGAGGCCCTGAGGTGGGTGACTCTCATTCTGGTGTATGAAAATGAGAGGTCAGAATGGGACAATACCCCCGAAAAAATATCAACCGGTACCGGCTTTTTTAAGGGTTATGTCCATAATGCCGCGATGGACACGATAATAACTGTGAATTCTGTCAATGGGATGATCGAGCATGATAGAAATATTCCGGTTATCAATATCCACCCGCACACTTTTTGTCTGGATGTCAACAAGGGGGGCATTTTTTGAATCAACCGGCATCGTTACGGTAATGAAGATCCTGTCATCAGAATCAACCACTTCGTAAGGGATTTCTTCATCATCGCCGGGTTCACCCGGTCGGAAGATACCCGGTTCTCCGTTTGAAGGGTTGCGGGTGATGATCGTGTATCCAATGATTCGCGCATTATGGCTGTCTGGCATGTTTTTAACGATGTCTTCAATAATTTTTGCGAGGTTGTTAAAAACATCGTCATAAGGACTGTTTGGATTATTCTGCATGTATGCCTCGGAGTGTATACAGGTCTTTTGTCCGTCCGATTATTCCCTTACGCTCGAACCGTTTCAGTATTTCACCAAGATCCTTGTGGGGGACGTCGGTGACCTGTTCCAGTTCCTCGAGGGTAAGCGAGTCATGGGAAAGAGCGATTATTACAGTAATCTCTCGATCGCTTGTGAATAAATCCTTATGGTTTCGGGCAAGGTCATTGATTTTTATTTCGATATCATGGTTGATCTGTTCGAGATTGGAAAGAATCATATCATGAGCTTTGATCATCTGCCCGAACATCCTGACCGAGTTTTTGATCTGTTCAGTCTCATCACCGTTGTCAGCTTCATGGGCGAGCACCTGCGTCCGTTTGAGACTGACATCGACGAGAATGTCATTTGAAAGATAATAGTATTTCCGGCGCCTGTCATCAGTCTGGCAGGACAGGATTGCTTCCCGCTCCATCATCTGGAGATGATCGATAACTGCTTTTGGCGAAAGCATCAGTGTCTCAGAGATCTCGGTGACAAAACAGGGTTTCTGACGTAACAGTTCGATGATTCTCCTTCGGTTCCTGTTCCCGAGGATATCGAGCAGCCGTGAAACCTCAGCAGCATCGTCCATCTTTACTTAATGTTAGTCTGGAAGATATTTAGAATTAATTCATCCGGGTTCTGTTGCGATGGAGGGACTTGATTGAAAAATAATCAGACTGTTGCATCACGGGACTTTTGCATGAGGTTAAAAAATTTATTTTCTTGTTCTTTAACGGGATTTCATGAAATCATACCCTCTTTTTATGATCAGGTAGAAAATGAATGCAAAAAATAAATAAATTACAAAAGGTAGTAAAATGGCTTCATATTCTTGCCTGGTGTTAGCGGTAAAGTATGTAAAATACACCAATAAACCAACTATCAAAATTAAAATCAAGAACAATAATCTTTTCATCGTTCGAATATCCACCTCTTTAGGTAATTCATTGTCTGTAATTAATGAAATAATAAAGTCTTGGAGGGTGTTGCGACATGAAAATTACGTTTTTAATCTCTACACCCTGTTGATAGAGCAATTTAAATGTGATCTGTTCGACCAATCCTTCAATTTTGCGGGGTTAATAAGAGAATTTTAGAGATATTCTTTTACTTCTTCTTCTGGGATGCGAATAAAATTCCTATTATTACAATGCTCTATCGCTAGGTTTTGGTCTAAAATCCAGTCGTTCTCTCTCGGTGACCAGTACCAATAAAGTCCGTCAAATTTTATCAGTAAATTGTCTATACGGAAATATAAGACTGATTCATTCATAATTTTTCAGATATCCTTTTAGAAGGGGGAAGATCCATAAAAGGTGGTTCTGGCTCTGTCCGGATCTTCCTTGAGCAATTACTCTTCTCATAAAATAATAAAGTCTGGCAAGGCACCAGCGCATTGCATCTATTTTGTTTTTGGTCCTTATCCGCTCATAGATCAATTGTCCTTGTATTTTATCTAAGTATTAAATCGGAATCTTTTTTTTATTCGACCTCAAACGCCTCATCGGTGTACGAGAAGGAAAAGAAGTGGAATAAATGACAGAAAAATATCCCAATTTATCCGTGGAGGTTCAGAAAACAACCCTCAACCGCCTCAATTCACAAAAAATGCAGGGTGAATCATACGATCATCTTTTCAATCGAATTTTAGATAGCTTGGAACTCGAACAAAAAAGTTATTCTGAGATTGAAAAAGCTACACTATTGGCAGAAGAAACCATAGACTCCTGCAAAGATGAATTAGCTGATATGTTCGACTAACTTTAATTTTCTGGAAATCAAGAAGATATCTATATGTCAAAGAAAACAAGAAAAATATTTTTCTTATCATTTGGATATATTTTGTTGATTCTTTTTTTACAAACAATTTATAGTTTTTTTTATTCTTCACTTCCTCAAAGCATAAATAAGAATCCGAATGCCATATACTCTCTAACAGAGGCATTTATGACCCCGTATGGTTTGACCGTTGTCATATCGGTAATATTTGTCATCTCTATTGTGGTTATCGCACTCTTTGATTCATACTAAAGGGAAGGTTACTATTGTGGATTCGTCATTATTGGTTTTGCTGGCTTTCGGCGCTTAACCACCGCGACCACTTGCGATCAAATGCGAACTTATCAGAACCATTTTCACTATACAATAAGGACACTTCTTTATCCAAAAAGTATAATATTCGATAATATTTATCTACTTTTGTGACAATTATAAACTATCATGTCTCGAAAAACCATTTGGAGTATTCTACTTTCAAGCATTACTGCGCTTGCTTGTTATATCTTCAGATCAATTGCGAGAGAGATCTGGTTATATGTTAAAGTGCCTTTTGAAATGATTCACTCTTTTCATCAAATATTAACGGCGTGGTGGCAATTTCAAGAACAAATCCAGGCCTTACAATATGCCCTAAATATTTTCAATTCTTTAACTACTCAACCTCTCTTACAAGGGATATCACATTCGATATCTCCATTTGCAAATTTGATCTGGCTCTTGTGCGGAAGCTATATTCTCTTTAAAATTATTCTTCCGGTGATCTATGACGCGCTCTAAACCCCAGAGCAACCGCGACGTATCAGAACCTTCATCCGGGCAGGTGTCAGCCAGATGGGGCAGGTATTTACACCGACGATTGCGCAGATACTAAATTACTATCCTTTTCCTGGAGGCTTCGATCGTGCAGTTTTACAGGTATCCATATGATGATACGAGGGTCAGAGAAAAAATATACTCTTCAAACGTCGTAGAAAGTTCAGGTATCAGTCTGTTGGAATTCACGTGCCTGCTACCGATTGCGGAATTTTCAAATATAGTTAATGCGTCCGATGGTGAGGATAGTTATTTCATGATCATGAAGTTTACGACCGCTCCTGAAGTATCCTGCTTTGAATAATTTACTGAATTATATTATTACCAACTATTATCTGTTGACAGCACCTATTAGTTATGGTGATATCATGGAAAGACAACCCGTTCAATCCTGTAACCTGAAAAGTGTAGGTTACGATAATAATTTAAAGAATCTGGAGATTGAGTTTCATTCCGGGCTGATTTATCAATATCAGAATGTTCCTTCCCAAATCTTTGCAAATCTTTTAAGTGCCCAGTCGACCGGGACGTTTTTTACCGACAAGATAAAAAACCGGTATCGATCGAAACGGCTTGATAAAGTCACTGTCCAGTGATTTCTGGCCGGTTGCTGGATTTCATCCCTTCCCGACCACTTTTTATCAGTCCCGGTATCAGGTTTTTGGAGCGGACTACCCCGCTGATCCCGGTAGAATATGTTCACCGTATCTGGTATTTTCTGGCTGAAACGTGAGAAAATTGAATAGTTTTCAATGCCTGAAGTATCGCACGCCGGTAAAAATCATTGCCATATGAAGACGGTTTGCGGCATCGATCACTTCTTTGTCGCGGATGGATCCGCCTGGTTGTATAAGTGCAGTAGCTCCTGCCTCAGCCGCAACTTCAAGGGTGTCTGCAAAGGGCAGAAACGCATCTGAAGCGACAGCAGATCCTTTCAGCGATGAACGGGATTTCCCGACTGCAATCTTCGCGGCATCCACCCGGCTCATCTGACCGGCACCGATCCCGAGTGTACGCTTCTGATCGGCAAAGATAATCGTATTGCTTTTGGCGTGCTTGCATACCTTCCAGGCAAGCTGGATCGCCCGCAACTCATCAGGTGTTGGATCGCGATCGGTAATCACTTCCCAGTGCTCCTGATAGGGTGGTGTTCTCTGAACAAGTACTCCCCCATCAATCGACCGGATTTCATCAGTCACGGATTTTTCCGGTTGTACCAGCACCCGCATGTTCTCCCTTTTTGTGATAATACCAAGAGCTTCTTCCGAAAATGACGGAGCAACGAGGACTTCAACAAATGTCCTGGCGATCTCCTCTGCAACGCTTTCATTGATTTCGCGGTTGAGGCATACAACAGATCCATAAGCAGAAACAGGATCCACTTCACGGGCGGCGATATAGGCTTCTGATACATCGGTACCAAGAGCAACACCGCAGGGATTATTATGTTTTATAATGACGGCGGCAGTATCTTCGAACTCCCGGAGAAGCGCCACACCTGCGTTTACATCAAGATAATTGTTATAGGACATCTGCCTGCCCTGAATGGGTTCCGCTCCGGCAATACCGGCATTTCCGTAAACCGCAGCCTCCTGGTGGGGATTTTCTCCATAACGCAGTCTTCTGCCACGATTGAACTGGACCGTAAACGTTTCGGGAAATGGATCATCGAGACGGAACAGGTAGTTGCTGATAGCACCATCGTAGGCAGCTGTTCTGGCAAAGGCTTTTTTTGCAAAAGCGAGGCGCTGCCGGAGAGAAATTTCACCGCTCTGAATTGCCGTGATCAACGCCGGATAATCCACCGGGTCAATAACAACCGTGACATTTTTGAAATTTTTTGCTGCTGCCCTGATCATCGCAGGTCCACCGACATCGATGAATTCTATTAATGAGTCAAGACTCATGTGCCGCCCTGTCATCTCTTCAAACGGGTACAGGTTCACTACGAGAAGATCGATCCGGTTAATACCGTGCTTTGCCATTACCAGATCATCGATCTGCCTTCTCCCCAGAAGTCCCCCATGCACTTTCGGATGCAGAGTTTTAACCCTTCCATCCATCATCTCGGGAAAACCGGTGTAACTGGAAACCTCGGTGAATTTAATACCGGCTTCTGCAAGCGTCTTTCCGGTTCCGCCTGAACTCATGATACTGTATTTTTGCGTCGTAAGTTCCTGTGCGAGCTCGACGATACCGGTCTTGTCCCAGACCGAGAGCAGTGCCCACTTCATGGTGAAGTGTATGCATAACAGGAGAGAAAAATGTATGCAGGTTACTGCCTTTGTTAAAATTTATACCCTTTCCGGGTCGTATGAGAAGTACCCATCAACCGGACATCCAGACCTGAATTCATGAAGATCGCCGCAGATGGTCAGAGTTTTTCAGACACAAAGAAACGATTATCAATGAAAAATTATTCACGTCACGAAAATGCTCCTGATTATGCGTTCTCCGTGCCGTTTTTAACGGAATTATACAACCTGTTCTTCCTGCAAAGGGGAGCAATCCTTCCAGGCAGGACATCCCATCACAGGACACCCTTTGATAAAATAATGTTCTGTTATCATGTAAATGACGAGGAAGGTATATGAGCGTAAACATTACCCGATTTTTACCGTATGCGTGATGTTTTTCATCCTTTGAAAAAAAAAAGAATCCTTAAAAGCCAATTTTTACGTATGCACGTGAATCTTGCCATAAAATCATAAAATTTCGCTTAAAAATCGGATTTAACAGATATTCGCACCCAATTTTTAAAAATGAGTGCAATTCACAGGTATTTGAATTAATATGATATAAAAATTTATATAGAACCACAATACAATAGATAAAGGGAACATCGAACGGGATGTACTATGGACGACGCAGAAAGCAGTACAGGACAAGACAGGGCACCAGATTCTGGTATGGAAGAAAATTACCTGACGGAATGTCCATCGTGTGCAGGTGAGCTGGAAGAACAGAAGAGAGCATATGCTGAATTACATGACCGGTTCCTGCGTCTTGCTGCAGACTTTGAAAATTTTAGAAAACGTTCAGTACGCGAAAAGGAGATCTTCGTTTCGCTTGCGAACGAACGGTTTGCGGTTGACATTCTTGAAGTGCTGGATAACTTTGAACGGGCAATAAAATCTGACGACACTCATCTGCGTGAAGGAGTGCATCAGATCCAGCACCTTCTTGATGCCCGGTTGCTGCGCAATGGTATTACTCCTGTAGATGCACTTAAAAAACAATTTAATCCCGCAGAGCATGAAGCAATCGCTCATATTCCATCTGACGAACCGGCAGGTACGGTCATAGACGTGGCAGCCCGCGGGTATCGTCTGAACGATAAAGTAATCAGATTTGCAAAAGTGGCAGTATCAAAAGGAAATCAGAAAGATCAAGAGGTATAAAAAAATGGTACAAGAGAAGGTTCTGGGAATTGATCTGGGAACAACCTTTTCCTGCATGTCGATCATGGAGGCAGGAAAGCCAATTGTGATCCCAAACGCGGAAGGAGGGAGGACAACCGCATCGATTGTAGCATTCACAAAAGAGGGAGAACGTCTCGTCGGGAGTCTTGCCAAACGCCAGGCCATAACAAATCCCCAGCGGACTATCCAGTCAATCAAGAGAAAAATGGGAACAACGGAAAAAATCAAAATCGATGATAAGAGTTACTCGCCCCAGGAAATCTCGGCGATGATCCTCCAGAAACTGAAGATCGATGCCGAAGCATATCTTGGTGAGAAAATTTCAAAAGCGGTTATCACGGTGCCGGCCTATTTTAATGATGCACAACGACAGGCAACCAAGGATGCAGGAATGATTGCCGGTCTTGAAGTCCTGCGGATCATCAATGAACCGACCGCAAGTGCACTTGCCTATGGTATCGATAAAGAGCAGGATGCAACCGTGCTTGTTTATGATCTCGGTGGCGGTACATTCGATGTTTCAATTCTGACTCTCGGTGACGGTGTCTTTGAAGTGAAATCAACTGCCGGCAACAACCACCTTGGCGGGGATGACTTTGACAAACGCATTACGGACTACCTTGTCGAGGAGTTCAGGAAAAAGGAGGGTGTTGATCTTCGCAATGATCCGTACGCGATGCAAAGACTCCGTGATGCGTCAGAAAATGCAAAAATCGAACTCTCACAACGCCAGTCCACCAATATCAACCTTCCTTATATAACGACCGATTCAAACGGCCCGAAATTCCTCAACATTGATCTCACCCGTTCAAAACTCGAACAACTTATCGGGGATCTTGTGGAATCCACGGTGGGACCGGTTAAACAGGCATTGAGTGATGCAAAGCTCGAGCCAAAAGACATCGATCACGTTCTTCTTGTCGGGGGTTCTATCCGGGTTCCCCTCGTGCAGGATACCGTAAAAAAGATCCTTGGGAAGGAACCTGACAAAGGTATCAATCCTGACGAGTGCGTTGCTCTCGGGGCGGGAATCCAGGGTGCAGTACTCACTGGTGAAACAAAAGACATAGTCCTGCTCGATGTAACCCCGCTTACGCTCGGTATCGAGACACTGGGCGGTATTGCAACCAAATTAATCGAACGCAACACCACGATTCCGACACGCAAGAGCCAGATATTCTCAACCGCCGCCGATGGCCAGACGAGTGTTGAGATCCATGTTGTGCAGGGTGAACGAGCCCTCGCAAAAGATAACTTTACACTGGGCAAATTCCAGCTGACCGGGATACCTCCTGCGCCCCGCGGTATACCCCAGATTGACGTCACCTTTGACATCGATTCAAACGGGATTATTCACGTATCGGCAAAGGATCTGGGGTCAGGCAACCAGCAGGCAATCTCGATTAAGGGAGATAAGAAACTCTCTGAAGAAGATATCAAAAAGATGATGGATGCAGCCAAACAGTTCGAGGCTGACGACAAGAAAAAACGTGACGAAATTGAACTGCATAACCAGGCTGATACTGCAATATTCACTGCAGAAAAGATGCTGAAAGAAAGCGGTGACAAGCTTGAATCTGCAGACAAGCTTAACGTTGAGGAAGGCATTGCTGCGGTAAAGAAAGCGCTGGCCGAAGACAACCTGGAGTCCATAAAGAAGACAATGGAGGAGCTGACAGAATCCGTCTACTCGGCCACCACAAAACTCTATCAGAAAATGCAGGCAGAACAGGCATCACAACAGCAGGCAGGGGCGACTGCTTCACCCGGGCAGGATAAACAATCTGATGATAATGTCGTTAATGCCGATTATAATGTAAAAGAAGAGTGAGCATACATGGGTGCGGGAGATTACTACGACGTCCTTGGCATACCCCGTAGTGCTGACGATAAAGAGATAAAGAAGGCATACCGCAACCTTGCACGGAAATTCCATCCCGATGTATGCAAGGATCCGGGTGCAGAAGAGAAATTCAAAGAGATCAACGAGGCGTATAGTGTGCTTTCCGATGAACAGAAGAAAACACAGTACGACAACATGGGTCACGAAACATATACCAATGCGTCAAAGGGCTCATATACCGGCGGAGGCGGGTTCGGGGGAGGATTCTCTGCCGACTTTTCCGGTTTTGGTGATATTTTTGATTTCTTTGGCGGTGGACAGCGGCGTTCAGGCCCCCAGCCCGGCGCCGATCTGCTTATGCGCATCCAGATCAGGCTGGAAGATGCAGTGTCCGGAGTAGATCGCGATATCGAAGTGATGCACACTGAACCGTGTGAGGCATGCAACGGTTCGGGAAGCGAAACAAAAAGACTGAATACCTGTCCCCGCTGTGGTGGAACAGGACAGATGCGTCAGGCCGCACATTCAGCGTTCGGCCAGTTCGTCCGGATGACGACCTGCAGTCAGTGCAATGGAAAAGGCAAAATACCGGAAAAAGTCTGCAGGGAATGCCGGGGGTCGGGTCATTCACGGGTGAAAAGGAAAGTTTCCGTGCATATACCCGCAGGAATCGACAATGGTATGCGGCTCCGGATGGAGGGGTATGGTGAAGCAGGAGATTTCGGGGCATCCAATGGTGACCTGTTCATCGAAGTGTATGTCCAGACCCACGAGCGTTTTACCCGGAACGGTGATAATCTTGAAACGACCATCGAAATCAGTCCTGCCCAGGCAGTGCTTGGGACATCCGTCGAGATCGAAACGATAGATAAACGGCATATTGACCTGAAAGTCCCCGCAGGTATCCAGTTCAACACCGCGTTGAAGATCACCGCTGAAGGTGTGAAGCGCCGTGGGAAGCCCGGGGATCTGCTTGTAAGGATTAAAATTGTCACACCAAAATCCCTCTCCACAGAGCAGAAAGAACTTTACCAGAAACTCGCCGAACTCGAAGGCAAAAGCGGGGGTGCAGGGGGGTTCTTCTCCGGGATAATGGGTGGCAAGAAGAAGGGTAAAAAATAAACGGGACAGTACCTTCAATCATTCTTTTTTAAGGCTCGCTCTCATGAAGGAATAATTCGCGTCCCGGGCCAAATCAATGAATCCCGAAGAATGGGGGTTCCGGGTCCTCATAAACAGGAAAACCGCACCCTCAGGGCACTATGGCGATATATGGGGAACTTTGATTTAATGGAAATATAATTATTCCATTGAAGGGCGACGGAGAGTTCAGGTTCTTTAGTGTATCATGCTGCCCTTACACACCTATTTGAAGGCCGGTGACAAATGAGATCAGGATGAGGCTGCTTTTTGAGCTGTCCGGTGAAAACCCGACACTCCCCTTTGCCGAACTTGACTGTATCGGTAAAGTCCTCGATCAACGCCTTCAGGTCGCAGTTGTGGAATCGCCCGTACCGGAGTCGGCAGCCCGGCTTGCGATGACCCATGTTGTGTCAGAATATCTCGGCGAGTGTGAGCCTGCTATCGATTCTTTTGCAAAACTGCTCAAAGATCTTGCCATTGAAACCCGTCAGTCATTTGCAGGGCGTGCCAAAAGAGTTCACGGGGGCTGCGCCGAGAGAAATCCCTGTTCACAGACGGAGTTCGAGCGGTTGATCGGTACCATGATCACCGGTCCCGTTTCACTTGAGAACCCGGAGACAGAATACCGTGCTATACTTTCTGAGGACCGCTGCTACTTTGGCAAAGTGCTCTCCAGGATCGATCGCGGGGCCTTTGATGCCCGCAATCCCGGGAAACGGGACTTTTTCCACCCGGGCGTGATGATGCCAAGAATAGCCCGGACACTCATTAATCTGGCCTGCGTGTACGAAGGGGACATACTCCTTGATCCCTTCTGTGGAACTGGTGGTATCCTGATCGAAGCAGAAATGCTCGGTACGTTTTCGGTAGGAAGTGATTTTGACCCCTTAATGGCAGATGGAAGCAGGCAGAACGTAACCCGGTCAGATGTCCTGCTCGCTGATGCCACGCATCTCCCGTTTGCCGGTCTGTCCATCGATGCAGTGGTGACGGATTTTCCCTACGGCCAGTCCGTCTGTATCAAAAAAACAGATACCCTGGACAACCTGTATGCTGACGCGCTGGAAGAGATACGTCGCGTCCTTAAAACCGGATGCAGGGCTGTTGTTGTCACTCACCGGGATATCTCTGGCATTGCGCGACAACATATGACCATTCTCCAGCAACATGAGTACCGTGTCCATAAAAGTCTCACCCGTCGCATCCTCGTCCTGACCCGTTAATATTCGGACTCTGTCAGATACACTCTGTACTGAGGTACATCGATCCTGCGTTGCGATAAAACTGAGCAGTGCAACGCATCTGAAAAATAATAAGTATCCCCGGGATATACTACTGCAAATGAGGGAGCTGAAAAGCAGTATACGGCAGATCCTGCGCCAGCGCAAAGACTCGATGACACCGAAAGACAGGCTGGAAAAAAGCAGGAGGATCTGCTGCCATCTTTTGGAACAGATTACGGATGGCGAGACAGTTATGGTATACACCTCAAAGGAAAAAGAGGTGAATACAGCTAACCTCATCAACGCCCTTCTTGGACGTGGAAATCCGATTGTCGTGCCCATTATTGTGAAAGAAGACTTCAGTCTCCGGCTCTCCTATTTAAAGGATCCCTCTTCTCTCGTGCCGAGCACGTTTGGCGTTCCGGAACCTATCGGGAATGAAATCCCGGCGACAGGTAATGACGTGGACACGATCATCCTCCCTATGCTTGGGTTTGACCGGACCGGGCGGAGAATCGGGTATGGTGCCGGTTATTATGACCGCTTCCTTGCAAAAAACAAAAAATTGCGAAAGATCGGGATCGCATTCTCCTGCCAGGAATGTGAAAATCTTCCCGTCGATGAGAATGATATACCCATGGATTGTATCATAACCGAGGAAGGTATTGTGTATCCTGATGGGGGATGATATCACGGAGATCAACGGTACAGAGATTATTGATACCTATGCAGAGGCATTCCCGGTCTGGCTTTCACGGGTCATTATCACCGCAGCAACACGGCAATGGGCATATAAAGCTGCCGTTGAAGCGACAGGATTTGCGACATCAAAGATCGGCTGTCCCTGCGAAGCCGGGATCGAAGGGTATCTCAAAAAAAAAGAGACACCTGATGGCAGGATCGGCGTTTCCATCCTGATATGTGCAGAAAAGAAGAATATGAAATCAAATGTTGCATCCCGTATTTCCCAGTGTATCCTTCCCGCTCCTACAGCGTCTGCTTTTGATGGATTTCCCAAAGCCGGATCCCGTTTCTTCATACGGATGCATTATTTCGGGGATACGTATGAGGAGCGTTGCATGGTCAGTGGCAGGAAATGCTGGAAGATCCCCATCATGGAGGGCAACTATATCGGTGAGGAACGATTCGGGACGCTGAAGGGAATAGCAGGGGGCAATTTTCTTGTCATGGGAAAGGATCAGGCATCAGCACTTTCCGGGATAGAATCCGCAGCAGATGCTGTCGCGGGATTAAAAGGTGTCATTACCAGTTTTGCCGGAGGAATTG
>Ga0315281_10009461_pt1 | contig 13517 bp, 9 predicted proteins | sample YL17G07_0_MG_FD_204540 | JGI IMG/M metagenome (GOLD analysis project Ga0315281, IMG submission 204540) | Sediment microbial communities from Yellowstone Lake, YNP, Wyoming, USA - YL17G07_0 | ecosystem: Environmental > Aquatic > Freshwater > Lake > Sediment | place: USA: Wyoming | collected...
CGGTGCTCGTTGCGCTCAATTCCGCCTTCCAGATCCTCACCTACTCGGTGCTCGGCTGGCTGTTTCTCACCGTGGTGCCGCAGTGGTTCGGCGCCGACACCACCGCCCTGCATGTATCGATGGGCCAGATCGCCAAGAGTGTCGGGATCTTCCTCGGCGTGCCGCTCGCGGCCGGGTTCCTCACGCGACGCGTGCTCGTGGCGCGCAAGGGCGGGGCATGGTACGACGATGTGTTCATGCCCAGGTTCGGGCCCACGGCGCTCCTGGGGCTTCTCTATACGATCGTGCTCATGTTCGCGATGCAGGGCCACCGACTCCTCGAGCTCCCCTTCGACGTGATTCGCATCGCGTTGCCGCTGCTCGTCTACTTCGGCGTGATGTTCGGCCTCGCGTTCTGGCTGTCGCGTCGCCTTGGGTTCAACTACGAAGCCACGGCATCGCTGTCGTTCACGGCGGCGGGCAACAACTTCGAGCTCGCGATCGCTGTGGCTGTCGCCACGTTCGGCATCGGCTCGGGCGAGGCGCTCGCGGCCGTCGTGGGCCCCCTGATCGAAGTGCCCGCGTTGATCGGACTCGTGTATGTGTCGCTGTGGGCACGTGGCCGCTTCTTTTCAGCGCCTGCCGGGTGACCACGACATTGCAACGAGGCGTATGCCGCGATTGAGCGAGAAGGTGGTGCTTTGTAGCGCAGTGCTGCTCTTGGCGGCCTGCACCCATGGTGCTCCGGTCCGTGCTCCCGCGCCGGTGCCGGAAAGCCGAGTCTTCGACACGAGGGCGGGGCAGTACGTGGATTTCCGCACGTTCGCCGACGCTGCGGCCAACGCCGACGCCGTCTTTTTCGGCGAGCAACACGACGACCCGGCCACACACCGAGCCGAACTCGCGCTCCTGGCGGCGGTGGGCGAGCGCAAGTCCAGAGTGATCGTGTCGCTCGAGATGTTCGACCGCGACGTACAGTCCGTGCTCGACGCATATCTCGCCGGACAAATTCCGGAGAGCGCGTTCGTGGCCACCACGCGCGCGTGGACGCGCTACACCACCGACTATCGTGCCCTCGTGGAGCTGGCGCGCGCGCATGGTTGGCCCGTTGTCGCCGCCAACCCGCCGCGCCGGTTCGCCACCGCAGTGAGCCGCGCCGGGATCGCGATGCTCGACACCATTCCGGCTCGCGATCGCGCGATGATCGCACGCGAGATCTCGTGTCCGCGGGACAAGTACTACGACCGGTTCGCGGAATCGATGAAAACGCACAGCGCGGGCGGCGGACCACCGTCGGCCAAGGACTCCGCTGATGCCGCCGCGATGACCAACCGCTTCTATCAAGCGCAGTGCATCAAGGACGAGACCATGGGTGAGTCCATCGCCGCCGCGCACGCGAAGGCGGGGCAGGGCGCCGTCGTGCTGCACTTCAACGGCGCCTTCCACTCCGATCTGGGACTCGGCACCGCGGCGCGCGCGCGTCGGCGCATGCCCAACGCGAAAACGTTGGTTGTGACCGCGGTCCCGGTGGACGACGTCGTGCGCGCGAACGCCGCGGAGTTCGCCGAACGCGCCGACTATGTCATCCTGACGCCCAAGCCGCCGAAGCCCGAATGAGCGGCTCCGAATGAGCAGCTGAAGTCCGGACTGAGCGCGCGCCTGTAACCTCGGGCGGTGTCCGAGCGTAGGTTTCAACATGAGACAAGGGGCTGGGAGGGGAGACGCGGCCGCCAAGGCGCTGCAAACGCGGGCGGAATTCGACGCGATCGCCAGGCAGAGGGCAGAGTTGCGCGACCAGCTGCGTACTCTGGAGGAGCGCCGCACGCAGCTATCCGCACAGCGACGGGTGTCGGAGCAGTCGCAGCGCGGCGCGATTGATCAGCGGATCCAGGCGCTGGATGACCGCATTCCGCGCATTGAGCGCGAGATACTTCAGGCGGACGAAGTCATCGCGAGCGGCGTGGGCCGATTGAGCCTGCTCGAACCGCGGCCTCCGATACCGCCGACTGAGAACGTCACCGTCATCCCGGGCGGCATTGCGTCTCCGGAACTCGGGCTTGCGCTGGAGCGCGTCTTGCTCGTCGAGGGATTTGGCTTCGTGCTCTTCGGTTTCGTGGCTTGGCAGTCGCTGCGGCGCCTGGAACGGCGACTGATGGGCAAAGGAACGGACACGGGGAACGTCGCCAGGCTGCAGCAGTCCATCGATTCCATCGCGGTCGAGGTCGAGCGAATTTCGGAAAACCAGCGCTACGTGACCAAGCTGCTCGCCGCGAAGGCGCCGGAGCTGGGCGCCGGCGAGGTGAAGAAGTAGGACTCGACTCGCGGGGACGTTCTCGGCAAGGTATCCCCGCGCGCGGGCGTGACGCAGTCATGCCGCAATGGCGGCTAGGTTCAGCGATCATGCGACTGACTGACGACGAGTTGCGCGACGTTCTGGCGCGGGCCGAGGAACTCGATGCGTCGAAGCACGGCGAGCCGACGCGCGCCGAACTCGAGCGTGTGATTGGCGCCGCAGAAGAGGTGGGGCTGTCGCGCTCGGCCGTGGAGCGCGCCCTCCGCGAGCGACTCGATCTCCCGTTGGCTCCACCAGAGCCGGGCGAGCTCGCTTTCGTCCAGTCCGCCGACGGACAGTACTACGTCGCCGAGGTGGTGTCGTACCTGCCCAACGGCGTGCGCGTGAAGTTTCTGTCGGGGAGTGAACATGTGGCGGCGCACGCCCAAATCCGCCCGTGTTCGTTCATCCCGGGTGAGAAAGTGATGGTGGACTGGCCGTGGTGGGGGCCGTGGGAATGCACCGTGATGTCGTACGACGCCGCCCGAGGCAGCATCACGGCCAATGACGGATGGGGCTTCACGGAGACGTTTCCGATCGCGGAAGTGTGGCGCGCGCCGAAGAAGACACCCGCAGCCGGCCCGGCCAGGACGCGTGCGTTCGCGCTGTTCGGGGCGGGCGCGGGGCTGGGTGCGCTGTTGGCGTCGATCGTCGCCGCGTTGCTCTTGCGCTGACGATCGCGCGAGGACGTGAGCCGGTTAGAACACGCCCGTTCTGGAGCTCGTCACCGACGTACGCCCTTCCGCGCAGCGCGAGGCCACGCTGGCGCCGTCCACCGCGATGCGCCACGAGCCGCTGGCAGCGACCGGAATCGCGTACGCATCCAACCAACCGTTCACTGCGCTGAAGTCCGGCATCGTCAGCACCGGGTTGGTGCCCGCGTAGCCGACGGATGCCGACATGGTCATGGATCGCGTGCCCTGACTGTACGTGAACGTCAGCGAGCCGTTGTACACCGCGGGCAGAACGCCCTGCGCCACGCGCAACGCCAGGTATGGCACCCCGGTGATCGTGGTGATCGCGGGCGCACCGAGCACCGTTTGCAATGTGACGGTGCGATTGATACTTGTGTGAAACGCGAGACTCGATGTGCGGGCGCCGGAAAGGCCGAGGGACGACACCACGATTTCGTGGAAGTCGTTGTCGCGCTGTAGCGTCGCCGGAATCCCGAGGGCCCCGGTGCCGAGGCGGTTGTCGTCGCACGCGGTGCCCGTGAGGTAGTTCGTCACCGACGATACGGCGTCGCCCCCCAGCGTTGCCCCGTTGACCGTAAGCGCGCGCGTTGCCAGCGCGAATCCCTCCGGCGCGGAGAGGTCCACCGGATCGAGCACCGACCCGTTCGCCACATTGATGTCGCGGCGAAAAATGGCGCGCGCACCCAGAAACGTGGTATTCCCGGAGACGACAAGATCGTGCGCCCCATCCCGAATGCCGGTAATCGTGAAGTTAGGGTTCGCCCCTGTGGATATCCCGCTGCCGCCGCCAAGTTGGTACGCGTATTGCTCGGTTGCCGACGCGTGCAGTGCGAGTCCCGACACGGATTTCGTGATGGCAGCGGGACACATGATGATCGGCGCTGCCGTCAACGCGCTCTGGGTCGCGAACCGTACGTTCAGCGTGTTGCCACCCTCAGCCCACGTGTATGCGCCCTTTCCCGAAGTCACCGAAAAGCCGGCGACGCCTCCGGCCGGCGTGATGCGCGTCCAGGGGCCCGTGCCGTCTTGCGCTGCAACCCATGCCGGCGCCGCGCACGACGACCAGTCCAGGAGCACATTGCCGCCGGCAGGTGCCGCACGCACTGTGACACTGAGGGTTGTCGCCTGTGTCGGCGATGTCGCGAGCCCCGCGGGAGTGCCGCGAACGCTGAGGTCGTACGTTGCCGGCGGCACGGTGTTCGCCGTGGCAATCGTGAGGCCGACCGATGTGCCTGTGGTGCTGGTGGGCTGCGGAACAACGATGAGGCCTGTTGGGGCGCCGCTCACCGAAACCGTCACAACGCCGCTGTATTGCGTGCGTGCAAGTGTGAGTACTGCGTTCGCGCTCGTGCCCTGAAACACGGTCAACGTCTGGGGCGCGACCGAAACCGAGACCGTCGCCGGCGTCACCGTGAGCCCAACCGTGGTGGTTGCATCCGGGAAACCGGCGGCCTGCGCGCGCACCGTCGCGGTGTACGTGCCTACCCCGGCCGTCGGACCCATGGCGAGCGTGAGGTTGGCGGTAGCGTCGGTGGTCCCGTTCTTGTCGAAAACGGCAGACACGCCTGTCGGCAGATTTTCCGCCAGGAGTGTCACGGCGCCCACACCGGCGCCCCGGTTGATGATGATGTCCGTCGAGGCGCTCGCCGCCTGCGGCGTGGTGAGGTTGCCCAAGGCGATCAGCTGGAGCGCGTCGGTGGTGACGTTCAGGGTGAAGGGTGCGGTCCGGTCCGCAAGCCCCGGCGCGGTGGCGACGAAAGTCAACGCGTACGCGCTCGCAGCGACGTCGGCGGCCACAGAGACGCTCGCCGAAGTGCTGTCGCCGCTCGAGGCGAATGGGCTGAACCTCGCCGAAATGCCGCCAGTTGCCCCGGCGAGAGACAGCGTGACCGGCGTTGCGAAGTTGGAACGTGAAAACCGCACTGTGAGCGGTGCAGTTCCACCACGCGCAATCGTGAGCGTGTCTTTTGCGACGGACGCGGAATAAGTGGGCGGTGAAATGACGGACAGCTGGAGTCCGCGCTGGATTTCCGTGGCCCGAGCATGCTGGCCGACCAATTTCACCAGGGTGCTGCTCACGGCCGCGTCGTCGGCGGCGTGAATGGTGATCGTCGCGGTGGTCTTCGCGCCGACATACGTCGGGGTGCCCATGGTGTACGTCACTCCCGCGGGGAGGCCGCCCATTGATATGGAGGCGGGGCCCTCGGCGTCACCGACTTTGGTGACACTCGCCGTGAGCGACCGGCTCGCTCCCTGTGGAATCGATATCGAGGAGCTGTCCGCAAAGACGGTGAGAGCAATCGGCACACGCCCCTCGAGAATTCCATCCACGTCAAAACATGCAACGAGCGAAAGCGCGATGAAGAGTGCGTGCCTGTGGCGCATGCATTTCGTGGGGAGTGGTCGAACCGGTGAGGATGGTACCCCTCAACCCTAATATCGCTATACGTTCGTACCCATGCACTCAACCATCCGTCTGCTGCTGGGATGCGCTGCGCTTCCATTGGTGGCGCCGGGTCAAGACGCGCGCCCGCAAGTGCACATCGTTGCCACCGGCGGAACGATCGCGTCCACCAACTACTACTCGGGCAACCAGGGGAAGATCGGTGTCGCGGATCTGCTCAAGGCCGTGCCGGCGATCGACACGATCGCTCTCGTCTCGGGACAGCAGTTCTCGAACATTGGCTCAAGCCGCGGTGATCGCCGCCCTCTTTCGTGCCAACCAATAACGCGCATCGCGCGGTGACCACCCGCCGCCCGACACTCGGGCGCAACGTGATCGCGCTCACCGTCGTGAGTTTTCTCACGGACGTGTCGAGCGAGATGATCTATCCACTGCTGCCCGTCTTTCTGACGGCAACGCTCGGCGCATCCGCCAGCATGCTGGGCGCCATCGAAGGCGCCGCGGAAACAACGGCTTCGCTGCTCAAGCTGGCGAGCGGTTGGTGGTCGGATAGGGTCAAGCGTCGCAAACCGCTGATCGTTGCGGGCTATGCAATCGCGTCACTTGTGCGGCCACTGGTCGCAATCGCCCAGACGGCAACCCAGGTGCTGGCGATTCGCATCACCGACCGCGTGGGGAAGGGCATTCGCAATGCGCCCCGCGACGCCCTGATTGCGGATTCGGTGGATCCGTCGATTCGCGGCCGCGCCTTCGGATTCCACAGGGCCGGCGACCACGCTGGCGCGTTTCTTGGCCCGCTCATCGCGTTCTCGCTCCTGCACTGGTGGGCTGTCGCGATGCGAACGGTGTTCTGGATCGCCGCGATTCCGGGAGCATTGGCGGTCCTCACTGCGGTGATTTTCGTGCGCGAGCAAACCGCCGTTCTCGGCCGGCCCGCTGGGCCGGATGCCGATCTCGGCTGGCCCTCCGGGCCCGATGCCGTTCTCGGCGGGCCCGCTGGGCCCGATGCGTCGTTGGCTGTCGGTGCGAATGGCGCGGATCTGGAGATGAAGCGCGAGAAACTGCCGCGAAGCTTCTGGGGCTACATTGCGGTCTTCCTGCTGTTCACGCTCGGCAGTTCGTCGGACGCGTTTCTTTTGCTGCGAGCGAATCAGCTCGGTGTGCCCATCGCGCTCGCGCCGATCCTGTGGGCGACACTGCACGCGGTGAAGAGCGTGGCGAGCACGGCCGGCGGTGCGCTGTCGGACCGCGTGGGCCGGGTGCCCACGCTTCTCGCCGGTTGGGCGCTCTACGCGCTGGTGTATGTGGGATTCGCCCTCGCGTCGGCGGCGTGGCACGCGTGGGCGCTCTTTCTCGCGTACGGCCTGTTTTTCGCGCTCACCGAGGGTGCCGAAAAAGCCTTGGTGGCAGACCTTGTGCCGGCGTCGCGACGCGGAACGGCATTTGGCTGGTTCAATCTTGCGACCGGACTCGGCCTGCTGCCGGCGTCCATCGTGTTCGGCCTCGTGTGGGACAAGTGGGGCGCGAGCACCGCGTTCATCATGGGCTCCGCGATCGCCGCGTCGGCGAGCCTCGCGCTGGTTCTATTGCCACGGCCGAGCGTGCTCCGGGCCTGACTCCGGTCCGGCGTCTCCGGTCACGGCACTGCGGATCAGCCGATGTCGACGAGTGCACCCGAGGAACGTTCAGGTGCCGAGAGGGACCGGCGACCGCAGACCGGAGATCCTCACTAACAGCATCTCTGTCCGGGACGGTTGTATTTGTCCTCCATCCTCGCCTTCTCGAATTCCTCACGGCTCATCGGCACCACGCCCGCGTGGCACTCCGTCACGTGCGCGACGTATACCGCGTAGTCCGGCACGCCGACGATTCGCCGCACCACCGCGGCCACGCGCTTCATCGCGGCTCCCACGCCGGCCAGCGTCATTTCTGGTCGCTCCCTCTCGGGGCACGCGCAGCCCGCGACGGGCCCAGATTCTTCTCGAACAGATTGAAGATGCGCGTGTACTCGTCCGTCCAGGAATCGGGCCGCACGAACCCGTGGTCTTCCATCGGGTACACCGCCAGCTCCCAGTTCTGTTTGCCGAGTTCGATCAAACGCTGCGAGAGTCGCACGATGTCCTGGAAGTGGACGTTTACGTCCACCATGCCGTGTGCCATGAGGAGCGGATCCTCGAGTCCCTCCGCGAAGAATATCGGCGACGAGCGACGAAACGCGAGCGTGTCCACCTGCGGTGTGTTGAGGATCTGCGATGTGTAGCCGTGGTTGTAGTGGGCCCAGTCGGTCACGCTGCGGAGCGCCGCGCCCGCGCCGAACTGTTTCGGCTCGGTGAACAGCGCCATGAGCGTCATGAAGCCGCCATAGCTGCCGCCGTACATTCCGATGCGTTCCGGATTGATGCCGAATTCTTTCTGCAGATACTTCGAAGCGTCCACCTCATCCTGAAGATCGCGCCCACCCATCCATCTATAGATGGCGGTGCGCCAGTCGCGGCCGTAGCCCGCTGAGCCGCGGTAGTCCACGTCCAGCACCACGTAGCCCTTGGCAGCGAGCAGGTGATTGAACATGTACTCGCGCGGATAAGACGACCAGAAGTTGCCGACGTTGTGCAGGTAGCCCGCGCCATGCACGAAAATCACGGCCGCGCCGTTTGGCTGCGCATTCATGTCCTTCGGCTTGTAGATGTGCGCCGGCACTTTCATTCCGTCGCTCGCGGTGATCCAGACGATCTCCGGTACGATCCAGTTGAACGACAACCAGTCCGCTGTTGGCGACGTGGTGAGCTTCACCATCTCCGCGTTGTTCACGCGGTTGCGAATCAGGTGCAGTTCCGGCGGACGGTTTGCCGAGGAGAAGACATCGGCTCCCCACAGTTCGTCTGGTGACAACGCCACCGCGTGCCCACCGGCCTGCGGCGTGATGCGGTCGCGAGCGCCGCCGGCCACGGCCATGCGATAGAACTGGGCGTCGAACGGCGATGTCTCGCTCGTCGACAGATAGAACGACTTGCGATCTGAGGAGAGTGCGACGTCCAGCACCTCCCACTTGCCGCTCGTGAGCTGCTTGCGGTCGCTGCCATCGGCGTTCGCAGTGTAGACATGCGCGAAGCCGTCCGCCTCGGACGTGAAGTACATGCGGTTGTCGTCGATCCAGCCGGCGCGGGATCCGCATGCGTTGGCGCCGCCACATCCGCCGAGTATCCACGCGCTGTCCCTGAGCGTGTCGATGGTTTTGATGGTGCCGGCTGTGTCCACGCGATGGATGAATCGCGTTTTGTAGTCGCGCGCGGTCACCACCACGAGCGCCGCGTCGCCTGCGTCGTTCCATCCGGCGAGCTGCGACTGCCCAACGCTGCTCCCCGTGTCGGCGGGGATGACCCGGATCCACTTCACCTCGCCACCACCAATAGGCAACAAGCCCACGCGCCCGCCGCCCTGTTCGTCGCCGACTTTCGAGCGTCCGCGGATCTCTTCCGTATATCCGCTGGCGGTGACGTATTGCGGCACGTCTGCCTGGCGTTGATTGGCAGCCGGTATGTTCGTCGTGAACAACAGCGCGTTGCCGTGCGGCGAAATGCTCACCTGACCAAGCCGCTCGGTCTGCCCGAGATACACGGGGCGCGGTTGAAGCGCTTCGTGCGCGCGCCGTTCCGTGCGATTCAGACTGTCCAGCCGCGCACGTTCGCGCAGCGCGTCGAACAGCGCCTGCTGCTGCGTGCGCAGCGCGGCGCGCTGGCCCGTGTAGGTCGAATCCCGCGGCGGCTGTCCGTTGCGAACGTCGGTCACCTGCCGCACGAACGAGCGGGTGAGATCGACGAGAAAAACATTGTTGTCGCGCACGAAGTACGCCGCGCTGCCATCGGCGGTCATGGTCGGCGCGCCTTCGTTCTCCACGGTCTGCGTCAGGCGGCGTGACGTGCCGAGGCGCACGTCCACGAAGTACAGGTCACCCTCGTATGCGACCGCCTTGAACTTCCGGTCACGCGAGTAGCTGCCGTCCGCAAACAGCGGGCCCGCTGAGTCGTTCTGTGCCTCGGTGAGCCGTTCGGGCCGGGCGCCGGCCTGAGCGCGCACGCGGTACGTCCACAGCGGCTCGCTCCACTTCGTGCCGGGCGGAGTCCAGGAGAAATAGATGTAACGGCCATCCGCACTCCATCGCACCCGCTGCGGCTCGCGACCGTACAGCTCGGGGCCGCGCATGATGTTCTTGATGGAGAACTCGAAGTTGGCGGGGGCCTGTGCCATCACGGGGGCACTGCCAAGGGCCAGCAGGAGCGCCATTTTGGTCGGGTAGGTCATGGCCCAAGTCTGTCCATCTGGCGTCGTTCCGGGCAAGGCATATATCTCCCAGGAGTCACAGGGGACCGTGCTGCAGGACGCTGACAGCAACGGCGGTGCGAGTCACCACGGAGGGTGGGAGTGACCCAATTCCCCCACTGCAAGTTTTGCCAGGCGCCGGTAAGCCTTCGCGCGACACACTGCGCGGTTTGCGACGCACCCGCTCCTCCGCAAAGAGCCATTCCTTCCGGCGAGATTCGCTCCGGCGAATGGGTGCGTTTCCAGCGGCCGCCGGCCGAACTCAAGGAGCTCTACCTGGATGTGGTCAACTCGCTGGCGCCCGGCATCAGAATCCTTGGCATGGCGGGCGAGGGCGGTATGGCGCTGGTGTTCGTGGGCCGGGACATGACACTCAAGCGTGAGGTGGCCGTAAAGGTGCTGTCGCCGAGGCTGGCGGACGACCCCGTGGCCCGTGCGCGGTTCACACGCGAGGCCGAGGCGATCGCGGCGGTATCGCACCCCAACATCGTGAACGTCTACCATGTGGGTGTACTTCCTGCGCGGCAGATCCCGTACTTCGTGATGCAGTTCGTGGATGGCCCCACGCTGGGCATGGGGGCGCTGCGTGGCCGCATGCTGACGGAGCAGCGTGTGCGCCGGCTCGTGGGCGACGTGGCGGCAGGGCTCGCGGCCGCGCATCGTCGTCAGGTCTTTCACCGTGACATCAAGCCCGGCAACATCGTGCTCGACGGCGAGACGGGCCGCGCAATGGTGCTGGATTTCGGCATTTCCGCCGCGGCCAGTTCCCGGCGCCCCGCGCTCAGCTCCCGGATCACGGAAGAGGGCATGTATCTGGGTACGCCCACGTACATGAGCCCGGAGCAAGGCGGCTCGCAGGCGCTGACCGAGAAGTCGGACGTGTACAGTCTGGGGATACTGGCGTTCGAGCTCTTGGTTGGGCATCCACCGTTCGAGGGCACTCCAGTCGCGGTCATGGCCGCGCACGCGAACGAAGTGCCGCCGCGCGTGGATTTCCTTCGCACCGATGTGAGCCCCGAGCTCGCGACACTCATCGAGCGCTGTCTGGTGAAGGCGCCTGCGCGTCGGCCGAGCGCGCTGGACGTTTTCCATCTCATCACGCCGGGCGACAAACAGACGGTGGAGTGGCCGCCACCGGGCATGTCTCGCGTGCGGGCGGCCGGAGCGCGGTTGTTGTCTTCTGTTTCGGGACTGTCCGCGGCAATCGTGGTGTTCTTCGGCGTGGTGGCTGTCTGGCCGGAGATGGCGGTGCTCAAGACTGTCGGCGACACGAACGTCGTTCGTTCGTTCGCACTTGGCGTGAGTCTCGCGCTCATTTTCGGCATCGCGGCGATGTTCTTCGTGTACGCGTTTCTGGCGCTCCAGCGCTGGCGCTGGGCGGTGGACTCGGGCTATCCGTCGTGGGTGGTGGCAGACGCACTGTGCGATGCGCAGCGCAATGCCGGCGACCTGATCAACGGCACGGACGACTTTACGCTGGTGCCCGGTGCCGTGCGGGCAAATCTGCTGAACTTGCGCCGCACGCGACTCATGTTGTCGGTGGGCGGAGCCGTGGTGGGCCTCGCGGGCGTGGGCCGCTGGGTTTCGGTGTGGCTCGATTCCGGCGGTACGAACCCGTCGCCATCGGTGGCGATGTTCTGGGCAGCCCCGATTCTGCTGGCCGCATTCCTCTCCGTCGCAGCGGGCATTCCCGAATGGCGCGTGCGTCGCGCGGAGCGCGCCAAGGCGTTGGGTGCCGCTCACTCGAGCAACGCGCCGCCGGTGCGGGGCGAGTTGGTCAACATGTGGCTGGCGAGCGCGGAGCGCGTCCGGAAATCGTTCACCGGGCGCGGTTAGTCACCGCAGCCGCGCAGGGAAACCCCTGTCCGAACGGCCTTCCCGTCACACCTTCGACAAGTCACCCGCCACAGCGACGGGCTCGAACGGATGCTCTGAGCTCACCGCCGGTTTGCGTCCGCTCAGCACAGCCCTCCATTCGCGCAGGCTGTCGGCGATGATCACGACCGCGGACACCATGAAGAACAGCGCGACCGCCGCGTCCAGGTAGTCGTTGAACATCATTCGCTGCGCCGCGGCCACCGACTTGATGGCCGCCGGGAGCGTGCCGCCATCGACCGCGGCGCGGATCGACCGTGCGTGTGCCAAAAAGCCGAGTTTCGGGTCCGACGCAAACACCTTCTGATAGCCGGCCGTCATCGTCACGGCGACGAGCCACACGAGCGGGAGCACAGTCACGAACGCGTACCGCGACTTGCCCATCTTGATGATGATCGTGGTGCCGACGCACAGCGCCACCGTCGCCAGCAGCTGGTTCGAGATTCCGAAGAGCGGCCACAGCGAGTTGATTCCTCCGAGTGGATCGATCACGCCCTGATACAGGAAGTGCCCCCACGCGAGCACCACCATCGCACTCGCAGCCAGGACCGCCGGATACCATGACACCCGGCCGAACGGCGCCCACACGTGCTTGCCCAGGTCCTGGATCATGAAGCGGCCAACGCGCGTACCCGCGTCCAGTGTCGTCAGGATGAAGAGCGCCTCGAACATGATGGCGAAGTGGTACCAGTACGCCATCGCACCGCCGCCGAACACGTTCGAGAAAATGTGCGCCATTCCGATTGCGAGACTGGGCGCGCCGCCAGTGCGGGACAGCACCGACGTCTCGCCGATCTGCTGCGCCAGGTTCGTGAGTTCGGCCGGGGTGACCGTGAATCCCCACGCCTGAATCGCCTGTGCGGCCGAGTCCACGGTGGTACCGAGTAATCCGGCCGGCGCGTTGATGGCGAAGTAGACGCCCGGTGTGAGAACGCACGCGGCGATCAACGCCATGACCGCCACAAGCGATTCCATCAGCATGCCGCCGTAGCCCACGAAGCGCGCATCCACTTCGTTCTCGAGCAATTTCGGAGTGGTGCCACTGGAAATCAGCGCATGAAACCCGCTGATCGCGCCGCACGCGATCGTGATGAAGCAGAAGGGGAACAGTTTGCCGGCGAACACGGGCCCGGTGCCATCGATGAACCGCGTGAGCGGCGGCATCTGGAGTGGCGGCAACACGATGATGATGCCGGCGGCGAGCAGGAAGACGACGCCGATCTTCACGAACGCCGAGAGGTAGTCGCGTGGCGCGAGCAAGAGCCACACCGGCAGCACCGACGCGGCAAACGCATAGATCATGATCGAGAGCGCCAGCGTGGTGCCGCTGAGGGTGAAGATGGGGGCAAGCGCCGGGTTTTCCGCGACCATGCGTCCGGCGAACAGCGCGCCGATCAGCATCGCGATGCCGCCCGCGCTGGCCTCGAGCACACGCCCGGGTCGAATGAACCGCAGGTACAGGCCCATCGCCATGGCGATGGGAATGGTGAGGCCAATGGTGACCGTGCCCCACGGACTGGAGCGCAGCGCGTTGACCACCACGAGTGCCAGCACCGCGATCAACACGATCATGATGCCCAACACTGCCACGAGCGCCGTGAATCCACCGATCGGGCCGATCTCTTCCTTTGCCATCTGGCCCAGCGACTTGCCATTGCGGCGCACGCTCGATGCGAGAATCACGAAGTCCTGCACCGCGCCTCCCAGCGCAACCCCGACGAGGATCCAGAGCATGCCGGGCAGATAGCCGAACTGCGCCGCGAGCGTTGGGCCAACCAACGGTCCCGGTCCGGCGATCGCCGCGAAGTGGTGCCCGAAAACGATCCAGCGGTTCGTCGGGACGAAGTCGCGGCCGTCGTTCATGCGCATGGCAGGCGTGGCGCGCGTGGCATTCAGCGCGAAGACGTTGGCCGCG
>Ga0315281_10009462_pt1 | contig 13517 bp, 18 predicted proteins | sample YL17G07_0_MG_FD_204540 | JGI IMG/M metagenome (GOLD analysis project Ga0315281, IMG submission 204540) | Sediment microbial communities from Yellowstone Lake, YNP, Wyoming, USA - YL17G07_0 | ecosystem: Environmental > Aquatic > Freshwater > Lake > Sediment | place: USA: Wyoming | collected...
ATTTGATCTCATTTAATAGATCTTCAGTAAATCTTTTGGTGAATTTTGGAAATTCATCCTCTGCTTCCTTTTTGTACTTGTCAAATAATCGATATCCTTTGCTTTTGAATAATGCCTGTTTGACTATGTCCTTGCCTGGTTTAGTGGATAGAAGTGCCTCTTTACTAAAAATAGAATCGTCTTTACTGCTCACACAATGGCACAACTTTTTTGCTATTTATGCATTCAGCCTACTTTTTTATTACTTAAAATAAATTAGGACTTGGAAAAGAAAACTTGTGAAAGTAATCGAAGTTTTAGAAGAAGCTGCAAAGAGAGTATACAACAACGTAAAGGATCTTGCAGGAACAGAGGAATCTGGTGCAGATCATGGAATGGGAGCAGGAGGAGACATATCACGACGAATTGACATTGTAGCAGAAAAGACAGTTTTGGATTATCTTAAAGAGATAAATTTTGAGTGTACAGTTTTTGGAGAAGAGTGTGGCATAGTAGAATTAACTCCAAATCCTAAAGGATTTGTAATTATGGATGCTATCGATGGCTCCACTAATGCAGTTAGAGGATTACCTTTCTTTTGCTGCTCACTTGCATTTACACCTGAAGATAATCTAAGTGCTGTAACAGATGGAGTAGTTATCGATTTACATAATGGAGATCTATATTCTGCATCAAAGGGCAAAGGTGCATACGTCAATGGAAAAAAAATTCATGTTCACAAAGACAAATCAATTTACTTTGTTGTAGGTGTAGATATTTCAGGAATTACTCCAGAGGCTTTACCTCAATTGGCACCAATTCTTGCAGCATCAAATCATGTAAGACATTTTGGAGCAGTTGCTCTTGAGCTTGCAATATTTGCTCGTGGTCTAGTTGACGTATTTGTAGATCTTAGAAAGAAATTAAGGATAACAGATGTTGCTGCAGGATATCTCATAGCTTTAGAAGCTGGCGGATATGTAGTTGATGAAAATGGTATGCCACTTGACTCAAAATTAAGCTATGACAAGAGAATATCATTCATAGCTGCTGCAAACAAGGAAACACTTGATGATGTAATGAAAAAACTTGGATTAAAGTCCAAGATTTGATTTTTGATTTAATTTTTAAGAAAAATTATGGCGCCCTTGGCGGGATTTGAACACGCGTCGAGGCCGTGACAGGGCCCCATTCTAGACCGGGCTTTACGAGGATTGGAATTAACCGCATCCCCTCTATACTACAAGGGCGTTAAAATATTGTGAAAGAAAATCTGAGTTTAAAGCTTTCTTTTCTTCAAAAAATTTTGTAAAAGACTAAATTATACACAACTATGACTCTTCGCTATGGGTTCGTAGCTCAGCCAGGTAGAGTACCGGACTTTTAATCCGGCTGTCCGGGGTCCGAATCCCCGCGAACCCGCTTAAAATCAACAGATTAATCTAAAATATAAAAATGTCAGATTTTACGTGGAGTGTAACTTCAAAAAGAGAGGTTTTCTAACTACTCAGATTCAGTTCTGGAAACTCGGCTTGCTTGATTCCCAAGTCATGCTGAAGTGTTCTAATCTTCTTTGCATATTCAGACATTCTGGTATTGTCGCTCTGAACCTTTGCGATTTTGTATCCTCGCCAGGCTTTTTTGAGTGCACCCCATGTCTGACCTGCAGTGTAGTTAGGGTTGTTTGATTGTGGTTGTACGAATTGATACATACTGAGACACAATACACGAAAATTCGTTATTTGTCCATATGTTAAGTAAAATCGATATAAAAGTCAAGTTTCCTACATTAAATTCATGTAATTGACATCTTTATTGGTATAAATTGTAATTTATTTACGTTTCTGATATATTTTAGGCTTTGTTTTTATCAAGGCTTTTAATTTGCTTTCTAGTCCCTCAATTGCAGTTCGTACTTCGTTTGTTCTTTTAGTAGTACCAACTACATATGCCTGGATTTTTCTTTTCCTATCTGTAATCATTCTCTGTTGTTCATGTTTGCCAGAAGATCCTTGTGACCTTCTAGTATCTAATGATGATTCAGGAGTTGTTGACTGGATAATTTTGTAGAGTTCCTTTGCATCAATTTCATCAGATGGAATTGTTTCTTTTACTTCTGATAAAGATAGTTGTGATAGAGATTTTTTGGAATTTACAGCTATTTGGACTAGATGCCCAACGATTTTATGTGATACTCTAAATGGTATTTCTTTTCGTACCAAATGTTCTGCAATGTCAAGCGATATGGAAAATCCTTCATCTATTGCTTGTCGTAGTTTTTTCTCATTTACATTCATAGTTTTAAGAAGAGAATTGACTACAAGTAATGATGATATTATTATTTTTGAGGTTGGCCAAATAGAAACTTTGATTTGTTGAAGATCTCGGTTGTATCCAGATGGCAATCCCTTTAGATTTGACAAGATAGCCATTTGATATCCTATGACTTGAGCAGTTTTACCTCGGATTAGTTCAAGAATATCAGGATTTTTCTTTTGTGGCATAACACTTGATGTAGATGTAAATTTGTCAGATAATTCAAGAAAAGAAAATTCAGAAGTAGACCATATGATAAAATCTTCTGCCATTCTGCTCAAGTTTGTCATTAGAATGGAGCAGTTTCCCACATATTCTGCCACAAAGTCTCGCGAGGAGGTTGCATCGATTGAGTTTTCTACTAATCCTTTGAATCCAAGCATTTTTGCAGTAGATTGTCTGTCAATTGGAATACTTGTTCCACCAACTGGGCCTGCACCAAGAGGTGACTCATTGACTCGGCCATATGTAAGATAAAATCTATCAAGATCACGGAAAAGTGCATCTGCATATGCAAGAAGAAAATGAGAGAACAATCCAACCTGAGCTTGCTGAAGATGAGTATACAGAGGCATTATAGTATTTTGATATTTTTCTGCTAGTTGAATTAGTGTAGAAATGACTTCATTTAGGCAAAAACATGTGATATTGATATCATCACGTATCTTCATGCGTATGTCAAGTGTAACTTGGTCGTTTCTTGAGCGTGCAGTATGCATCTTACCCCCAGCTTCTTGTCCTGCTTTTTTAATCACAAGATACTCGATGAGCTCATGAATATCTTCAGCTTCAGATTTCTCAGAAAATTCTTCTTTTTTGAGTTTTTCAAGAGCAGTAAGAATTTTTGTTGCTTCAGATTTTGTAATAATTTTATTTTCTAAAAGCATTAAAGTGTGAGCTTGACTTCCTAGAATATCATACAATGCAATTTGAAAATCATCAGAAATTGATGAGAGAAATTCTAAAGTGTTTTCATCTAATTTCCCTTCTAATCTTGATCTGTACATCAATTTACGAATTAGAATGGTTATATATAGCATAGACGCTTTTTTATTTATGTCACAGGCATCTCAAGACCTGAGAAGACAAATTTTTGATGAGTTAACCAAAGTAGTTGATCCAGAAATTAATGTCTCAATAATGGAGCTTGAACTAGTGGACAATATTGACATCATTGGACCAGAAGTTAAAATCGATATACATTTGACAAGTCCCTTTTGTCCAGCAATATTTGGATTCAAGATTGCGCAAGATGTACATGACAATTTGCTCAAGATAGATGGTATTGACGATGTAAAGGTAAACGTTTCAAATCATTTCATGGCAGAAGCTATAAACAATCAAGTCAATTCTAGTAAAAATCCTAAAAAGCCTTAAAATATTATTTTTGAAATCCTAAGAGATATCCTCTAAGTAATTGTATTGCCATTGCAGGATCAACGCCTTTTGGACAAACATGGCTACAAGATCCAGCAAAGTGACATCGCCATATTCCATGAGAATCATCTACGATTTTTAACCTATCCTCTTTTCCTTTATCTCTGTTATCTGCTACGTATCGGTAGGCTTGTGCAAGTCCCTGTGGACCAATAAATGAAGTATCAGTAGCCATGGTTGGACATGCAGAGTTACACAAACCGCATTTGATACAGTATGAGAATTGGAGAAATTTTTCAAGGTCCTTCGGAGTTTGACTAAATTCTTTAGATTCAGGTGTTACTTCTGAATCTTCTCTTATGATAAATGGCTTCATTTTTTTGTGGTTTGAGATTAGTTGTTTAAAGTCAACGGCAAGATCCCTAATTATTGGGAAATTATTCATAGGTTCAACCGTGATAACGTTAGAGTGCAATTCTGAAACTTTAGTGTAACAAGCTAGTGAGGGTTTTCCATTAATCTTCATACCACAAGAACCACAGGATGCTTGTCTACAAGAGTATCTTACTGCTACAGCATGATCAAGATTTTGTTTTACATACAAGATTGCTTCTAGAACGGTGGTCCATTTCTTTACTGGGACCTTGAATTCAGAGTAAGTAGTCTCGTGTCCTTCTGAAGGATTCGATCTTGCTATTCTTAGGGTTATAGTGTTTAGTTGATCTGATGTTTTTTCAATTGTGATTAATTCATCAGATGATTTAGGTTCTGTTACAACTGCCATGGTTAAGAAATCCCCATTCCCGCCATCAATATAGTTCTTGAGCCATAAGCAATCAAAATTGCCATAGCTACAATAGAACCATAGTTGACCATTTTTTCATAAGATGATCCTTGTTTTAGCTCCAAAAGAATTACTCGCAGACCATTGAAACCATGTACTGATAACAGTATCAATACAACTTCTAACATCAATGCATATGGTAAAAAGTGATAATTTGCAATTACATTTTGGTATTGTAATGACTGACCAAAGTTTTGTGTCATTCTCATTAAGATATGCACAGCTACAAGTACAACAGCTCCTAGTGCTGTTCCATAATGTATTTTCATGATAATACTTTCTCGCATCTTAATCACCAAATAGAACTGACGCACCATACATCATGGCAAGAGCTGCTAATGCAATAGAAACCCAGATGCAAAGTCTTTGTTTATAGTTTAACGATGCTGCCTTGTAGGGATATTCTGGTTGTCCAGGTTTTCCAACTCCTATTCCACCATGACCAAGCATTACTCTAATTCCATTTGCAGTGTGAAAAACACACATGCCAATTACCAGTGTTAGAAAGATATGTCCTTGCGGTGTCTGGGTAAATTCCAACATTTTGTCCCACGCAATTTTTCCATGGACAATTGTGCTTGTTTCATAAATATGCCCTATCAGATAAGCAAGCAGACCAAGTCCGGTGAGTCTTTGTAACCAATATGCAACTCGTTCCATTCCATATCGAGTGGGATTTGCCATCCCCTTAATGCCTTCACGGTTTGACAATCTTTCTGCCAACTAGTATTTCCTCTCCACTGGCTTGTATTTAGTAATAGTTACTGGATGTGTCTTAAGAACAGGCTCTTTTGTATCATAGTAAACAAGAGTATGATGTAAGAAGTTCTTATCATCTCTATCAGGATAATCAACTCTTGCATGAGCACCTCTGGATTCTTTTCTTGCAATTGCACCCATCAGAATAACTTCAGCAACACGGAACATTGAATCAAGTTCCATGACGTTTGAAAAGTTGGTGTTATACTCTTTAGCTTTATCGTCTACGTGTTTCCAAGTTTTTTGATGTAATTGTCGCAATTGTTTCAATCCTTCAATTAGGTTGTTTTCAGTCCTAAATACATAAGCTTTAGAATTCATGATATCAGTTAATTCTTGACGTACTTCATACGGATTTACACTTCCACTTCCTCTAAAAATTCCATCATAGATTCTTTTTTCTTCAGTAGCAATCAAATGCATTGGGAATTGTGGTTGCGATTTACCTTCAAGAACATATTTTGCAGCCTGCTCTCCTGTTATTTTTCCCCAAACAAGACACTCGGATGTAGAGTTTGCCCCCAATCTATTTGCGCCGTGAACACTGTTACATGCAGCTTCGCCAGCTGCCCATATTCCTTGAATTTCTGTTGCACCATCTATGTTTGTGTGAATTCCTCCCATCATATAGTGACATACTGGTCTTACATCAATTGGTTCAGTTACTGGATCAATACCTGAGAATTTCAACGATATTTCTCTGATGGCAGGAAGTTTTCCAATAATTACTTCTTTACCAAGATGTGTCAAATCTAATTTTAGACATTCTACTCCAGTCTCATTTTTGAAACCTCTGCCTTCATTAATTTCTGTCATCATTGCACGCGAAACAACATCTCTTGAGGCAAGCTCAAGTTTGTTTGGAGCATATTTTTTCATAAATCTCTCTCCATTCTTGTTTATCAGATAACCTCCTTCACCTCGTGCAGCTTCTGTAATTAGAATTCCAGATGGTAATATTCCGGTTGGATGAAACTGAACAAATTCCATATCTTTCAATGCCATTCCTGCACGATATGCCATGTCCAAACCATCAGGGGTCGAAGATAATGAATAAGTAGAGAAACTGTAAACTCGTCCTGCTCCACCAGTTGCAATAATTAGAGCCTTTGCCTTGAATGTGTAAAAATTACCACTTGAAAGTTCGATAGCTGTAATACCACAGAAACTTTGACCATCATGAATTACAGATGTAACAAACCATTCGTTGTAAAATTCGATGTTGTCAAATTTCTGACAAGTATCATAAAGAGTCTGCATTTCATAGAATCCGACTTTATCTTGAGCATATGTTGCTCGGTTAAAACTATAACCTCCAAATGGTCTCTGACCAATTCTTCCATCCTCTCTTCTTGACCAAGGCATTCCCCAATGTTCAAGCTGATATATTTCAGATGGCATTTCCTGTACAAGTCTTTCAATGACATCCTGATCCCCAAGAAAGTCACTTCCCTTAACAGTATCATAAATATGAGATTCAAGAGAATCGCCTTCTTCAGGATAAAGAACAGCTGCTGTTCCACCTTCAGCAGATACTGAGTGTGAACGCATAACTTGAAGCTTTGAAATAACTCCTATCTTTATCTTTGAACTTACTTTTGCTGCTTGAATTGCGGCCCTAAGACCAGCAAGACCAGAACCTACTATCAAGAGATCAAGTTCTATGCTGTTAACCATTATTCGAATTCTACTTTTCAGGCTTCATAAATATGTCTTGTGAAGGATCTATCACCTTATTGGTACACAATTCTCTATGTTACCTACCGAACATGAAAAACAATCAAAGGTCAACCAAGTAATAAATAATTGGAGAACATTATAGTCATGGTTGAAAAATATTAGAAAATTATTATTAGATAGATCAAAACCTCTTGTTTTTCCAGGAGTATATGACGCAATAACTGCAAGAATAGCCCAGAAAGTAGGCTTTGAAGCAATGTTTCAGACAGGATATGGAACATCTGCAGCACTTCTTGGCATGCCAGATTATGGTTTCATTGGATCTAAAGAGACAATCGAAAATGCAACAAGAATATGCAAATCAGTCTCTGTTCCAGTCATAGTAGATGCTGACACAGGTTATGGAAATCCATTGAGCGTATGGAAACTTGTAAATGAATTAGAGTCGGTTGGTGCATCAGGAATATTTCTTGAAGATCAGAAATGGCCAAAGAGATGCGGACATATGTCTGGTAAAGAAGTAATTCCAAAAGAAGAATATGTTGAAAAACTTCGAGCTGCTGTTGATGCTAGAAAAAGCAAAGATTTCATAATTGTGGCAAGGACAGATGCTCGAGCTACTGAAGGTATTGATGCGGCAATAGAAAGAGGTTTACTTTATAAAGAAATTGGAGCTGATGCAATTTTTGTTGAAGCCCCAAAATCAATTGATGAGATGAAGAAAATAGGAAAATCGATAAAAGCTCCTCTGGTTGCTAATATGATAGAGGGAGGAGCGACGCCCGTTCTTTCATCCAATGAACTACACAAGATGGGATTTAATCTAATTTTATATCCATTATCAGTGCTTTATGCAAACACATTTGCAACATTAAAGATTCTAAAGGAATTGAAAAAATCTGGAACTACTTTGAAGTTTAAAGAATCTCTTGTTAATTTTGATGAGTTTAACGATATTGTAGATCTCACAAAATTCAAGAAAATGGAAAACAAGTATTCAACAAAATAATTAACAAAAAAGAAAAATATTTTTCAAGGCATCCCATCTAAGAGTTTGTTCTCTTTACTTCTATTTCTATAGTAGAAACATTTCTAGTTCGGCCATCTTGTGATTGCATTTGTTCTGAACCTATTGTGATGTTTCCCACGGCAAAGCCTGCATTTTCTGTCTTTCGTGCTATGATTTGAGCCACGTCAACTGCAGCGCCGATACTAAGTCCTCTTGCCTTGATTGATATTTTTGGTTGATTTGCCAACTGTATGAGCGCAGAAGTAACGTACGCCATCAGAGGCTTCTTTCCTATGTAGATTATGTCTCTAGATTCGGACATGTATTAGGTGTCATTTGGGATAATTTAAATCTAAGAATGAAAAATTTGAGGCATTGAAGTTTTTACTGTTCATAGTTTTTGGAATAACAATAATTGGAATTGGTTCAGCTTATGGATATCAAGAAGTTTCAACAACAGATTTCAAAGTAGTAAATTCTCTTGGTGATGATATCAAATCCCCTGTTGTTGATGAACAGCTTAACTTACAAACCTCATTGAAGAATTTGAGTGATAAAAATATCAATTGGGCGTATATAGTACAGGTAATTAATTCAGACGGAGCAATTGTTGATCTAAATTATGCCACTGGGTCTATTGTGAAAAATCAGACCCTTGCTGCAGCACTTTCATGGACACCACATACAAGAGGAATTTATAAAATTGAAATATTTGTTTGGGATAATTTACGCGACATTAATCCACTTGCTCCCATGTTAATGCATGTAGTAACTGTAACTTAAAAAAGTGGACCGGGTGGGATTTGAACCCACGATCTCACCCATGCCAAGGGCGTATCCTACTAGGCTAGACGACCGGCCCATATTCGACCAGAATATTGCATCTGATTTGCATTAACTTTTTTTGAGAGGTTATTAACGTTTAGCGTAAGTCAAGATTAGATGCAAAATAATAGCATAAGATATTTAACCATCTAAATCAAAAACTCCACGTGGTAGTAGACAGTAAAGCGATAATTTCCTACATACAAATTCAAAAAGAAGATTTGGGAGTTTTTAGATTCAAACCAAAAGACGGTGGTGAAGTTCCACAATACAAAGCAGGACAATTTCTTACACTTGGAGCCCATGTAGCAGCAGAGAATAAAGTTATTCGAAGAGCATATTCAATTGCATCAAATCCAGAGAACAGAAATTATATTGAATTATACATTAGATGGGTAAGAAAACCACTACCGGGACGTCTTACTACAGTTTTGTTTAGTGCAAAAGAAGGAGATGAAATAATTTGGTTAAAACCAACTGGTCCTTTTACCATAGAAGAAAAGAAACCAGATGGTGAGCCAGACAATAGAAGAATAGTATGTCTCGGTGGAGGTACAGGCCTTGCACCATTTGTCAGCTATGCAAAACATCTTCATGCAACTGGAAGTAAAAGAGAAATTGTAGTATTTCATGGAGCCAGTTATGTTGATGAATTAGGTTACAGAGAAGAATTGACTCGATTAGAAGAGGAGAGTCTTGATAGAGGTAAAGACAAGTGGAATTTCAAATACAGATCTACTATTAGCAGACCAGATGAATGGTTTAACAGAACCTGGAATGGTCATAAAGGCAGAGTAGAAAGTTTCTTACAGTCAAAAGATGGTGAAATGTCTCCACTTGAAAAGATGGTTGGTGATAAAGTCACAAAAGATAATACTGTTTTTTTCATTTGTGGTTGGCAGGGAACCATTGATGGATGCATGGATGTTTTAACACCAAAAGGCTTTGTCACAGAAAGAAACAAACGAGCAGACAAGAGCTTTGAGATAAAGTACGAGTCGTACGGATAGAAGAAATCATCTTTGAAAGAATAATATTCTATTACCTAGGCGAGTCTACAGGGACGTAGGTTAGCTTGGTAGACTGCCAGCCTCGGGCGCTGGATGTCGTGGGTTCAAGTCCCATCGTCCCTATGTTCTTAAGAATTTTCTCATGATTCCAAATAAATGATTGAAATATGACATGAAAATACAGAAGCCAGTTGACAATTGCAATATATCTTGCACATTTGAATCCCGTTACAAAGGCTCATGTAGAAATTATCAATGAATTAAAAAATGAAAATAAAGTAAGAGTATTACCAGTCATATTCATGAAGGATGGTAAAGAAATCAATAGTAGAAGTTTTCCATTTAGTTATGATTTAAGAAAGAAAATGCTCAAGGCTGTATTTGGAGACAGTATTACAGTTTTGCCAAATTATACGTTCTATGCACCATTTTTAAAATACATGCCTCCTATGTTATCTCCTTATTCGTGGAAAATAAAAAAACAAATTCTAGATGATATAACTAAAGATTATTTTACTTACACAGGAGATAAAGCTGAGGGTTTTGTGCTTAAACTCTATGGACTCAATCCCAGAATAGGAAAAAGAAAGGAAACTTCTGCATCCTCTGTAAAACAAAAGATGTTTGACTCAGCTATGGGAAAAGATACAGATTGGGAAAATTATGTAGAGCCTGAAGTAGTACAAATAATACGTGAAAACTGGGATATCGTAAAGAAATTTGCAAATGCCAAGGATCTTACATATCGTGTATTAGGAATGAAATTCCCAAGTATTGGATTTTGGTAGAAATAGATTAATTATAGACGGATTCGATTTTTCAATATGAAACCTTTTATACCAAAATTCGTCTGGTTTGATGGAAAAATAGTAAAGGATGAAGATGCAAAGGTTCCAGTTATGACTCATGCAATACATTACGGAACTTCAGTTTTTGAGGGACTACGAGGGTATTGGAATTCAAAAAACTTGTATATTTTCAGACTTGATGATCACATAAAGAGATTTAGAAATTCAGGTAAGGTATATTCAATTTCTTTGAGATTTACAGATAAAGAAATGGCTAATGCCATAATCGATCTTTGTAGAAAAAATAATGTAAAAGAATCATGTTACATAAGACCATTTTATTTTGTAGGTAGACATGGAATTAATCTCCATGTAACTAAAGACACTCCAACACATGCAGCCATAGTTATGTTTCCTTTTGGAGAATTGTTCAACAAAAATGGAATAAAGACAGGCATATCTTCTTGGAGACGAATTAATGATATGTCTACACCACCACTTGCAAAAATGGGTGGAAATTATCTTAATTCCATATTAGCGACACAGGAATCTAAGAGAAATGGTTACGATGAAGCCATACTATTAGATTATCTAGGAAACATAAGTGAGGCACCTGGAGAAAATATCTTTATTATAAGAAATGGAAAGTTGTTAACTCCTCCACCTAGCTCATCAGCATTGGAAGGGATAACAAAAGATTCTGTTATTGAAATAGCGAAAGATCTGGGGTATCAAACAATTGAACGGGAAATTCCTAGAACTGAGATTTATTTTGCTGATGAAGTATTTCTTACAGGGACAGCTGCTGAGATAACTCCAGTTATTTCAATAGATGGTAAAAAGGTTGGAGATGGTAAAGTGGGTAAAATTACTGGAAAGATTGGAACAATCTATTCAGATATTACAATGGGCAAAAATAAAAAATACTCAAAGTGGATAACAGCGGTGTATTAGGATGAAAATAGTTCAAATAGGCACTGGTGGATTTGGGAAAAATCACGCCAGAATTCTTTCTCAACTTGGAGTTCTTTCTGCAATATGTGATATGAACGAGTCCCGTGCAGAAGAATTTGGCAAAAAATATTCTGTAAATTATTATTCATCACTAGACTCTCTTATGGATTCAGAACAATTTGATTCAGCATTTGTCTGTACACCTACTTCAACTCATTTTGTCATAGCAAAGAAACTCTTAGAACAAAAGAAAAATGTTTTTGTAGAAAAACCTATGACTTATCGCTCACATGAAGGTGAAGAGTTACTTAATCTAGCCAAGAAAAACAAGTTGGTTCTCACAAGTGGCTACATAGAGAGATTCAATCCTGCTGTTTCACTTGTCAAAGAATATGTCAAGACAAAGAAGTATGGTGAATTGATAATGCTTGAATTTCACAGAGAAAACAGAATGCCCAATCACATAAAAGATGTAGGAATCATTTACGATACTTCAGTTCATGACATTGACACTGCCATGTGGTTATTTGACGATGTGCCAGAAGTAGTATTTGCAAGGTCTGGAAAAATAAGACATGAGCATGAAGATTTTGCAACAATAATGTTAGGCTTCAAAGATAACAGAGTTGCAATCATATCATCAAACTGGATTACTCCAATTCGTGTAAGAAAATTCAGTGCTGTATGTGGAGATGCAATAATTTCTTCAGATTTTATAACACAAGAAGTAAAGATTGAAACAAGTTCCGGAGCTGAAATACCTCGTAAAGAAATGGAAGAGCCATTACTTTTAGAGATAAAGAACTTTATTTCAGCAATAGAGGGAAAAGATGCCATAAGAGTAAGAGCAGAAGATGCTTTGAATACCACCAAAATTGCAGAAGCGGCACTTTTATCTAGTCAAAAAGGAACTCCAATTTATCTAGACCTAAAATGAACAGAAAATTGATAGAGATTTTGGCGTGTCCAATAGACAAACACTTTCCACTTGAGCTTGTAGAATTTAATTCCAAAGACGAAATTGTTTCCGATGGCGTAATATTCTGTTCAAAGTGTTCAAGATACTATCCAATAATAGAAGAGATTCCCATAATGTTGCCTGATGAACTACGTGATAAAAATCAAGATATCGAATTCTTAAACAAGTACAAAAATACTCTTCCTGACAAAATAGTTTCAAAAGGCTCTCCATGGCACTTGTGATAAAAAATGGTAACAAATTTCATTTCTGAAAAAGCAAAACTTGGAAAAAATGTAAGGGTATGGCATTTTGCTTACGTAGGAGACAATGCAGAGATTGGAGATAATGTTAAGATTGGATCTCTTGCACATGTAGATTACAATGTAAAGATAGGAGAAAATACAATGATAGAGGGACTTGTTTACATACCACCCCTTTCTATAATTGGAAAAAATGTTTTCATTGGCCCAGCTGCAGCGTTAACCAATGATCCATACCCTGCTAGTAAAAAAATGGTAGGAGTAACCATAGAGGATGGAGCCGTCATTGGTTCCAGAGCTGTAATTAAGGCAGGAGTTACAATAGGTAAGAATAGTGTGGTAGCAATGGGTGCAGTAGTAACAAAGGATGTTCCACCCAACTGCGTTGTAATAGGAGTTCCAGCCAAAGTTATGTATTCAAGAGAAGAATATGATGAGAAGAAGAAGAACTGGGAAGAAAGCTAATGACTCATTTGTTTTTGGAAAATCCAGTTCTTTATTTTTGACATTAGTAAAACCCAAAGTACTACAAGTATCATTGCAATGCCTGCTTTTACAATAGAGTCCAGCATATGATCAAATGCTCCAAATCCATGTATTGAGAGCGGTGCTATAATTAAGACAAGTAATCCTCCACCACCAATTATCAATGCCCACATTACAAAAATGTAGAAAAAGATAGGAGTTCCTTTCATATTTTGATCTCCATCATAAAAGAAGTAATAATTGCCAATGCTGCAGAAAACAAGGCTAGT
>Ga0315281_10009465_pt1 | contig 13515 bp, 8 predicted proteins | sample YL17G07_0_MG_FD_204540 | JGI IMG/M metagenome (GOLD analysis project Ga0315281, IMG submission 204540) | Sediment microbial communities from Yellowstone Lake, YNP, Wyoming, USA - YL17G07_0 | ecosystem: Environmental > Aquatic > Freshwater > Lake > Sediment | place: USA: Wyoming | collected...
GGCAGCGCCGCAGCTCGGGCAGACACCATCGGGGGTGATCAGCACGTCGAGGACGGTGAAGCCCGCGCGACGCACCAGCGTCGTGCCGCAGGAGGGACAGCGGGTGTCCTCCAGGGTGCCGACGCTGCCGGGGAGGTTGCCGGCGTAGACGTAGCGCAGGCCGGCGGCGCGCCCGATCTCGGCTCCTGTCAGCAGCGTCCTGGTCGGGGTGGCCGGTGGGTCGGTCATCTGGTAGTCCGGGTGGAAGGCGGTCACGTGCCATGGAATGTCCGGCGAGATCCCCGCGAGAAACGCCGCGATGGTCTTCATCTCCTCGGGGGAGTCGTTGAGCCCGGGCACAACGAGCGTCACCACCTCCACCCAGATGCCGCGCTCCACCAGGCCGGCGATAGTGTCCAGCACCGCCTGCAGCTTTCCGCCGAGCGCCGTGTAGGTCTTGGGCGAGAACGACTTCAGGTCCACCTTGTAGGCGTCGATCACGGGGGCGAGGTAGTCGAGCACCTCCGGGGTCGCATGCCCGTTGGACACGAAGCTGGTCGTGATCCCTGCCTTGCGTGCCAGCTCGAAGACGTCGTGCGCCCACTCGGCGGTGATGAGCGGCTCGTTGTAGGTGCTGGTGATCACCGCGCAGCGGTGCTCGATTGCCGCCGCCACCAGTTCCTCCGGGGTCACCTTCTGGGCGACCTCGGCGGCCGCGGGGTCCCGAAGCGCCTGGGAGGTGTACCAGTTCTGGCAGTAGGCGCAGTGCAGGTCGCAGCCCAGCATGCCGAACGACAGGGCGCGGCTGCCGGGGAGCAGGTGGAAGAACGGCTTCTTCTCGATGGGGTCCACCGCCACACCCGCCGTGTACCCCCATGGGACGAACAGGGCGTTCCCAGTCCGGCCCCGCACCAGGCACACCCCCCGCGAGCCGTCGCCGAGCTTGCAGCGGTGGGCGCACGCGACGCAGACGAGCTTGCCGGAGGGGTGGGGTACCGCGAGCTCGGCACGCGCGGCGGTGAAGCGGTCCAGCCGCGTCTCCACGAGGCCATTGTGGTGCCCCGGCTTGACGGTGGCAAGGGGCGAGGGGAGAATCGCGCGAGCCGTCGGAAAGGGTCGATGGGTCCAGCAAGAGACGTGGTCGAGGCACGCCACACGCCCGGTGGCGTCGCCGGCGCCATCCGCGTGCCGGCGTCCAAGAGCCTCACCCAGCGGGCCCTGGTGGCCGCCGCGTTGGCCGGGGGCGGCTCAGCGGTCCGCCACCCCCTCGACGCCGAGGATCCCCGCCTGCTTTTCGACGCCCTGCGGCAGGCGGGATTCCGCCTGGTCTGGGAGGGGGATGTGATCACCGCGCAGGCCCGGGACCCCGCCGAGGGCGCATCGCTATTCCTTGGCAACAACGGGACCGGGGTGCGCTTTCTCGTGGCCCAGCTCGCCGCGCTGCCCGGCGCCTGGGTGGTGGACGGCTCCGAGCGACTTCGGCAGAGGCCGGTCGCGCCGCTGGTGGGCGCGCTCCGGCGCCTCGGTGCGAGGATCGGGCCCGTGGAGGGTTTCGAGGTTGCCCTTCCCCTTCGCGTGGACGGACTCCCGTTGCGCGGCGGCGAGGTGAGCCTCGATGCCTCGGCCTCCAGCCAGTTCGTCTCGGCGCTGTTGCTGCTGGGCGCCACCCTGCCGGAGGGGCTCGCGGTGCATCTCCCCGCGCCGCCGCCATCGCGGCCGTACGTGGACCTGACGGCCGAGGTCCTGGCGGCGTTCGGCGCCCCGCTCGTGGCGGCGGACAACGGAACGAGCTGGAGTATCCGCGGCGGCGCGCTCGCACCCGCGCAGTTCAGCGTGGAAGGCGACTGGTCGGCGGCCGTCTTCCCCCTGGCAGCCGCGGCGGTGGCGGGGGGCGAGGTGGAGGTCGAGGGCGTGCGGCTCGACAGCCGCCAGGGGGACGCTGCGGTGCTCGGTCTCTTGGCGCGTGCTGGCTGCCAGGTGCGCGAGTCCTCCCGCGGGGTGGTGCTCCGAGGACCGGCAACGACGCCGCTCGATGCGGACCTTCGGGATAACCCCGACCTGTTCCCGGCGCTCTCGGTGGTGGTCGCGGCAGCCGGCGGCAAGCTCACGGGCCTCGCGGGCCTCGCCGCCAAGGAGAGCGATCGCCTGGCAATCATGACCCGACACCTCGCCACGCTGGGTTTCGCGGTAGAGGCCGGCGCCGGCTGGTTTGCAGGAAGTGGCGAGGCTCCACGCAGGCGCTTGGGCGGGGATGCCCTCGACCCGGCTGCCGACCACCGGGTGGCGATGGCGCTGGCGGTGGCGGGGTGCGTGATCCCGGAGGTAAGGGTCCTGGACCCCGGCTGTGTGGGAAAGTCCTGGCCCCAGTTCTGGGGCGCTTGGCAGGGGATTGTGGCGGCGGGGTCGTGAACGTCCGCTCGTCCTCCACGGGCGCTCTCGCCCGACTCCTCGCCTGGGACGTGCCGTTTCTTCCCGTGGTCACCAGCGTCACCGCGACGCCTGACGGGGTCGCGCTGGGCCTCGAGGCGCCGGGCATCGAGCTGGAGCGGGTGTGCCGCTGGCCCCGCGGGCAGCGAGCGGCGGTCGCGCTGCAGGCGGTGGCGGCCGCTGTCTTTCTGTTCGAGCGCGGTTGGTACCCGTCGCGCGCGCTGCTCCGCGGTGCGCGGGTTCTCCGGGACGAGGCCGGGCCGTGGTTTCGCCTGACCCGGCTGCCCAGACGGCGCCTGGAGGACGCTCCCCTCGAGAGGCGCCTGCGCCTCGCGCTGGGGACCGGGGACAGCGTCTTAGCGGCGGCCGTTGCGCCGGTGCTGCGCTCGCTCCTGCCGGAGCGCGGAGGGGATCTCGACCGGCCGGCCGCGGCGCGGCCCGCCTGGGAGGCCGCCGAGGCCTGGGTGGAGGTGCTGCTCGGCGAGGGGCGGGGCAAGGCGGCGCTGCAGCACCCGGCGGGGCGGGGACGGGCTCTCTGGGCCCGTCGCTTCTCGCTCCCCGAGACGGGTGTCTTCTGGGTCGAGGACGAGCAGCGGCTGCCCGCCCTTGCAGTTGCCGTGCAGTTGGCGGCCGTAGGGCGTGACCTCACGGTTGCGGCCGGTGCCTTCGAGGAGACAGACGTGGCGCGCGTCCGAGCCCGCGCCGCAGCCGGCGGCCGCGATTGCCTGGTCTTCACGACCCTGAACCTGCCGGGTGTTTCGGCGCTCCCGCTGGCTGGGGAAGCCGATGCGATCTGGGTGCTCGCGGCCCAGGGCGGCCTCGCCCGGGTCTACACTGCCGCAGCCATCGAGGCCGGGGTACAACGGCCGAGCCTGGCGCGGCTGGTGCTCGAGGCCGGTGCTACCCACGGCTTCTCACGTCCGCCGCAGACGGCTGCGGTCAGGGAGCGTGAGGCGCTGGCGTCTCCTCTGGCGCGTCGCGTGCTGGGGTGGCTGGAGAGCGCTCCGGTCGGTCTGACCGAATCCGACCTGGCGCTGCTTGCCGGGTCTTCCGCCGAGGCCCTGACGGAGCTCGAGCGCCTCGCGCTCGCCCAGCAGCAGCACGGAGCATGGCATGCGCTGCGCACCGAGGAGATCCCCAGCCCGCAGAAGCTGGAGGCCATGGCAGAAACGCTGGCGGACGGCGCTGCCTCGGGCGTGGTGGCGCGAGCGCTGGCGCAAGGACGGTGGGAGCCGGCCGCGGCGTGGTGCGAGACACACCTGGCGGAGGGTCGAGCCGGTGAGGCCCTGGCCGTGGCGCGCGCGCTGCCCGCGTTTCCCGAACTGCGCCTTGAGGCCGCAGAGGCCGCACTGTGCCTTGGGCACCTCGCGGACGCGGAGGGCTTCCTGGCGGGTGTGGCGCAGGGGGAGCGTGACGGTCGCTGGCACGCTCTCTCCGCGTGGTGGGCGGAGCAGGCGGGGGTGACGGAGCGAGCGGCTGCCGAACTCGCCTCGGCAGCCGGGGAACTCCCCTCGCGCCTGGCGGCCAGGCTCGAGCTGGTGGCCGCGGCGCTGGCCCGGCGGCGTGGCGACCGCGAAGGGGAGCACGTGCACCTGGAACGGGCGGTCGCGGCGACCGAGCCGGCGCTCACAGACGCTGAATTGGCGCTCGCCAACTGGTCGGGGCCGGGCGCGCTGACGGTCCTTCGAAGGGCCCGCACAAAAGGCTGGAGTGGAGACGAGAAAGCCCGGTCGCTGCAGCTGCTGGGTCTCGTGGCTCTCAACCGTGGCAGTTGCACCGCCGCAGCGACCGCCCTGCGCGCCGCGCTGCGCACCGCGAGCGGCAAGAACCTACGCTTGCTCGGGGAGATCCACGCCGACCTCGGATGCACCGCGATACTCTCGGAGCAAGGGGCGGTCGCGGACCGTCATCTGACGCTGGCTGAGAACCTGTTGGAGCGGTGCGGTTCGCGACGGACGGTGACCCTGGTGCGGGCCAACCGCGCGGTGCTGGCGTGTGACCGGCTCGACTGGCGCAGCTGTCGGGATCTCACAATCGCCGCCCGCGACCTGCGCGGGGCGCTCGACGATGCGGCGACCTGGCTCGGCGAGGTCGAACTGGCGCGCGCCGAGCTTGCGCGCGGGGACGTCGCCGCAGTGAGGGCGCTCCTGCCGGGCCTCGAGGAAGGCGTGGGTCGGCATGACGGCCACGCGACCCTCATGCAATCCCTTGCCGCTCTCAGGGCGCACGTGGCGCTGGCCCTCGGGGATCTGCCCGGCGCCGTCACCGCCGCGACCGGGGCGGAGGCGGGGGAGCGGGAGCTGATCGCTGCCCTCGAGCGCGCCGGGAGGGGGATCGATCCTCCGGCGGGTCTGCCCCAGCGTTGGGGCGTGGCGGTGACCGCCCAGCTCCTGGCGGCCTGGCACCGGGGTGATGAGGCGGCCGCCCGGGCGCGTCTCGCGCAAGCGTTCGAGCGCGCCCCGCGGGAGGCCGCGGTGGGCCTCGCGCGCCTCACGGCGCTGCTGGCGCGCCGCGGCCAGCACCTCCCGGTGGGCTGGGTGGAGATCGAGCGGCTCGCGGAAGCCATTCTTGCCGAGGCCAAGCTGGACGGCTGGGCGGGGATTCTGCGCGGCGCCTGCGGCCTCGACCCGGTGCGGCTGCTGCGAGCGCTGGATGGGATCGTGAACGCCGGCACCGACGCCTTGGCCTCCACACGCCTGGAGGCGCTCGCGCGGGCCCTCGGCCTGAGATGGCTCGAGGTCGAGCGCGCGGGGGCATGCCTCGCGTCGTGGGGAGAGGCCGCGGGCGAAGTGGTCGAGCTGCACGCCGACGGGATCAAGGTGCGAGCCGCGGGGGCGACGCATGCCGTCGTCGAGGCGACCCTCGTTCTCGTGGCGCGCCACCTGGCTACAAGCACCCGCGACGGCGGGGCGGAAGCAGTCAGACGCGGCAGCGACTTGCTGGGGGGAAGTTCCGCCCTCGAGGAGGTGCGCGAGCAGATTGCGCGCTGGGGTCCGCTGCCAGTGACGGTGCTGGTGGAGGGCGAGCCGGGGACCGGGAAGGAGCTGGTGGCCCGCGAGCTCCACCGGCGCAGCGGGCGCTCCGGGCCTTTCCTGCCGGTCAACTGCGCGGGGATCCCCGCACAGCTCCTCGAGGCGGAGCTGTTCGGCGTCGTCCGGGGTGCCTACACCGGCGCCGACCGTGACCGTCCGGGTCTGGTCGAGGCGGCGGAGGGCGGCACGCTTTTCCTCGACGAGGTGGGCGAGCTGCCGATCGAGCTGCAGGGAAAGCTCCTGCGCCTCCTGCAGGGGGGCGAGGTTCGCAGGGTGGGGGGCACCCGCTCGCGCACCGTGGATGTTCGCTTCGTGGCTGCAACCAACCGCGATCTGCCGGCCGCGATGGCGCAGGGGAGGTTTCGCCAGGACCTCTACTACCGGCTGGCGGTGGCGGTCATCCAGGTGCCGCCGCTGCGGGAGCACCCGGAGGACATCGATGTGCTTGCACGACACCTGGCCGCCTGTTTCGCGGGCTCGCTCGGCCGACCCGGCGTGTGCCTGGCGCCCGCCGCGGTGGAGCTGCTCCGCCGGGGCTCCTGGCCGGGCAACGTCCGGGAGCTGGAAACGGTGATCCTGAGGGCCGTGGCGGCCGCTCGCCCCGGCGAGATCCTCGGCCCCGACCGGTTCCCCGGCGTGGTCCCGGCCGCGCCGACCGACCGGCACCTCCCCGCGTGGCCGGAGGCGGTGGCGGGGTTCCGCCGCAGCTACTTCACGGCGATCCTGCGGGAGAGCGGGGGCAACCGGACACGGGCGGCCCGCCGGGCGGGGATCTCCCGACAGACGCTGCTCTACCACCTGCGCGAGCTTGGCATCCGCGGCGGGGACAAGGGCTGAGCTAGACTCAGGCGACTGCGGCCAGCGCAGGGGTCGGCGGTCCGCGGTACGCTGGTGCTCAGTTGGGATGCGAGCAACACCCCCGGGCCAAGCGAGCGACCGGCTCTGCCGGCGCGAGCGGTGGGGGTCCGGGGGGGCACTTTCGCGGCGGGCCTGTGCGCGCAGCGGTGGGGGACCCCCCGAGAGGAGCGAGCGGGGATTCACGCCCCGCGAGCGAGGGGGGCACGGGGGGTCTAGAGCGTCCGGGTGGGTGAGTGGAGCGGACGCAGGACCCCCCGCGAGGATAGACAAAAAAGTGGCGGGCTTTTTGTGCCCGCCAGGATGAAGGAGGAGGTTGGATGCGTGCGTTCAGGTCGTGGCCGTTTGTACCTGACCGCACCCGTTCTTAAAGCAAACCGCATGCCAAGCCCCGGGGACTGGGACCTCTTTCGCAGGCAACACGAGACGCTGGCTGCAGATGGCGTAACGGTGGCGGAGCACGAGCCGCTCGCCTCCCACACGACGCTGCGCATCGGCGGCCCGGCCCGGGTGTTGCTGGGATGCGGACGGCGCGAGGGCGTCGTGGCGGCTCTGCGGGCGGTCCGGGAGGCAGGCATCCCCTGGCTGGTCCTCGGGTTGGGCGCCAACGTTCTGGTCCCGGACGAGGGCCTGGACGCGGCGGTTCTCACCCTGGTTGGGGAGTTGGCTTCTATCTCTCGGGAGGGGGCGAGGATCCGTGCCGGCGGTGGGGCTCAGCTCGCCCGTGTGGTCCGCGAGTCGGTGAGCGCCGGATTGGCAGGAGTCGAGTGCCTGGGTGGCATCCCCTCCACTCTGGGCGGCGCGCTCGCCATGAACGCCGGGGCCTACGGCCAGGAGATCCTGGACGTGCTGGGCTGGGCCGAGGTTGTGGAGGAGGATGGGACCGTCCGCCGTCTCGAGCGCTGGGAGGTGGAGGGGGGATACCGGTGGAGTGTCCTCAGCAAGGGACGGATTGTCACCTTGGCCGAACTGGCCCTCCGGGCGGAGGACCCGGAGGTGCTGCGAGCGCACGTACAGCAGGCAAGGGAGCACCGCCAGAGGGCGATTCCCAAGGAACCCTCGGCCGGGAGCGTCTTCCGCAACCCCGGCGGGGACTACGCGGGCAGGCTCTTGGAGCTTGCGGGCTGCAAGGGGTTACGGCGGGGGCGCGCGGAGGTCAGCCAGCTTCACGCGAACGTGATAGTCAACACCGGAGGGGCTAGGGCCGCCGACGTGCGCGCGCTGGTGGCGGAGATGGCCGCGCGGGTGCACGAGCGGTTCGGGATCAGGTTGGAACTCGAGCTCAAGATCCTGGACGGGACCGGAGGAGTGCTAGCCGACCCCCAAGCCCCGCTTGCATGAGCCGCCCCCGTGTGATAGAAAAGCGCCCGCTGTCTACGACGGAGATCGCGAAGGAGATCACTGCATGAATATCGAACAGAAGGTCAAGGACATCATCGTGCAGCAGCTCGGTGTGGATCCGGAAAAGGTGAAGGTGGAGGCTTCCTTCGTCGAGGACCTGGGTGCGGACTCACTCGACACCGTCGAGCTGGTGATGGCGTTCGAGGAGGAGTTCGGGGTCGAGATTCCTGACGAGGAGGCGGAGAAGATCCGCACCGTCGGTGATGCCGTCAAGTATCTCAAGGAGCACGTGAAGGAGTCGTGATGACGCGCCGGGTCGTCGTGACCGGCGTGGGCCTCGTTTCTCCCCTTGGTGTAGGGACCGAGGCTACCTGGGAGGGGCTGGTCGCCGGGCGTTCCGGCATCGGCCCCATTACCCGTTTTGACGCAAGCAACTTCTCCGTGCGCATCGCGGGCGAGGTCAAGGGCTTCTACCCCGGGCTCGTGATGGAGCCGAAGGAATCGCGCAAGTACGACACCTTCGTCCACTACGGGCTCGCTGCCACCGACATGGCTCTCGAGGCCTCGGGCCTGAAGATCACGCCGGAGAACGCCCCGCGGGTCGGGGTGGTGATCGGCTCCGGGATCGGCGGCCTGCCCTCGATCTGCGAGAACTACAGCACACTGGTCGAAAAGGGACCGCGGCGGGTGTCGCCTTTCTTCATCCCGGGCAGCATCGTGAACATGACCGCAGGCCTCGTCTCGATCCGTACCGGGGCCAAGGGCCCCAACAGCGCCACCTGCAGCGCCTGCTCAACAGGGGCCCACGCGATCGGCGACGCGTACCTGTACATCCAACACGGCTACTGCGACGCCGCGATGTGCGGCGGCACCGAGTCGGTGGTCTCACCGTTGACGATCGCCGGGTTTGCCAACATGAAGGCGCTCTCCACACGCAACGAGCAGCCGGAGAAGGCCTCGCGTCCCTGGGATAGGGACCGCGACGGTTTCGTCCTCGGCGAGGGTGCGGGAATCCTGGTGCTGGAGGAGTTGGAGTTCGCGAAGCGTCGCGGCGCAAGCATCATCTGCGAGATGCTCGGCTTCGGAATGTCAGGTGACGCCTTCCACATCACCGCACCCTCGGAGGATGGCGAAGGGCCCGCGCGCGTGATGGCCAACGCAATCGAGGACGCCGGCCTGAAGCCGGAGGACGTTGACTACATCAACGCTCACGGTACGTCCACACCCCACGGCGACAGGGTGGAGACGATCGCGATCAAGAAGGTCTTCGGCGAGCATGCGTACCGCCTCGCGATCTCCTCGACCAAGTCGTCGGTCGGGCACCTGCTCGGCGCTGCCGGGGGACTCGAGATCGGGGTCACCGCGCTTACGGTCGCCAGGGGCGTGATCCCGCCGACGCTCAACCTTGACAACCCCGACGAGGGCTTCGACCTCGACTTCACGCCCCACCGCTCGGTCCAGCGCGAGGTCAAGGTGGCGATCTCCAACTCGTTCGGGTTCGGCGGAACCAACGCCTGCATCGTGCTCGGCAAGCTCCGGTGAGCCGCGGACTGCCGCGACCCCGCCGGTTTTCTGCGCAAGTCTCGGAACGAACGCCGGCCGGCGGCGGCTGAGGAGGACGACCCCATGAAGAGCTGTGTGCTGATGGCGCACGTACCCGACACGGCCTCGGTGATCAAGGTTTCCGGCCCGGGCGACCGCATCGACGAGGCCGACATCAAGTGGATCGTCTCGCCGTACGACGAGTATGCGCTCGAGGAGGCGATCCGCCTCAAGGAGGCCCGCGGCGGCGCCGTCACTGTGCTCACCTACGGGCCGGAGCGGGCCCAGCAGGGTCTGCGGGAGTGCCTGGCGCGGGGCGCGGACGCCGCCGTGCACGTCAAGGGGATCGAGCGGACGTTCGCCGACGCGCTGGCGATCGCCCGCGTGCTCGCAGCGGCCATCCGCAAGGTCGGGCCGTTCGACATCTTCTTCGCCGGGATCAAGGGCGTGGGCAGCGACAACAGCCTGGTGGGGGCGATGGTGGCGGAGTTCCTTGACATCCCCCACGTGGCCGGCGTTGTCAAGCTCGAGATTGGCGACGGCAAGCTCACCGCGCACCGTGAGATCGAAGGCGGGACCGAGGTCGTGGAGGCTCCGGTGCCCTGCGTGGTGACGGCGCACAAGGGCCTCAACGAGCCGCGCTACCCTTCCCTGAAGGGGATCATGGCCTCGAAGAAGGTGACCATTCAGGCTCTTTCCGTCGCGGACCTGGGACTCGACGAGGCGGCGCTGGCGGGAGCGGAGGCGGGTTGCCGCTGGAAGGCGCTCGCGCTGCCGCCGGCCAAGAGCGGGGGCACGATCCTGAAGGGCGAGGAGGACCCCGCGGCTGCGGCGCGGGAGCTGGCTCGCCTCCTGCGCGAGCAGGCGAAGGCGATCTAGGAGGCGACCATGGCGGGCATCCTGGTTTTCATCGAGCAGCGCAACGGCAGCGTCCGCAAGGCGTCTCTGGAGGCGCTCTCGGAGGCGAGGCGTCTGGCGGCCGGGCCGGGCCTCCCGGTCAGCGCCGTCCTGGTGGGCCACGGGATCGGCGCGAAGGCCGCCGAGCTCGGCAGGTACGGCGCCGGCAAGGTGCTCGTGGCGGACGAGGAAAGGCTCGGGCGTTACTCGGCCGAGGGGTACGCCGCGGCCGTGCGGGCGGCGGTGGAGAAGTGCGGACCGGTTGCGGTCTTCATGGCGGCGACCGCGCTCGGGCGCGACCTCTCGGGACGGGTGGCCGCCCGACTTGGCTGGGGTTGCCTGGCGGATGTGGTCGGGGTGCAGATCGAGGGGGGCGCGGTGGTGGCGACCCGGCCGGTTTACTCCGGCAAGGCGCTGGCCACGGCGGACGGCGCCGGCAAGCCGGTGGTGGTGACACTGCGGCCCAACGTCTTTCCTGCCGAGGCCGGTGAGGGGAAGGCCGAGGTCGAGGCGTTGCCGCAGGTGGGCGGCGACATTCGCGCGGTCGTCAAGGAGATCCTGGCGAAGGAAGGCGCCGAGCTGGACGTAGCCGAGGCCGACGTCATCGTGAGCGGCGGCCGCGGCATCAAGGGACCGGAGAACTTCGCGCTCATCCGCGAGCTCGCGAAGCTCCTCGGGGCTGCGGTGGGTGCCTCCCGGGCCGTGGTGGATGCCGGCTGGATCGACCACGCGCACCAGGTCGGGCAGACCGGCAAGGTGGTCTCCCCCTCGCTCTACATCGCGTGCGGCATCTCCGGGGCGATCCAGCATCTGGCCGGGATGTCGTCCTCGAAGGTCATCGTGGCGATCAACAAGGACCCCGAGGCGCCGATCTTCAAGGTGGCGGACTACGGCATCGTGGGCGACCTCTTCCAGGTCGTTCCCGCCTTCGTGGACGAGGTGAGGAAGCTCAAGGCCGAGGCGTAATGGCAGGCTTGAGGCTTGAGGGGCGCGGGCGTTCCCTTGGGCGTTGCTCCTCGCCCAGTTCAAGCCTCGATGTTGGTGGTCTTTACTTGTGCCTCACGCCCCCACCTCGGCGCTTTCCCCCGGATATCCCACTTTCGTGGGATTGCATTGGGGGGGGTGCCGATCGAGAGTGGTCGGGCAAGGTGGAAGCTGGCCGCTCCTTCCGGTGGTGCCCCGCACCACCAAATTTTTTTGTCTGGGGCTCTGCCCCGCGCCCCTTCTCTTTTTCACTGCGTGAAGGCTTTGTTTTGCCGGTGCCGCGGTGGCTGGCTGCAGGCTTATGCGCCCCCGCGCACCGCGCCTGCAGACTCCTCCGCCCGCGACCGGAGGGCGCGATCCGCGCCGGGGCCCCTCGGCGTTCGCAAGGGGCCGCGCCGCCGTCTCCCCAGCACGGCTCGCGCGTCCGGTGCCCGCGGGCTCCGGAGAGATCGGCCACCCGCGGCACCGGCGCATGGGAAGCCCCCCTCCCAAACAGGGCTCATTTCTTTCGGGGTGGGGAAAGAGAATCCGCCCGGCGGGTGGGGCGGCCATCTCTCCGGAGGCCACGGGGTCCCCAGCGTGCGGATCCGGGGCGGGGTGTCGGTGACGCGGCCTTTTGCGGACACCGAGGGGCCCCACCCCGGGACGCACTGCTGGGTCGTGGCCGCAGGAGTCTCGGCGCGCCGCGAGCGGGGGCGAGCCAGCGCCGAGCGGTCGCTCACCCGCCGGGCAAAACAAAGGCCTCACGCAGTGGAACCCACAAGATGGCGGCGGCTCCAGGCCCACGGGGCAGAAGAAAACCTCCACGGAGTGGAAAACAAAACATCACCCGGGCACCCGCGGCACTGGCAAAGAAAGGGGCTACCGTAGGGCGGCCGAGCGCAGCTCCTCGAGGATCTCCTTTTCGGCGAGGGTGTGCGAGTCGCGCACGTGCTGCCAGGCGGCATCGGCCCTGGCGACCAGCGCCTTGGCCTGCGCCGCATCGGACAGGCCGGGCAGGTTGATGCAGACGTTCTGGTAGGCGCCAGCCGCCGCGGCGCGCGCCACCTGGGCGCCGGTGCCCGCGTCGGAGCGGGAGGCCTGGAGGCCGATACGAGCCACCTCGTGACAGAGCTCGATGACCTCCGGGCAGGCCTCGAGGACGCCGAGCGGAACCTCGATGGCGGCCACCGTAGCCCCGGCGATCGCCGCCGCGCGCGCGGACTGCTCCTCGGCCGTTCCCTTGGGCAGGCGCATGGCCTCGAGGAGCCGGTCGAAGGCCGCGGTGTCGGCATCCACCGCCGCGAGCAGGCGGTCCTTGACCTCCTGTCCACGCACCGCGATCGCGTCGAGCCTGTCCTGCTGGGACTCGAATCCCTTCTTGGCGTGGGAGAGGTTGGCCACCATGGCGGCGAGCGCCGCTCCAAGAGCGCCCACGAGCGCCGCGACCGAGCCACCGCCAGGGGCTGGCGAGTCGGTGGAGAGCTCGTCGGCGAACGCCCGCAGCGCCATCGAGACCAAGCGGTCGGGGTTGCCAAGGCGGTACTCGATGATCCGCTCGGCGGGGTCAAAGGCCTTCACCTCCGAGAGGCCGAGGGTGCGCATCGCCACGTGGATCAGCGCGCTCTCGGGCACCCCTGTAGAGCGGCCCATCGCCCTGAGGTAGTGCCGCCCGGCTGCCAGCAGCGCCGACTTGGGCACCAGCCCGACGAGCTCGGAGCCTGTGATGCGCAGCCCGCGCTCGCGGGCGCGCTCGTCGCAGGTGTCAAAGGCCACGTGCAGCGGCGTGACGTCCAGGTCCGTGAGGTTCATCGAGATCTGCGCGCAGCCGAACTCGGGGATCACCCACCCCACGGCCTTCACGGACTTGAGGATGCCCGGGTCCCACACCGGGTTGCCGGTTGCGTCCAGCACCGGCTGGGCGTGCTCGTCGCGCCGCATGCGGCCCTTCTCGCGCACGTCGAGGGCGACTCGGTTGGCGAGGCGCTTGTCCAGCGTGTTGAGGTTGACGTTGAAGGCGACAAGGAACCTGCGGGCGCCGATCACGGTCCCCCCCGAACGCGGTATGAATGACGCGGGCCCGAAATCCGGCTTCCAGGCGCGGTCCCTGAGCTTGTCGGCAAGCCCCTCGTACTCGCCGGCGCGGACGTCGGCCAGGTTGCGGCGGGCAGGCTGCGAGGCCGCGTACTCGTACAGGTAGACGGGAACGCCCAGCTCGTTTCCGACCCGCTCGCCGAGCCGGTGCGCGAGCGCTACACAGTCCTCCATCGTCACCCCGGATACCGGAACGAAAGGCACGACGTCCACCGCCCCGATCCGGGGGTGGGCGCCGTGGTGAGTGCTCATGTCGATGAGCTCGATGGCCCTCGCGGTCAAACGGAACGCGCCCTCGAGGACCGCCTCGGGCTCGCCGACGAAGGTGATCACGGTGCGGTTGGTCTCCGCGCCGGGGTCCACGTTGAGCAGCGTGACCCCGGGG
>Ga0315281_10009466_pt1 | contig 13514 bp, 12 predicted proteins | sample YL17G07_0_MG_FD_204540 | JGI IMG/M metagenome (GOLD analysis project Ga0315281, IMG submission 204540) | Sediment microbial communities from Yellowstone Lake, YNP, Wyoming, USA - YL17G07_0 | ecosystem: Environmental > Aquatic > Freshwater > Lake > Sediment | place: USA: Wyoming | collected...
CGCCGAGCCATTCAAGGAGATCTCGGAGCGCGCAATCAAGAAGGTGCCGGTCCTGCGCGGCAAGACGATCGTCAATCTGTTCTACGAGGCCTCCACCCGCACCCGCATCTCCTTCGAGTTCGCCGAGAAGCGGCTGTCGGCCGACACAGTGAACGTCGCCGCGAGCGGCAGCTCGATCTCGAAGGGCGAGAACCTCGTGGACACCGCGCGGAACCTCGAGGCGATGCGGATCGACATGGTGGTGATCCGCCACGGCTCCTCGGGCGCGGCCAAGTTCCTCGCCGACCGGATCGAGTCCAACGTCATCAACGCCGGGGACGGCACGCACGAGCACCCCACGCAGGGGCTCCTGGACCTGCTGACGATCCGCGACCATCGCCCCATCGAGGGCGCGAAGGTCTGCATCGTCGGGGACATCCTGCACTCGCGGGTCGCGCGGTCGAACATCTGGGGGCTGCTGAAGCTCGGGGCCGAGGTGGCGGTGTGCGGGCCGCAGTCCCTGCTGCCGCTCGGCGTCGAGGACCTCGGCGTGCGGGTGTTCCGGCGCGTGGAGGAGGCGATCGCCTGGGCCGACGTGCTCAACGTCCTGCGCCTGCAGCTGGAGCGCATGCAGGCGGGCTACATCCCGTCGCTGCGCGAGTACTACCGCGTGTTCGGCGTGACGCAGGAGCGGCTGGAACGCGCGGCCAGGGACCTCCTCATCCTTCATCCGGGTCCGATGAACCGCGGTGTCGAGATCGACTCGCGCGTGGCGGACGGCCCGCATTCGGTGATCCTCAACCAGGTGACGAACGGCGTGGCGGTGCGCATGGCGGTGCTCTATCTGCTGGCGGGCGGCAAGCCCGAGCTGGCCGAAGCGGCGAAGGGCGGGGAGGACCGGTGAAGCCGCTCCTGATCCGCGGCGGCCGCGTGATCGATCCGTCGCAGGGCCTCGACGGGGCGGTCGACGTGCTGCTGCGCGACGGCGTCGTGGTCGGCCTCGGGAAGGGCCTCGGCACCCCCGACGGCGCGGAAGTGGTGGACGCGAGCGGGCTCGTGGTCGCGCCGGGATTCGTGGACCTCCACGTGCACCTGCGCGAGCCGGGCCGCGAGGACGCCGAGACGATCGCGACCGGCGCGCGCGCCGCGGTGGCGGGCGGCTTCACCTCGGTGTGCGCGATGCCCAACACCGACCCGGTGTGCGACAACCAGGCGGCCGTGGGCTTCGTCCTCGCGCAGGCCAAGGCCGCCGGGATGGCCCGCGTCTACCCGATCGGCGCCGTCTCGCTCGGCCAGAAGGGCGAGCAGATGACGGAGTTCGGGGAGCTGGTCGCGGCGGGCGCGGTCGCGGTGAGCGACGACGGCAAGCCGGTGGCGACGGCGCACCTGATGCGCACGGCGCTGGAGTATGCGCGCAGCTTCGCCATCCCGGTCATCGACCATTGCGAAGACCGCTCGCTCGCCGAAGGCGCCGCGATGCACGAGGGCGAGACCTCGACCCGGCTCGGACTGAAAGGGATGCCGCGCTCGGCCGAGGACGTGGTTGTGGCGCGCGACATCCTGCTCGCCGAGCTCACCGGCGGGCACGTGCATCTGGCCCACATGTCCACCGCGGGCGCGGCGGAGATGATTCGCGCGGCGAAGGCGCGCGGGGTCAACGTCACGGCCGAGGTGACGCCGCACCACCTCACGCTCACCGACGTGTGCTGCGACGGCTACAACACCAACGCCAAGATGAACCCGCCGCTGCGCGAGGCGCGCGACGTGGAGGCGATGCGCGCAGCCCTGAAGGACGGGACGATCGACTGCATCGCGACCGACCATGCGCCGCACCCCTACGACGCCAAGGAGCAGGAGTTCGACTTCGCCCCGTTCGGCGTCGTCGGGCTGGAGACGGCGCTCGGCATCGGCCTGGTCGAGTTGGTCGCGCGCGGCACGCTGACGCTCCCCGAGCTGGTCCGCTGCCTCGCGACCCGGCCCGCGGCGATCGCCCACCTGCCGGGCGGCACGCTCAAGGCGGGCGCGCCGGCCGACGTGGTGGTGTTCGATCCGGCGGCGGAGTGGACCGTGGACCCCGCCGCGTTCCACTCGAAGAGCCGCAACACGCCGTTCGCGGGGCGCGCGCTCACGGGGCGGGTCCGCTGGACGGTGGTGGGTGGCCGGGTCGTCCATCACGTCGGGCCGGACGGCCGGGCGTTATCTTGAAGGTCTTGGCGTGAACCGCCTCGCCCTCGCCCGCGCGGTCTGCGAAGTCGGCCGGAAGCTGGCGGCCCGGGGGCTGATCTCCGGGGGCGAGGGGAACATCGGCGTGCGGCTGGACGGCGGCCGCGTCCTCGTGACGCCGAAGGGGCGGGCCAAGGGCGAGCTGGCGCCGGACGACCTCATCGAGGTGGACCTCGAGGGCCGCGTCCTGCGCGGCGCGGGCCGGCCCAGCAGCGAACTGCTGATGCATCTCACCGTGCTGCGCGCGCGTCCGGACGTCGTAGCGGTCGTGCACGCGCACCCGCCCGTGGCCACCGGTTTCGCGACCGCGGGAGTGAGCGTGGACTGCGACTGCATCCCCGAGATGCTCGCCACCGTGGGGCGCGTGCCGGTCGTCCCGTACGGCATGACGGGGACCGGCGAGCTGAGCGAGCGCCTCGCGCCGTACCTGGCCGGCCACGACGCGCTGCTGCTGGCCAATCACGGCGCGGTGACGATGGGCGGTACGCTCGAGCAGGCGCACCACCGGATGGAGAGCCTGGAACAGGGCGCGCGCATCCTCCTCGTCGCGCGGCTGCTGGGCGGGCCGGCGCGCCTGGGACCTGAAGACGTCGCGCGCCTCGAGGCGCTCCGCGAGACCTTCCGCGGGAGGCAACCATGAGCCGAAAGAGCAGGACCACCCTGTCGGTCGTCGAGAAGCTGATCGAGCAGCGCCGCCTGTTCCAGGACTGGCTGACCAAGCTGCGCGAGGGCGTCGAAGGGATGCCCCCGCATGTCGTCGAGCGGGTCCGCAACGACTACCGGTCCCGGCTCGACGCCGTGACGGCCGAGCTGTCGGAGCATCGCGACGCGTTGCGCGAGGCCCTGGACGAAGCGCAGCAGCGCCACGAGGGGCTCGAGGCGCAGCAGCAGCAGCACAAGGACGAGCTGGCCGAGCTGCGCCTGCGGCGCCACGTCGGCGAGGTGGACGATGAGCGGTTCAAGGAGCAGAGCGCGCAGCTGACGGGCGCGCTCGAGGCCGTGAAGAAGGAGATCGGCTCGGCGTTCCGCGACATCGAGCGCTACGAGGAGATCTTCGAGGTGATCGCTGCGGGCGATGCCGCACCCCCCGCGCCGGCGGCGGCGCCCCTGCCGGAGCCCGTGGCGGTGGCCGAGCCGGCGGCGCCGCCGCCCGCGCCGGAGCCGGCGCCCGCACGCGGGAGCGGCGCGTTCGCCGCGCCGCGGCCCGCCGTGGATGAGCTGGCGTTCCTGCGCTCCGTCACGAGCGTGGTCGGCGCAGTCAAGGGGCCGCCGCCGCCGCCGCCCGCGCCGCGGTCCTCGACGCTCGCGGCCGCTCCGCCCGCCAGGAAGGAGCCCGAGCGCGTGGAGGAGAGCGCCGTGGCCCTCAATGCGGCCCCCGGTCTCCTGGAACTGCCGGCACTGGAGGAGGAGGCGAAGCCGAAGCGCGCGAGCGCGCCGGCTGCCGCCGGTGAAGCGTCCCTGGTCTGCAAGGAGTGCGGGGCGGTGAATCGCCCCACGGAGTGGTACTGCGAGAAGTGCGGCGCGGAGCTCGCGGCCTTCTAGCCGCGAGCCGCGGGACCTACTTCGCCTTCTGGAGCTTCTTGACGAGCCGCGACTTGCGCCGGGCGGCGGCATTGCGGTGGATCAGCCCCTTCCGCGCGCCGCGGTCGAGCACCTGGGCGGCGCTGGCGACCGTCTCCTTGGTCGTCTCGGCACGGGCTTTCTTCACGGCGGTCTTGATCGCCGAGCGCTGAGCACGGTTGCGCTCCGTGCGGGCGCGGGCCTGACGCATGCGCTTCTTCGCGGACTTGATACGGGGCACTGAAGACTCCGGTCTAAAGTCGATCGTGGGATGTCGTGCGGCGACGCGGGAGGCCGTGGCGGTCGGGCATTCGGCTTCCGGCGTGCGACGCTTGTTTAACTTCAAGCAAGGCAATGAGTTTACCTAGCGATCCGCGTTTTGACAACCCTGCTGGGGCGGATTAGCTTCTGCCGTTCGGTGACTCAATTCCTGCTCATCCTGCCCATCCTGCTGCTGTCCGTCGTGGCTCACGAATACGCCCACGCGTGGACGGCGTATCAGCAGGGGGACGATACCGCCCACAAGCTCGGGCGTCTGACGTTCAACCCGCTGCCGCACATCGATCCGTTCGCGAGCGTCCTCCTGCCCGCGCTGCTGTGGTTCGCGACCTCGGCGTCCGGCCATCCGTTCACGTTCGGTGCGGCGCGCCCGGTGCCGATCAACCCGGCGAACTTCCGCCACCTGCGGCGCGGGGACCTCATCGTCTCCTCGGCGGGCATCGTGATGAACCTGCTGCTCGCGCTGACGTGCGGCGCCTGTTTCATCGCGATCGGCCTGGCGGGGCGCGCGTTCCCCGATGCCGACGTGTTCACGACCCTCCAGTACCTGGCCGAGGTCGGCATCTCGCTGAACATCCTGCTGGCGTTCTTCAACCTCGTGCCGCTGCCGCCGCTCGACGGTTCGCACCTGTTCTACCACCTCCTCCCGGCCGCCTGGGGCGAACACTACCGGCGGCTCGGGCGCTACGGCTTCGTGGTCCTGCTGCTGACGATGTGGTTCCTGCCCGGCGTGTGGAACGCGATCCTCACTCCGGTGGACCGGATGACCGGCGCCGCCCTCTCGGCGCTGCAGCCCTGGGCGCTGGCGGGGCCGAAGTGACGGCGCCGCGCCCCGTGCCCCTCCCGGTGCAGGAGGCGGGATTCGTCGTCAGCCTCGAGCGCTACTCGGGGCCGCTCGATCTCCTGCTCGCCCTCATCCGGCGCGAGGAGATCGACATCTGGGACATCCCGATCGCGCGCATCGCCGACCAGTTCCTGCTGGCCATCGGCGCGCTGGGGCTGGATGAGGCGGCGGAGTACCTGGAGATGGCGGCGCGGCTGCTGCGGATCAAGGCGCAGCTGCTGCTGCCGCGACGCGGCGATGACGACGCCTGGGAGGACCCGCGCCACGAGCTGGTGCGCCGGCTCCTCGAGTACCAGCAGATCCGCGAGGTCGTGGACTGGATGGAGAAGGCCGCGCGCCGGCGCGCGGAGCGGTTCAGCCGCGGCTGGCTGCCGCCCGTCCCGGACGCGCCGCCGCCACCGCTCACCTTCGAGCTCGAAGAACTGCTCGAGGCGGTGGAGCGGGTCCTGACGATGATCCCTGATCCGTTCATTTACCGCGTGGCGCCGCGGCCGCTCGACATCGAGGGCGCGACGCGCCGGGTGCTGGACCTGCTGGCCGAGCGGCCGGCATTCGCGTTCCGCGACCTGCTCGGCGAACGGCCGGCGATCGTGGACATCCTGTCGGCCCTCGTCGCGCTGCTCGAGATGGCGCGCCGCGGGACGCTCACCGTGGCTCAACCCGCGGCATTCCAGCCGCTCCAGATCACCCGTGGAACAGCGTACCAGGCTGCTTGAGGCGGCGCTCTTCGCCGCCCCCCGTCCCCTCGCCCTCGACGACCTCACGGTCCTCGAGCCGGAGGCCGGGGAGGACGACTGGCGGCGCGCGCTCGCGGAGCTGCGCGACCACTACGAGGCGGGAAGTCACGGCGTCGAGCTGGTCGAGGTCGCCGAGGGATGGCAGATCCTCACCCGTCCGATCTTCGCCGAGGCGATCGAGCGCGCCCAGTTCGCGGCCCGCCCGCTCAAGCTCTCGGGTGCCGCGCTGGAGGTGCTGGCCGTGATCTCCTATCGCCAGCCCGTCGGGCGCGCGGAGATCGAGGAGATCCGCGGCGTCAGTTCGGGCGGCGTGTTGCGGCTGCTCCAGGAGCGCGGGCTGATCGAAGTGACGGGCCGTTCCGAGGGGCTCGGCCGGCCGCTCCTGTACGCGACCACCCCGACGTTCCTCGAGCACCTCGGGCTGCGCGACCTGTCGGACCTGCCGCGCACCGAGGAGCTGGCGGTCGCGCTGCGGGCTCCCCAGGTGCCGCCGGCCGAGGGATGACGACGCTGCGGCTCGCGCGGTTCCTGGCGCGGGCGGGCGTGACGAGCCGGCGCGGCGCGGCGGACCTGGTGGCCGCGGGGCGCGTACGGCTGAACGGCGCGAGCCCCGTGGGCCCCGGGGATCCGGTGGACCTGGAGCGCGACCGGGTCACGGTGGACGGCCGGCCGGTGCGCATCGCGGCCGCCGCCTGGGTCGCGCTGCACAAGCCGCCGGGCCACGTCACGAGCCGGCGCGCGACTGACCGCCATCCGAGCGTCTTCACCTTGTTGCGCGGGAGCGACGCGCTCGTCGCGGTAGGACGGCTCGATGTGATGTCGGAGGGCCTGCTGCTGTTCACCACCGACGGCGACCTGGCGGCCCGCCTGATGCACCCGCGTTGGCAGGTGCCGCGCACCTACCGGGTGGCCGTGACCGGGCGGCTGAGCGCGGCGGGAGCGAGCGCCCTCGACCAGGGCGTGCGGCTGCCCGAGGAGTCCCGGCCGGCGCGGCCGGTGCGCTGGGTGTTCGAGCCGCGCGGCCGCGATGGCGTGCTCGAGATCGACCTGGTGGAAGGACGCTCGCGGGTGGTGCGGCGGATGTGCGCCGCGCTGGGGCTCGGGATCCGCTCGCTGACGCGGACGGCCTACGGCCCGGTCCGTCTGGGCGATCTCGCACGCGGGACCGCCCGGGCGCTCACGGCACGCGAGCGCGCGGCGTTGTATCGTATGGTGGAGTTGCCGGAGCCGAACCCCGACTGAAATCGTCCGCCGCCGCCCGCCGGGCGGCGACGGCCAACGGCATGACCCCTCTGCGGACAGGCCATGGATCTTCAGGGCGCATCGATCATGATCCTGGGAGGGAGCGGGCTGGTGGGCCACGCCGTGGCGCGCCGGCTGCTCGACTTCCACCCCCGCTTGATCGTCCTCGTGGCGCTGAACGCGCGCGAGACCGAGGAGGTCGCCGGTGCGCTCGCGCCCCATGCGGGCGACACCGTGCTCGGCGTCGAGTACGGCAACGTCTACGTCAGCGGCTCGCTCGCCCAAGGCGATCACGCGCGGCAGCTCGAGGACCCCGCGAGCCTGGGCCTCCTGGTGGACGACACCTTCGGCGACCTCACCGAGGACGTGCTGAAGCGGAGCTTCCTCGTCCAGCTGCTCGAGAAGCACCGGCCGGACGCCGTGGTGGACTGCATCAACACCGCAACCGCCTTCGCCTACCAGGACGTGTACAGCTCGACCCGGTCGCTGCTCGCGCGCGCCGCGGACGGGACGGTGGACCGGGCCGCGGTCCAGCGTCACGCGCTCACGATGCCGATCCCCCAGCTGACGCGCCACGTGCAGATTCTGCTCGAAGGGCTGCGCCGCGCCGGGACCCGGTCCTACGTGAAGATCGGGACCAGCGGCACGGGCGGGATGGGGCTCAACATCCCGTACACGCACTCGGAGGAGAAGCCCTCGCGCACGCTGCTCACGAAGTCGGCGGTGGCAGGCGCGCACACGCTCCTCCTCTATCTGCTCGGCCGCACGCCCGACGCGCCGGCGACGGTGGAGATCAAGCCGACCGCAGCCATCGGATGGCGCGAGATCGCCTACGGCCCGGTGCGCCGCGGGGGCCAGCCGATCGCGTTGTACGACTGCCCCGAGGCGCTGCCGCTCGCCGGCGCCTTCGCGGCGACCTCCGGCTGGGTCGCGCTCGGCCGCCCGCTCGAATCGGTCTACATCAACATGGGCGAGAACGGCCTGTTCGCGCGCGAGGAGTTCGCCACCATCACCGCGCTGGGCCAGATGGAGATGATCACGCCCGAGGAGATCGCCGAGTACGTGGTGCTGGAGATCCAGGGCCGCCCGACGGGCCGCGACATCGTGGCCGCGCTCGACGCGTCCACCGCGGGGCCGACGTACCGCGCCGGCATCCTGCGCGAGGCGGCGCTGAAGCGCCTCGACCAGCTCGAGGAGCGGCACACGGCGCGCTCGGTCGCCTTCGAGATGCTGGGGCCGCCGCGTCTCACGAAGCTGCTCTACGAGGCGCACCTGTGGTCGCGGCTGTGCCGCTCGGTCTCCGCCCTCGCCGCCGCCGCCCCCGCGAAGCTGGGCGCGGAGGCGGAGGCGCTGCTCACCACCGATCCCTCCCTGCGCTCGGAGATCATCTCGGTCGGCATCCCCATCGTGCACCCGGACGGCGCGCGGCTCTCCCGCGGGCCGCACATCGTGGTGCCGCCGGCTCCCGGCGAGGTGCTGGCGGCCGCGCCGCGCGGCTGGGTGGACCTGCGGCCGGCCAACTGCGCACTGTGGATCGCGCGGGCGCAGCGGATGACCGCGCAGGCGGCGGCCCGGCTGGGCTCGTCCGGCACCGGGAGCGGCGAGGAGTGGTTCGCGATCGAGCCGGCCGATCCCATCGCCCCGTGGCGGATGGCGGCCTGGATCTTCCGCCACGAGGACCAGGGCGAGCGCAGCAAGCGCTGAGTCGATGAACGCCACGGTCGAGGCGATCCTTACGGAGACCGGGAAGGCGTTCCGGCTCTGCCGCTTCTATCCCGCCAGCCACCCCGCGGTCCAGCAGGCCATGGCGAGCGTCTCGGCGACGCTTCCCGCGCTCGCGCGTAGCGGCGCCGCCGAGATCAAGATCACGCCGACCGGTTTCCTGGTGGGATCGCAGCCGGTGGCCGCGCGCAACAAGGTGGTGCAGGAATTCGCGGGACTCCTCTACACGCAGGGCCATCGCCTCCTCCATCTCGAGCCCGGCGTTACGCCCGACGAGGTCGCGGCGCTCATCCGCGCCGTCACCAGCAGCGGCGAACGCGCGATGCGGGCGATCGGCGGCGCGTCGGTCTTCGAGCAGCTTCCCCACATCCGACTCGAGCGCTCGAGCCCGAAGACCCCGAAGCAGGCACCGGTCGAGCGCGGGTCGATGGGTGCGGGCGCCCCCGTCCTCGGCCGTCGCTCCATCTCCGTGTTCCGCCCCGACGCCCTGCCCCCCGAGATCGAGGTGAACCGCCTGGCCGCCCAGCTTGCGCAGGGCGGCGACCAGGCGGCCGCGGCGGGCCGGCTCGCCGAGCTGCTGCCCGAGATCGCGCTGCAGCACGACTTCCGCACTCTGGCCGTCGCCGTTCGCGCCCTCGACCGGGTGGCGTCCGGCGCCGATGCCGCGGCGGCCGACTTCGCGGGGCAGGCCCTCCAGGCCGGCATCGGCGACGCGGCGGTGTCCGGGCTCGTGTCGCGCCTCGGCGACGCCGCACTGCCGCCGGCCGAGCGGGACGAGGCGGTGCAGGCGGTCGCGGCCCTGGGGCCGCGGGCGATGGGGATGATCGGCGACGCGTTCATGGTCGCCACGGACCAGGACCAGCGCGACATCCTGCTCGCGGTCGTGCGCCGGGCGGGCGCGGCGGCGGTCGAACCCCTGCTGTCGCGGGCCAACCCCGACGCCCGCGGTGAGACCGCGCGCGCCTACGTGCAGCTGCTCGGCGCGACGAATGCCAGCGGCACGGCGCTCATCCTCGGCGTGTTCGCGCAGCACGCCGAGGCGGCCGTGCGGCAGGCGGCGATCGCGGCGCTCGCGCGGATCGAGGACCCCGAGGCGGTCCGGCTGACCGTGGGCGCGCTGCGGGACCGCGATCCGAGGGTCCGCCAGGCGGCCGCGCACGGCATCGCGCGGTTCGGCACCTTGTCCAGCTCGCCGGTCGTGATCGCCGTCCTCGAGGAGGAGGCGGACGACGCGGCCGCGGTGGCCATGGTCGAGGCGCTGGGGGAACTGCGCGATCCGCGGGCCGTGTCGGTGCTCGCCGCGATGGCCGACGGGGTGTCCGGCATCTTCCAGCGCCATGCGACGTCCGTGCGGGTGGCCGCGGTGCGCGCGCTCGGCGCCATCGGGACGAGCGGGGCCCGCGACGCCCTCATCCCGCACGTCCGCTCGGGCCGGCCGGAGGTGCGCGAGGCGGCCGCGCGGGCGCTGACCGGCTGATGGCGCGCAAGATCCGCATCCTCCCGGATGCCGTGGCGAACCGCATCGCCGCCGGCGAAGTGGTGGAGCGGCCGGCGTCGGTGCTGAAGGAGCTGCTCGAGAACGCGCTCGACGCTGGGGCGCGGGCGGTCGCGGTGGAGATCGAAGCGGGCGGCAAGACGCTGATCCGGATCGCGGATGACGGGGAAGGGATGGGACGCGAGGACGCGCTCCTGGCCCTGGACCGCCACGCCACGAGCAAGGTGCGCACGGCGGAGGATCTCGTCGGCGTCGCGACCTTCGGCTTCCGCGGCGAGGCCCTGCCGAGCATCGCCTCCGTGAGCCGCCTCGAGCTGGAGACGCAGCCGGACGACGAGCCGCTCGGCACCCGACTCACGGCGGCCGGCGGCCTCGTCACGGCGGCCCTGGACCTCGCGCGCCAGCGCGGCACCACCGTGACCGTGCGGGGGCTGTTCCACAACACACCGGCGCGCCGGAAGTTCCTGCGCAGCGCGCGCAGCGAGACACGCGCCTGCGTGGACGCCGTCCTGACGCTCGCGCTGGCGCGGCCCGCGCTCGGCGTCACGATGCTGGCGGACGGGCGGCGCGCGCTGGAGGCGATGCCCGCCGCATCGCTCGCCGAGCGCACGCGGCAGGTGCTGGGCGCCGCGGTCGCGGACACGATGGTCCCGGTCGACTGGGAGGAGCGCGGCATCCGGGTGGCCGGGCTGGTCCAGCGGCCCGCCGATGCCGCGGCGGCGGGCCGCAGCGCGCACCTGTTCGTGAACGGGCGAGCGTTCCGCGACCACTTCCTCGTGCGCGCCGCGGAACGCGGCTACCGCGCCACGATCCCCGCCGGTCTGCGGCCGAGCATCGTCCTGACGCTCGAGGTGCCGCCGGAGGATGTGGACGTCAACGTGCACCCGGCGAAGCTCGAGGTGCGCTTCCGCGACCGCTATGGTATCGAGGCGGTCGTCGAGGAGGCGGTACACCGCGCGCTCGGCGAGCTCATCGCGGCCGCTCCGATGGGAGGGCGCGGCCTGCCCTGGGAACACGCTGCCGTGAGCGCGCCGGCGCGTGACAGGATCGGCGGGGAGGCCATGCCTCCCGCCGATCTTTTCGGGGCCGATGCGGAAGCCCCGCGGGTCGAGGGACCGGGCGACGGGGAGCCGTTCCCGCTCGAGCCGGGCCTGCGGGTCGTGGCCCAGGTCCACGAGTCCTATATCCTGGTCGAAGGCGCCGCGGGGCTCCTCATCATCGATCAGCACTCGGCGCACGAGCGCGTGCTGTTCGAGCGCGCGATGCGGGCGCTGACATCCGGGGACGCCGCGGCGCAGAAGCTGCTGTTCCCGCTGACGATCCGGCTCACGCCGGCCGAGCTCGACGCGATCGAGGCGCATGCGGAGCTGGTCGAGCGGCTGGGCTACGAGGCCGCGCCGTTCGGCGGCGATGCACTCATCGTGCACGCCGCGCCCGCGCCGCACCCGCGCTTCGACGCCGAACGCTGCCTGCGCGAAATCGCCGCGGACCTCGCCGGCGGCCGCTTCGGCGGGCTCGCCAACCGGCTGGAGCGCTTCGCGTCGACGTTCGCCTGCCGCGCCGCCATCAAGGCCGGTCAGCCGCTCTCGAGGCCCGAGATGGAGGAGCTGGTCGCGCGACTTTTCGCCAGCGGACTCCCGGCCCACGACGTGCACGGGCGACCGACCATCGTGCAGCTGCCGCGGATCGAGCTGGAGCGCCGGTTTGGCCGACGGTGAGGCAGGGGTCTGGGGCCAGGGGTCAGGGGCCCTGGTCCCTGACCCCAGACCCCTGATCCCTGTCGTCGTGGGGCCGACGGCGTCCGGGAAGAGCGCGCTCGTCACCGCCCTCGCCGCGCTGGTGGATGTCGAGATCATCTCCGCCGACTCCCGCCAGGTGTATCGCGGTCTCGATATCGGTACGGCGAAGCCCTCGGCTGCCGAGTGCGCCGCCGTGGTCCATCACGGCCTCGACCTCGTCGAGCCGTCCGAGCGTTACTCGGCCGGCCGGTTCGCGCGCGAGGCGGTGGCATGGATCGCCGGGATCCGTGCGCACGGGCGGCTGCCCGTCGTCGTGGGCGGGACGGGGCTCTACCTCCGGGCGCTGTTCGACGGGCTGTTCGCGGAGCCGCCACTCGAAGCGGGGCGGCGCGCGCGGCTGCGCGCCGCGCTCGAACGGCTCCCGGCGGCGGAGCAGACGCGGTGGGCGCAGCGGCTGGACCAGGGGTACCACGGCGGCGGTGCCCAGCGTGCGGTGCGCGCGCTCGAGGTTGCGCTGCTCGCCGGAGCGGCGCTGTCGCGGCTCCAACGCGAGTCGGCTTCGGCGCCGTCCCCGGACCGCCCGTGGTACGTGCGGCTGGCGCTTCCACGCGAGGTGCTGCGCCGGCGGATCGCTGCGAGAGTGGAGGCGATGCTGGACGCGGGGTTCGTCGACGAAGTACGGCACGTGCTCGCGCGCGGCGTAGCGCCGGACGCGCCTGGCCTGTCGGGCGTGGGTTACGCCGAGGTGGTGCGGTACCTGCGGGGGCACCTCGCCGGTGACGCGCTCGCGGCGGCGATCACCACCAGCACCGCGCGGTACGCGAAGCGACAGGAGACGTGGTTCCGCCGCCAGCTGGCGGGACCCGTCATGGTGCTCGATGCATCGGCGGACGCGGCGACGCTGGCAAAAGCCGTGTTGGGCGGGTATCGTGCGACGGGAACGAAATAGGGGTTGGGTGTAGGGTGTTGGGGGTTGGGGGTAGGGCGCGAGACTCTTCGTACCGCCGCCTGCGTGTCCCCGATACTCCCACCAGACCCCAATCCCCAATCCCCTGACCCCTGACCCCTGACCCCAGGCCCCCGTGCGCATCGGTATCGTCTGCTATCCCACCTACGGCGGCTCGGGCGCCGTCGCGACCGAGTTGGGGCTCGCCCTCGCCGGCCGCGGCCACGACGTCCACTTCATCTCGTACGCCCTGCCGTTCCGCCTGCGGTTCAACGAGCGCGTGACCTTCCACGAGGTCAAGATCGGCTCGTACCCGCTGTTCGAGCACCCGCCGTACTCGCTGGCGCTGGCCGTCATGCTGCACGAGGTGGCGGTGCGCGAGCGGCTGGACGTCATCCACGCGCACTACGCGATCCCGCACGCGACGGCGGGCTGGATGGCGAAGCAGCTGCTGGCGGACGAGCGCAACCTGCCGATCGTCACGACCCTGCACGGCACCGACATCACGCTGGTGGGGCAGGACCCGTCCTACTTCACGATCACCAAGTTCTCGATCGAGCAGTCGGACGCCGTCACCGCTGTTTCGCAGTACCTGCGTACCGAGACGCTGAATGCCTTCGGCTGTTCCAGCTGCGGGATCAGCGTGATTCCCAACTTCGTGGACCTGTCCGAGTTCCGGCCGCCACGGGAGCGGTGCCCGCTCTTCCCGGCGGCCGACAAGGTCCTCATGCACATCTCGAACATGCGG